>Ga0065721_10049821_pt1 | contig 26809 bp, 22 predicted proteins | sample Mesricmetagenome_FD_59108 | JGI IMG/M metagenome (GOLD analysis project Ga0065721, IMG submission 59108) | Mesophilic microbial community from rice straw/compost enrichment Sample: eDNA_1 v2 (version 2) | ecosystem: Engineered > Solid waste > Grass > Composting > Bioreactor | place: USA: Davis... | reverse complement strand
AAATATTAAATCGCCGCACCGATAACGCGCATTTAGACCACCTCAGCTTCGGCGCCCGCGAACAAATGGGACTCATTAGTCGTTTAGCGTATGCAGATTTGCTAAAGGCCGCCGGCCGACCTACGCTGATAATTTTAGATGATGCACTTGTTCACTGTGACGCGGAAAGGCTGGAGCAGATGAAACGGGTGCTGTTTGATGCGGGGGAGAGGCATCAGGTGCTGCTTTTTTCTTGTCATCCGGAGAGGTGGCGGGGGTTGGGGGTTGTGGGGAGGGGTGTTCAATCTTAAAAATTGGAAAGCAGAAAATATTATAAAAAATATATATGTATAGGATTTAATAAATATAGCTAGTAGCATTTTTTCTGAGAGTATGGATAAAGGAAAGCTATGACTATTTCACTAAGTGAAGTCGCTAGACGAATTAAGCCAAAAAATACCGTGATATTGTTTGGTGCTGGTGCATCTGTACCTTCTGGTGCTCCGTCAGTTTCATCTTTAATCTCACATCTGTCAGGAAGATTTTCGGTAAGTGGATCAGATTACTCACTTAGTGAAATTGCTAGCATTGTAGAAGAAAGCTACTCAAGACGAGAGCTTATTGAATCCATTCGAGAAAAATTTAACAAAGTTAGGGTAACCGGAAGTCTGATGAATCTCCCGTTGTATGGGTGGAAATCACTATATACGACCAATTATGACACATTGGTCGAACAAGCCTATCAGGCTAGACAAACTGAAATTTCGGTGGTTACATCGAACTTTGATTTTGGAATACAGAGAACTCCTGAAAAAACTAGATTATATAAAATTCATGGAAGTATTGAAAAAGATGAGATAGATGGTAACCGGAGTAGGATTGTTATATCAGAAAACGATTATGATCTAACATTCGATTATAGGGAGATGTTGTTCCAATCGCTTCAGCATGATTTAAATGGTTCAGATTTAATAATTATTGGGTACTCCCTTTCAGATTCTCACATTAAGGATTTAATTAATCGAGCGTTAGAGCTAAACAATAAAGCTTATACCGGCGGGGCGGTTACGCTGATTATGTATACCCAGGACGAGAATAGGGCAAAACTCCACGAAAAGCGCGGCGTGAAAGTGGCCTTCGGTAGCCTCGATGATTTCTTTTTGGAATTGCATAAACAACATACACCTGAGCGAATCACATATTCATCGACAGGCGATCCTCTTGACGGGCTTCCGAACTTGAGGCCAGTAACGATAGATATTCGGCACCAAGCTAATTCTGAAGAAAAAGATGCAAGCGCCATCTTCAATGGCTGGCCAGCAAGCTATGCCGATATCAGAGCTGGATTAACATTTCCAAGATCCAAGTTAGATGACATTCTTCGGTCAATGTCGGGGAATAATGTTTGTTGCCTAATTTTGGGCCCTAGCGGCATTGGGAAAACGACCTTGTCTAAGCAGGCTCTTTGTGATCCATGCCTGGATGTAGATTATTGTTGGGAACATAAGCGTGAGCAAACTCTGATACCTTCTGATTGGAGGGAAGTTGCAAGGCTTCTGAGGGAAAGACACCAGAAAGGTATTTTGCTCATAGATGATGTTCATCTGCATCTTAGAGAGGTTAATGATTTATTAGATGCAATATCGATCGATGGAACGGTATCGCTCAAGTTGATAATGACTTCCACCAGGAATATGTGGAATCCCAGAGTAAAAAGTGCTGTATTTTTCAAGATGGGCGACACTGTTACTCTGGGTAAGCTCGATAGTACGGAAATCGATCAGCTTCTCCGATTAATTGAATCAAACGTTGAATTGAGGAATTTGGTTGGAACTGGCTTCGCGGGATTTTCTAAGTTAGAACAGAAAAGAAGACTCACAGTACGTTGTGAATCTGATGCTTTTGTTTGTTTAAAAAATATCTTCGCGTCCGAAAAATTTGACGACATTATTTTGAGGGAGTACGCAGATCTTGAGTCGACGCATAGGGATGTATATCGAATTGTTGCCGCGCTGGAGAGTGCCGGGGTAAATGTTCACCGTCAATTAATCATAAGGCTGCTCTCAATTCCTGCAGGGAGCATATCTGCAACATTAGAGCATTTGGCAGATATTATTCATGAAAATCTTATCAGCGAAAAGTATGGGATATATGGTTGGCAAGGTAGGCATTCTGTGATCGCCGATATCATCACAAAATACAAAATGAACGATGAGGCTGAATACTTTTCGCTATTTGAAAAGGTAATTGAATGCATAATTCCTTCATATGATATTGAGGTTAAATCCTTGAAGCAAATGTGTTCATTTGACTTGGGTGTGGGGCGGTTGTCGGATAAGCACCGGCAGAATGTTTTGTTTAGAAAAATGATTTCAAAAATTCCTGGAGAAAGGGTTCCTAGGCATCGATTGATTAGAAATCTAATTGACTTAACGGAGTTTGAAAAAGCTGAGACCGAAATAAGAATTTTTGAAAAAGATTTTGGTATGGATGGTCCGGTATCCAGATATAGGATTAGACTTTTGCTTGCTCGTGTTGAGAGAACGCCTGGAATTCTTGATGAGGATCGGATAGTCATTTTGGATCAGGCAAGGAAGCTTGCTGAAGTATCTATTGAAAGATTCCCAGAGAATAAAGATATGCTAAGAACATATTGCGACGTAGGATTGGAATATTTTATTAGAACAAGCGATCCCACGGTCTTTGATAGGGCAATTGGCAAGTTGCGCGAAGCAGAAAGCAGCATTGGAGATCCCGATATACCCGCGCTGGTAGCGTTATACGAAAGACGTTTTTCTAGTCGTGAGTACAATGATGGTAATGACAGCTAGCATGAATTGGTGATAGACGGGCCACATTCAACCAGTAAGCGCACCACGCAGCTGTTGAAATACCTCGTAAGGCGTTTGATAGTTTAAACACTTTCGAGGACGGTTATTCAGAAGCTTTTCGAGGCGATTAATTTCGCTGTTGGTAATTTCGTCGAAGTTGGTGCCTTTTTGGAAACTTTCGACGGATTAGTCCATTGATCTGTTCGACAGAGCCTTTTTCCCAGCTGTGGTAGGGTTCGCATAAATAGGATTTGCACTGCAGAAGTGCCATTCGGGTCTTACATTTAACATTTTTTGAGGGTATTTAAATAGTCGTCTAAAAATCATCGTGATCGACTATTTAGCTTATCTGAGGTAAATGGCGACCCTCAGATGTATAGGCATTGGCCACCAACTAAGAGGGACAGTTATGTCATCTACAGGCGAAAAACCCGGTATCGGCATCTACATTTGTTTTAAATGCGGTCAATCAGTTTTTTTGAACGATCGCAGCGATAAACTTCCTCCCTGTCCTAAGTGCCAGGGAACCACCTATCGCCCTTAATACTGATTGGTCGTTGGTTGTTTCTCAGTGATGCAGCCAACGCTCAACTCCCATCAAATCTTGGTCCGAAAAAGTATGTTCATAAGAATCGTTTTAGCTCTGCTGACATCGTTCATTACGCCGATTGTTCTCGCCTTTGATATTGGCGTTTCGACTTCTGGAAAAGATATATCTCTAGATATTTGGAGCGCGAACACCGAACATTCCGGGTGGGGAGCATATATGCGAGGTGTTTCTGACTTTGAAGATTACCAAAATGGTGCTGAAGTTACCGTTTGCCGGGATGGATCAATATCTGGGTCCACGGGTAGTGGAACATGCTCCGGCCATAGTGGAGTAAGCCACAGAAAGTTGGCGAAATTTAGCCGGCTTGCCATAGCAGTTGGCCCTACTTACTGGATCAATAAGTCCCTTCAACTGCACGTTGGGCTGATCTACGGTATGTATAAGTCTGATATTGATATAGGCGATAACAGTAAACTTGATTACAGCGAATCGGGGGTAGATGCGGGGCTTTCATTTAGGCCTTTTGCTACGGAGCTCAAGTTCGTGTTGGGGCATGAAACGGAGCAGAAACGCACCTATATCGGCGTTCGATTTGCGATTTAATCTTCTAGATGAGATTGGGTGGTTGTGACGAAGGCGATGAAGGGGTCAGGTCTTACATTTTACATTTGGTTGAATCGAAGGCGTGTCAATTGTATGACCTGATACACAGGTGAGAGTGTTGAAAATTCTGGCATGAAATTGGAGGCGAAATGAAGGCGGTAATTGCAATACTTATGGGGTTCTTTTCGGGATTCATGATTTATATGATGGCGGCTATGATTGCTTCTAATGAGGCAGCTGGAGGGCCTTCCGGATTATTTGTAGTTGTAACTTTTTTTGGTGGATGGGCTTTGACCTCCTATCTTCTGCTAAAAGGTGCGGTGTCAGTGTCAAAAGTATTTTCTCGGGGATTTTTATTCGGTGCAGCCGAATGGTTCGCTATGATTTTGGTTGGTATTGTATTCGCTGGAAAACAGGTCTCCTCAAGTAATTCTGCGGAGCTTGTCGGGTCAGCTGTCGGTGGTGGAATCTTCGCTATGTTGGCAGGTGGGGTGTCACTTTTTATGACGATACTGTGCTTAGTTGGTTTCGTCATTTCCCATTTCCTGGGAAGGGAAATGAAAGCCGAAAAATCGGATTCGGAAAATTTGACCAAATGTCCCTCTTGCGCCGAGTTGATACAGAAGGATGCGATAAAATGCAGGTTTTGCAATGAAACTCTGCAGGGTGTTGAGAGGGCAAAGGTCTGATGAATAATCAAAAAGGGAAGTTTGGGGTCTTACATTTTACATTTGGTTTGGTTTCATTTAGGAGTGTCAATTGTAAGGCCTGACCCCCAGGCGTTCCCTTTTGATGAAGAAATCCTCTATTTAAAAACCGCTGTAGAAAATTAAATACACGAAGGACTCGCATATGAAGAAGCAATGTTTATTGGCCATATTAACGCTTTCATCCTTAAACTCCTGGGCAGAACCAGATCAAAAGATTATTGTTGATATGGCGAAAGTTAGGCAGACTCCTGTGATATTCACCTCCGCAAAGGGAAATGTTTTGGTAAGGGTCATCAATATGGCCCCCCTAAAGCGGGAAAGGGGTGACTACTCAATTAACGTAACAAAGACGAAGCTGGATGGTCGTTTACGCTACAGCGACATGTATTTGAGAAGAAATCTTGAAAAGCATAAAGACTTTGTGGTTCAGAATGCTCAAGATCTAAAACATAAAATGGCAACTGCTCAGCCATTGGACCCAGGCTCAGCGGGAGATAAATATATCACGCTGCTAAGGAGCGAGGAAGCGCAATGTAAAAACTCATTATCTTCGTTAGAGTCATCACTGAAAGAACTTGTTTCAATCAATGACACTCCTAGTAAGCCCGCCGAGCAGCGGGTGGAGGAACTGTTGGAGGAAATGAAGGTTGCCGTCTGCCAAAATACAGCGGCTCCACTCTACGATAAGTTAAGTCAAAATGAAAAAGATGCAGTAGATGCAGAACATAAAGAATCGACACAAAAAATTGACGCGATTTCTAAATTGTTGAAAGAGGGAGTGAATGCTGCTTTAGAGTCAACCACGATGGAGAAAATGATCGAAATCAGTAATGATCATGACATTACAGTAGAGGTCATGAAATCTGAAGCGAATACTAATGTTACTTGGGCGCAGTTTATTTACCGTGGAGATGGCGAGGACTCGAGATGGCTTACGCACTATGGCTTTACTTTTCTCTATAACCGTGGTGAAAAATATTATAGCGAATTTCACCAAGCAGGCGATGAGGAAGGCTCTGTGCCTTACTACACGGTGGAAGCTCAGAATAACAAAACGGACATCTTGTACTCTCCGACTATACTTTGGACCTATCCGTGGCGCCAGGATAAATCTTTTGATCATGGCTTAACAGCGGGCCTTGGGGCGAATGAAAATTCATTGCTAGTCCTTATTGGCTACAGCTTAATTTTTGGTAAAAATGTAATAATAACCGCATCTGTTGCCGCACAAGAATTTCCTGCGCTTAACGGCAATTACAAAGAGCATCAGCGTCTTGATTCTTCAGTAGACAGTTCGGCTCTAGAGGAGAAGGTGTTCGATGGAAGTGTTGGTGTATCAGTAGGTTTCCGCTTTTAACAGAAGTCGTGGCGTCTCTTGAGGTGCGGGGGTCACCCATTAGGCTTTTTGTCAACTGCGAAGTAAAAAATATTCCCCCGCTCGCTCGCAAAGGGGGCGGGGTCAGGTCTTACATTTTACATTCAAAATGATAATTCGAATTGGCGCTTGATCTAGACAAGTTAGATATCACATAGAATTTTAAAAAGTACAGGAGCAACTAAAGAAATGAAAATCTTCCCATTATTCGTCACATTATTTGCAGCAGTGATAATTTTACCAGCAACGACTGTTTTCGCCAGCTCCGCATCGGTCGCAGTCCAACAGGCAGAGATCTTGGTCCCTACCAGTGAACGCGGGGATCTGTACTTTACATATACAGCGATTTTCGAGGTATATCGACCTGGTGACACTAACAATCCTAAGAAAGAATATTGTATTCCTTCTGGCAGTACCTTCCGCATTGGCATGACACAAGAAAATGGTGACATTGCCGTGACCGTGACGGCCTTCCCTGCAAATACGAAAAGTGGAAAGATTTATACAGATAATGTCACCGACACCGAAAAACATGCTAAGAAAGTATGTAATAGCCCAATAGACACGGAAATTCCATGGGTCGATTCCGAATACACATATATAGTTTCTGCGCAGACATTAATTAACCAAGATTTCAGGAAGACTGCTTGGACATTTGGGGCATTGGTAGTTCCATTTAAATACTACGCAGGGAAAGACAATAAAATTACTTCATCAACCACGATCGCTCCTTATGTAGGCTACGCGTTTGATTCAGTACGAGGTATGAATGTAGCCTTTGTTATCTCCGCCGGACTCGGCTTAGTCCCCATCAATGACTCAGTCACAGGGTCAACAGAAACAAAGCCCGCCTTGAGCACTGCGGTGGGCCTCCTATTCTCAAGCCGAAAAAATTCAAGTTGGAGTGCAGGATTTCTTGTTGGCGGAGACTTTTTAGGGGATGCAGATAAGGAGCGAGACCCGACGGCTAACGACCCCTGGATTTCCCTATTTATCGGAACTCCGATCAAATAATACACGTGAATTTTGGGTCAGGTCTTATATTTACATTTAGATCCAGCTCAGATATGTCAATTGTGAGACCTGACCCCGACTTATGCGTTATAAAAACGGAGATCAAATAATATGAAGACTATCTATCTAGCAGGGCACGGTCGTGTTTATTACCAGAAGACTCACAAAGTGCCGGATGGCGTTACGTTGAAGTTCGTTGTTCCGGATAAATGTACGAATTCCGGTGGGGTTTCAAAAGCGGTGATAAGCGGCGCTTCGAATTTTACCTCGCTAACCTTGTCAGCTGGCGAAGAATACAACGAGCATTATCTCTGCGCAGATATAGCTATGATAAAGGCTAGCAAAGGTGAAGCAGCCAAAAAAGCCTCTAGCAAGACAGGTAAGTATCTGTTGCAGCCTAGGGGCGATAACTCTCTTAAGCTAAGTCGCATACTAAAATTTTTGAAGGGCGAATTTCCCGGCGAGGATTTGGAGGTTATTTGGACGCCTTGCCGAAGCCCGATTAATGCGAGTGCAGAGTCGAAAATGTTATATGTCAGCGGTCAGGTTGTGGAACAACCCTATACGAATGGGAAATCGGTGACGGAGATGCCCGGTAAAGAGACAGCGCATCGTACTATTCGTATTTCGAAGGACGTTAACACTGGCGTGTTGGCGATAGGAGAATTCACCCAAGGAAATATCGACAAAGATGCGTTCTGGATCTGAGAAAAGGGGTCAGAGTGAACGCCGTGACCAGCACATAGTCTAGCGGGTTAAAGTCCCGCCCGAGGAATTGCGCATTCATCTCGGTAGTACCGCGAAGCGGCGTTGAAGTAATTCGGGGTCGTAAGTTTCGCAAGGGCAAAGCTGCAGGCCGTAACGAAAGTGAACCTAATGCAGCCTCGTTAACCTATGGAGATGCCGACCTTTTATTCTGGTAGGGAAGGCTGAGGTTCTTTGTGTGTACTTGAGTGATGATAAAGCTCAAAAAATGGGAGCGGCAAAGAAATCTCTCGAAGTGACAGGGATGGCATGCGGCGGAGGAATATGTGTGCAGGACGGGAGGTCCGTTGCCGTGGTTGCAGGACCAACGGTCTTTTTAAGCGTAAGTGAAATAAAGATCGGCGGTAACGGAATTCGGAGGCGGCTAATAGTACCGTTTGAGGATGAGCGACAACAAAACGACATCCGAGGGAAGTGGCCCTACTTTGTTGGTTCGGACAGAGAAGATTGAAGTGAGATGATTGCTTTAAAGGTATGAACATCGTATTTCCACGCAGTGGCACTCGTAATCTTCAACGGAAGCTATATCTGAAAGCCAAGCAGGATCAGATGTTTAGCTTTTATTCGCATTACAACAAGATTTATAGGCCCGACATTCTGCAACGGGCTATGAGCTGGTTAAAGAAAAGGACGGCTCTCCAGGTTTGGTGATCAAGATCTCTGATCCCGTGATTGACGGCGGAGTCATTCCGTAGCCCACATTGTTGAGATGGTATAAGTGATAAGAATCCACGGCACCCTAAAAAAATGGAACGACGAAAGAGGCTTCGGCTTTATCGAAAGTCCAAGCCAGGAAAAAGAGATCTTCGTCCATATATCGGCTTTCCCCCACGAGGGAGGCCGTCCAAAGGTGGGAGAGACGATTTCATTCGAAATAAGAACCGGCCCGGATGGAAAAGTTCAGGCAGTGGCTATTCAGCGTTCCGGTACAACCGCTTCCCCCCGCCAATCGGTACGACGGAGCCCTACCTCCCGTAAGCCTAGCAATATCGCGATAGTGCCAGTTTTGCTCATATTGGGCCTGGTAGGCTATGTGGACTATAGATTTTTAGGTTCACCACAGTTTAGCGTATTTGATATTCCATCTAGGAGCATTGACTCGTCGATTCAGGCGGAGACCCAAAATTTCAAATGCGACGGCCGCCAATATTGCAGCGAAATGACCTCCAGAGCCGAAGCCGAATTCTTCCTCCGCAACTGCCCGAATACCAAAATGGACGGGGACCACGACGGGGTGCCTTGCGAGAATGATTCGAGATTTTGAGGTCCGGGATCTAGAGAAAGTGATATATGAAGCTTGTATTAAAAATCGCTGCAGGAATTCTCCTGGCCGGATTTATTCTATTTTTGCTAAGGCTTCTGATACTGGGAGCGGCTATCACTAGCATACATAACGCTGCCGATGACGCACTCAAGCGCCAAAAGCAGTTGATAGCCGAAAGGCAGGAGAGGGCGAAAGAAGAGGAGCGGATAAAGCTGGAAAGGGAGCTCCAGGCTGCGGCGCAAGCAAGGCTTGAAGCCGAGAGGACGAGCCTAAAAAATCAGGCATGGAGCAAGTATTATCAGGATCCTGAAGAATGCCTGGTGTTTCAGTCTGATGCTCATATGGTGAAATGTGTTGATCATAAAAAGAAGGCTCGAAGAGAGTTTGAGCGTTTGTATGAACAGGGAAAGATTCAGTGACCATATTTATACGTGGCCTTGACTGAATCCGTGAGAGTGGTCGCCGATCTCCTTGATAACTATCGCAATCAGAATTATCTAATTATTGAATCCCGAGTAAGACAATAAAACACGTGTTTGATCAAGTTCCCCTGCTTCCAATCCGTCAGATTATTGTAGGGTCGCAGTTGAATAGCGAATCGTCATTTACTCGCTCAACAGATCAAGTCGAATTAATTTACATCCATCATTTCTTGAGATTGAAGTAGGATTCAAATCCGTCCGTATTGTCGCCAAAAGATTCGTTGTGGCGTGCAGGGTGTTGCGATTCTTATATGGCATGTGGGTTGCAGTTTCAGCGCCTTGAGTACCTGGCTGTGCTCATACTATCTCAAATTTCACAGAGCGAAGGATCACTAACCATGGCTGATATGGTCACCGTTTTATGGCATATGAACACTTACACATCGGCTGCAACCGACTTTATGGCGGTTAAAAACCAGATAACTTTAAATTTCAACAGCAATCCGCAATATCGGAAAGACATCAAGGCTTGGTGCAAAAAAAATGCATTACCAGTTTCAATGGGAATCGACTGGCTCGCGCAAGATGGATTAAACAAAAGAAATATGAGATCGGCCTTTACTGGGCTCAATAGCGAACAGCGGTTAAACGAACTTGAAGCCGCTATCGGAAAGGCGCGTGATTGGGCCTCGAAGAAGATGGGTATACCCAATTTGGTTTTTGTGGCACCCGAATATTTGTTTGCACAGGATGGTTACCGTCATCTATTGCCATTTGATCAGATTGCGACCATCAAGGCCCGTCTCAAAACCATTAGTAAGAGATATCATCAGGTTCTTCTATTTCCAGGAACTGTAGCTTTTCGGCAACCGATAGCCGATAACTCAGTGAAAGCGCGTGTGAGTTTATATGAAGATATAAACTTTTGGAAAGCCAAGAAGAATGACAATTTGGCCCAATGGGTGGATTCGATAAATAGAGAAAAAATTCATAAAGTTGCCATGCGCGGCCCGACATTTGATATGGCCCAGAATAAATTATTCGCATATTTGAATGGGAAAAAGCTTATGGAATACACCAAGCGCGGCGATTTTCATGAGGTAACAGAACAGGATGCGACCGGTAATGAGGTATATGTACCAGGAAAGAGAACTGGAAGATTGGAGGCATTTGACAGATCTTTTGGAACAGAGATTTGCTTGGATCATAATATGGGATACGCCAAAGCCTCTAGCACTCATTATCCGGACATACATGTCATTATGTCTGCAGCAGTCAAACCAAAAGAAGAGAATGAGGGCACACAAGGACATAAACCCGGAAAAACCGGTTTCGTTATTCATGCAAGCAGTGATAAAGATTATACGGGTGTCGTTCAGTGGCGCGATGGGAAGCGAAGCACGGTTACCTCCATATGGGAGTCCAGTACGGGATATGGCGGCACCCTGTTCGGATATAAGCTGTCGTTTAATGACAAGGGTTCCGACCAGGGTTTGCAAGGCGTTCAGGGTAAGGTTGCCGCCATGAAGCAGCTCTATGAGAGCAAGGGGAAACCTGTTGTCACCTAAGCCGGAATCAGATGCTGGTGTAAGCTCCGCTCCGGACAGAACGGAGCGGATTATATCGATTATGTATAGGCAAAAGAATGCCCCTGAATCTGACGCGCTAGCGAACGCTTTCGGCTCATTAAAAACTCCCTCAAAGCAGGTTGTAGTTCATCATGCAGCTCCCATGGCAACCAAAATTGGCTTTTCACTTCTGCGCAGGGCGAGCGCTCCATCTCCCAGTAGCCATAGTGCGATGGAGGTGATGGTTAAAAACAAGGGATATTCCCATCCCCCGCCAGTGCTGGTATGAACCCAGCCGTTGTCGATATGAACGAAGGTTGCTCCTACCATTATGGGGACCAGGGCTAGAGCGACATGACGGGCGTAGATGCCCAGCACCAGTGCTATGCCTCCAATGAGTTCTGCGAAAAATACCGGGTAAGCCAACCATCCCACCAAACCGACCGAATCGAAATAGGCGGCTGTTCCAGGAAGGGTAAATACCAGCCATTTGAGCAGGGCGTGGGCAATCCACATGGTGCCGAGGCTGACGCGCAACAAGGTAACGCCGTATTGATGAGATAAGGGTAAGGTGTTCATGTTTAAGGCTCCGTTGAGTCGTTGTGGAGCTCAGCTTAAGATTGCGTCATCGCAATCAAAATAGGCGCGGGTGCAAACCATGACTGCAAAAACGCAATACCAGTTAACCGCGGGCGATTTGAATCTGATCTTGGCCCTGGTAAGAGCCGGGAAGCTTGCCGCCGCAAGTGAACGGCTGCAGCAGGATAGTTCGACGGTATTCAGATCCTTGCAGCGTATTGAGCGGGGCCTGGGGGCGACTTTGTTTCATAGGTCGCGTACGGATTACGCCGCCAACGATCTTGCTCTGAAATTGGCCGAGCAGGCCGAGCTGATTGAATCTGCCTTGGAGACTGCTCGCTCCGCCACGCAATTGACGCCGGAGCAGGTTACCGGACGGGTACGTTTGACGACGACCGATACGATTCTCCATGGTCTGGTTGCTCCCGCATTGCGGCCTCTGCAAAAGCAACATCCACTGCTGATTTTTGACTTGCACATAGGCAACGAACTGGCGAGTTTGACCCATAGGGATGCGGATATTGCACTGCGCGCTACCCGCAAGCCGCCACAGCATTTGATCGGCCGAAAGTTGGGACCGATTCGCGCGGCGCTTTATAGCAGTAAAAGCGGTGGTTATACGCAAGAGGATGTGTCAGCTGGAAGGGTGCCCTGGATCGCGCCAGACGATGCCATGCCGGAACATCCCTCGGTTAATTGGCGAAAAAAATATTATCCGAAAGTCCAACCTTTTTATCGCGTCAGCAGCATTATGACGGTAATGCATTTAATTGCTGATGGTTTGGGTGTGGGCATTGTTCCGATTTTTCTGGCTGGTCGCAACGATCAATTGGTCCAGATAACTGACGAGTTGCCTGAATGTGAAACTGAACTTTGGCTGTTGACTCATAAGGAATCCAGACACTTGCGGCGAGTCAGTACGGCATTTTCACATTTGGCAGAGAATGTTGTGTTGCATTAATGAATCATGGGACATGAATCAAGGGGCAATTGCAGGAGGATGGTCGCGAATCATTGATCAAAATCTCTGACCCTTCGATTCAGCGACTTTTTCCTTCAGATCTGTCCCTGCCATTCAGCCGCTGGTATTCAAGGCTGGCGCCAGAAGCGTTCAGCCTTCAGTATTTTGCCCTGGCCGAAGGCTGCTGCCTGTGATGGGCCTTTGGTGAGGTTGCCCCAGGACACGGAGGGTCGGTCATAACTCACCAGTGCCCAGGTCTGATACCAGAATTCCCAACGATTGTTGTGACGGAATCCCATGACGTTGGTGCCTTCCCCCAGAGTTTGGATATTGGCGCGGTTCTGGTTGGTTTTACGCTGAATATAATCGGCCCTTGCTTGGCCAAAGTACTGGGCCTTTTTGATGCTGCCACCGGCAATCAGCGCCTTGCCAAGCCAACCGGCATAGTCACCCATGGCAGCCGTATGCATCTGATCCATCAGCAAAGTCGCTGCGATATCCCCTGCGGCCGACTGAGTAGCTCTCGCATTTGCATGGTAAACCACCAGATCATCGGAGCCCTGCACTTGATCCACGTATACCGCACAGCCGGACAGGTTATCCGTAAAAAAGTAATCGACACCGGTCGGCGGCAGAATGCAGGAGCAGATGTAGTTGTCGCTGTAGGGCAGGTAAATGGCCTGCTGGTTATTACCACGGGGACGGAACAGGGCGAGCTTGCCTCCGGTTTGGGTATCCGCCGTCAACTGTACCGAAAACTTGATACCTGCAGGCAAACGATAGTGCGCACCGACGCCGCCCACTCCACCGGCCACCAGGGCAGCGCCATGACTATCCTGCAACCTGGGCGCGTTGTTGTCTGCGGCATGCACGGCATATCCCATCGCATTCGTTACAGTAGGCGCTGTCGGATTGCTATAGCTACCGGCCTTGATTATGGTGGATTTGAAATCCTGACGTAAAACAGTTGGCATGTCGTGAGTTCCTTATTATGTTGTTATGGCAGAGGAATTATAAACCACCCTTTTACCTTTTTGGTGAAGTCTCAATACGCGAAATTTCCTCGCTCATTTGCCGTTGGATCGCAGTTTTCGCCGCTGGGCCAGTGGCGGTTATGACAAGAGCGAAATCAAGCCTCGAAGGATGATGGTATAGTTTGCGAGCGTGATTTGAGTATGATTGCCGTCGTTGATATCTTTGCCGCTTCTGCTAGCGCATCTGAATATCGTATCGAGGAAGGATGAGGGCTAAGACAAACATATTTGTAACGAGTCTTCGAACAAATGGCCTTGCTTATTGAGCATTGCAGCGGTGGGGATCATAACTGTCGCAGCCATTTTGGCTGGGCTTGGCAAATAGCGCTTGGTTTCAATTACCAACATTCATTGACCGGACCGCACCTGGTCTTTGTCATCTGCGAAGGAAAGAACGTTTCCTCCCCTGAGGGCAGGATTTGCTACAGAACTAAGATGTCAGTCGAGCTTCATGTGCCAAACGAACCACCACCCGCCAGCGTTCCGCAATTGGGCTTGGAATGGTATGCGCCTCATCCCGTGTTAAGTCCGTGGATTCAGTGCTATTGGGTGACTAAATCGCCTCGGTTGATCCAATCCCCACTCACAGAAAACCTTTACCCGGACGGCGGCACATCTCTGGTTTTGGACTTTGCGAACAGCGCTATGCCAGTCGTGTCGTTTAATGCTTTTTTTCGCGCGAGCAGAGTCGAATTTTCAGGGCGTATAGATAAAATCGGCATACGCTTTCAACCCGGCGGCGCATTTCAATTGTTGGGATTGGAAATGCCACTCATCGCCAATTTGGCGTCCAGCGTCGATGATTTGGGTTTGCAGGATTACAAAGCGCTGGCTGAGCAGTTGGCGCTTAAGATTACAAACATTGATCGAATTGAGCAGTTGAATGAATGGTTTCTGCGGAAGGCTGTCAGCATCAATTTACGCCGAAGTAGGGTATATGAGGTGCTTCAACGGATGCAGAAAAGCCGGGCGTCTATAAATGAGGTGATGGCACATGTCCCCATAAGCCGCCGACAGCTTGAGCGAAAGTTTCAGTTGGAGGTGGGCATAACGCCCGCGATCCTTAAGCAGTTACAGCAGGTCAAGAAAGCCCGTTCATTGATTAGCCTCAATCCTCAGGCATCATTGGCGCAGGTGGCGGTGGATGCAGGTTTTTATGATCAGGCGCATTTTAATCGCCAGTTTCAGAAAATCACCGGTCAGACACCGGGGCAATACCGGCAGAAAAAGATGTCGCAAAAATACAATACGGAATAGCGCAGCCTGCTCATCATAAAGTCTCCACTATTTGGCAACGAGGCGTCTTTATGAAAGAGCGAATCGAACGATCTGCTGTTTATAAAATTCAACCGGCACTTTACAAATCACTCGTGGGGTTGGGGGAAGCGGCGGCAGCTGGACTTGAGCCCTCCTTGGTCCACCTCGTCAAGCTTCGGGCGTCGCAGATCAATGGCTGTGCATTTTGCCAGCATAGGCATGCCAACGAGGCGCGCAAGGACGGCGAGAAGCAAAGCCGTCTGGATGTGTTGCCCTCATGGCGGGAAGTGCCAGTCTTTTCTGCGCGCGAGCGTGCTGCACTCGAATGGACAGAGGCGGCTACACGTCTGCCGCAGGGCAGTCCGACCGATGAGCAATTTGCGCAGCTGCGTCAGGTTTTGTCGCAAGAGGAAATCGTAAATCTGACCATCACCATAGCGGTCATTAATGCATGGAATCGCATTGCGGTGGGCTTTAATTTTTTTCCGGACTTTAAGGATTTGTAAACCGCGCCAGGAGGCCACCCCCTAGCTATAGAGCCCTTCACATAGGCAACCATTTGAACTTGTCGAAGGGCCTCATCTCCGGGTATCTGATTCTGTTGATTCTAGCTGGGACTCGGATACCTACCATGTAATAACAAAAAGTTATAAAAAGTGCGTTGCGCAACCAAGTGGTTGCGCTTATATTTGCAATCAATCGGTTGCTAATTGCGGCTGAGATTTCTTCGTTTTGAACCTTTTTCCGATACAGATAAATGAAACGAGACGTTTTCCAGGCCATAGCCGACCCAACAAGACGCGCCATTATGGTGCTGATTGCCGCTAATGCCATGACTCCCAGGGCCGTGGCGGATCACTTTGACATCTCCCGCCAAGCGACTTCAAAGCACATTCAGATATTGAGTGAATGTGGTCTGCTCAAGCAGGTGAAATCCGGTCGGGAAATCTACTACCAACTCATTTTGGAAAAAATGCAGGAATTGGATATTTGGCTGGAGCAATTTCGCAAAATCTGGGAAAGCCGGTACGACAATCTTGATAACCTTTTGAATGATATGAAAGGAGAAAACAATGAACGCTAATCTGCAATTTGATTTTCTTGTCGATAAGGCAAAAAACACTATCACCGTCAAAAGAGAATTCGCGGCGAGACGACCTCTGGTCTGGGATTGCCACACCAAAAGCGAACTGCTCGACAAGTGGTTTGCGCCCAAACCTCTGACCACAAAGACCAAGTCGATGGACTTCAGAGAAGGCGGCCATTGGCACTACGCCATGGTGGATCCGGACGGAAACGAGTATTGGGGTTACACGGAGTACGTGAAAATCAATCCGATCGATTCCTACAATACCCTCGACGGATTCAGTGATGAAAGCGGTAAGGTGAATTCAGATCTTCCGCAGGCGACCTGGGTGGTGACCTTTAGTGATAAGGGCGATCACACACTCGTGCAAACGGTGGTGACTTACGGCTCAGCGGATGACTTGGAGCAGGTGCTGCAAATGGGAATGAAAGAGGGACTGACTTCAACCTTGGAACGTTTGGATGAACTGCTCTTAACGATCGGGCAGCTTTAATGAAATGAGAATTGTTGATGTGCATCACGCAATGGTAAGGTGGCGCCCGCATTCCACGATGTAACCTCACACGAAAAGTGTTTAGATATGCAGGTGCCGGGTTGGGCAGGGGATCGCCCACCTGGGTCTGAGACGGCAGGTATGTGAGAGGGTTGGTAAGGATATGCGACGGAACAAGTATGACACCCTGTTTTATATAGTGATTTTTGTTTTGGTTTTGGTGACGCTGCTTCTGGGTACGCCGATTATGGGCGCTCTGGTTGCGGATAATCTATATAATTTGCTGGGTTGCTCACCGCCGGGGTTTGGTGATATGTCGCCTTGTAAGATTCTTGGTATGGATATCTCTTGGCGTTTCGCGTTCTACTATATTCCTATCATGGGGCTTATAGGTGCCCCATTGGCTTTTGCTTACGGATTTTTCGATTTTGTGCTGTTTTGTATGGCACTCATGCTTCTATTTAAAATTCTTTCCCGGCGTCAAAATAAATAACTCCTTCATTGCTCAACTTTACTGGATTGATCCAATCAGTAGAGTTTCCCTATCTAAAAAGTAAAAATGTGACGAATGTCACCCCGGGTGCAGCCTGGAGACGGTTGGTTGCTTATTGACCAGCCGTAAAAAGGGCAAGAACGCCCACCTGGATACACTATCCAAGCTTGGAAATCGATGGTTGAAGTCATCAACCGATACCAGAATAATAGCCGCGATGTTCAGTTGCATTATGAATATGGCGACCCATGCACTCGCGCCCGACCTCTTAGGGCTCACATCCATCCATGGGCCAGAGTTTTAGCAGGCCTGACCGGCATCCAATTAACCTGTTCAATTTCTAATAACAGGGAGTATTTTGTGGCTATAGACTTCAGCTTTGCCAATATTTTCACTCAAGACGCCCACCATCTACGCATACAGAGCAGCCTTGGCGACAACCAGTTCTTGTTGCGCCGCTTCAACTGCGTGGAGGGACTTTCCCGTCTGTTTCAGGTTGAGCTGGATTTGCTATCGCCCAATGGAGAGATCAGACCCCAGGATATAGTCGGAGAGGCTTTGGGGGTCATTATTCAGCCGGAAGGTAAGCCCAAACGATTTTTTCACGGCTTTGTCAAAAGCTTCCAATATGCGGGTTTGGAGAAGCGCGGACTCTATGCTTACAAGGCCGAAGTCGTACCCTGGCTTTGGTTTCTCAGTAAGCGTACCGATTGTCGAGTGTTCCAAAATCAGACGGTTCAGGAAATCATCGAAACCCTATTCGCCCAATTGGGATACGCGGATTATGTGTTTTCTCTGGTGGAGGAGCATGCCAAGTTGGAGTACTGCGTGCAATACAATGAATCCGACTTGGACTTTATCAGTCGGCTACTGGAGCGCGAAGGCATCTACTACTTTTATGAGCATCTGGAGGATAAAAGTCTGTTGCACTTTTCGGACAGCGCTTCTAATTACGAAGAAATGGCACCTGCGGAAATAGTGCACAGTTCCGGCCTGCGCAAGATCTATTACATACGCCTGTGGCAACACCTCTATCAATACTGCTCCGGGGCCTATGCGCAAACCGATTTCAATTTTGAGAGATTCAATCAATCTCTGCTTACCGAAACCACGACCACTTTAAAATTGAAGAACAGTACGTCCTTTTCCCGTTTTGAATTTCCCGGTTATTATCAGGAAAACGATTTGGGACGCACGTTGACCAAGCTTCGTATGCAGCAGGAGGAAATGAATTTCGAGCGCATCACCGCCGCCAGCAATGTGCATACGCTGGAAGTAGGCAAGAAATTCATGCTGAAATCGGACGAGGCCAGAGCCGATCACAACCAGTTTTTCATGGTTATGGAGATCCGCCATTCGGCTTACGATCCCAGTTATCTGGAGATCGAAAGTGACGAGCCAGCTTATAGCAATCAATTCGTTTGTATTCCGGCTGCGACAACCTTCCGTCCAGCTTCGGTGACGCCGCGGCCCCGAATAGATGGTGTGCAGACTGCTGTAGTGGTGGGTAAGGCCGGCGATGAAATCTACACGGATAAGTACGGCCGCATCAAAATTCAATTCCATTGGGATCGCTACGGCGCCAAGGATGAAAACAGTTCCTGCTGGGTGCGGGTCTCCACGCCTTGGGCAGGTAATAAATGGGGTACGGTCACAATACCGCGGGTTGGTCAGGAAGTGGTGGTGACATTTGTAAACGGCGACCCGGATCAGCCGCTGGTTATCGGCAGCGTCTACAACAGCGCGCAGATGCCACCTTACCCTTTGCCGGAAGGCAAAAGCATGATGGGTATGAAATCCCGTTCTATAAAAGGCGAGGGCAGCAGTTACAACGAGTTGGTCATAGACGATACCAATGGCTCGGAAGGCTTTCGTATCAATGCCCAGAAGAACTATGACATGAAGGTGGGAAATGATTCGAACACCCACGTGGTAAATAACCATACGGGGAAAATCGACGGTAATTCCACCACCACAATAAAGGGCGATAGCACACATACTACTCAGGGCAACGATACCTTTACGGTCGAAGGCAATCGCACTGCGACTGTTTCGGGTAACCAAGAGAGCACCGTGAAAGGAAACTCCACCTCAACGGTGGTGGGTAAAGCGGATGTGAGTGTCAATGGCGACACCACTTTTACCGGTGGTGGCAATGACACTGTGAGCATTAAATCAGATCAGAAAATTTCCGTCGGCGCCAATCAGACGATATCCGTGGGAGCGGATCAGAAAACAACAGTGGGAGCCAATCAGGAGATTCTGGTCGGCGCCAATCAAACAGTTCAGGTCGATGGCAAACAGCAAGTTGGCGTCAAGTCACAGGAAGTGCTCGTTGACTCAGAGGCGCTCTTGTCGGCGAATCAGATTGTCCAGGTGGGAAAAAGCGAGGTGGTATTGGCGGTCGGGGATGCTTTTATAAGTATTAACTCGGGCAGCATCACCATATCTTTTCAGGGAAGCACCATCACCCTCGATGGCGCTGGTGTGTCAATACAAGGCCCTAAAATCAATCTGAATTAGGCTGGAGTGCGTTTATGAGCGGAAATCCCATTGAAAAGGAACTTGAAAAATTGACGCACGCTTGGCAAGAGTTTATCCGCGGCGATCATGGCATTTTGCATTGGATGGTCAGCTCCAGGAATGTTCCTCTGGTCAATGCCTTTATCAAAGTCAAGGAAATGGTCGATCAAGGAGATGGCGATTGGTTTATTCAACTCGCTATTGATTTCCATGACAAGCTCAGCTTTGCCGCTGATTTGGTGGAAGAGCTGAACAGGTTGATGGAAGAAGGATTGAAGGGTGCGGATGGCGACGTTCCGTCAGATGCTTGGAAGAAGATTGAGTTGAGTGAAGCACAAAGCGGCTTTCAGGCGCTGTTTTTGAGTTGTGATCAACTTTTGCGGTTGTGCGGTAGAAATATCGACAATTTGACTTTGGTGATCAGCCCAACCGCAGTTAAAAATCCCAAGGAGTATACGCAGTGGTGGGAGTTGGCTTGCAAAATCTGCCGCGACTATAAGGACTGGCATCCCAAGTTGAGGATGTTGGTATTGGACGGAGCAGAAAAGCCCTTTCTCCTGCAAACATTCGCTGACAATACTGATGTGGCGCTCAGCCAAATACCGCCCTTGGATATGAACGGCGCCGTGCGTGCAGTGGCGGAGGAGGCCAATGATGGCTCCGATAGTGGTCGATTTCGCCTGCACCTCGTCGATATGAACAATGCTATAGGTGAGCAGGATAAAAAGAAGCTGGAAGACGCGTCCGCTGCTGCTCTGTCCATTGCGGAAGCCAATCAATGGTTGGATATGTGGACGACGGTTTTGATGACCCGAGGCGGTGGCTGGCTGAGTTTCAAAAATTATGAACAGGCGGTAAAGGATTATCGTCAGGCGCAGGTGGTGGCTGCCAGGGGTATGGAAGCCCAGGTTCCCGGTTGCGATAAATTACTGATGCAGGCCATGCTGTTTGAAGGCACTGCGTACTTTATGGCGGAATATCTGGAGCATGCTGCGCGTGCCTATCAGAATGCAGCATTAAAGGCGCAGGAATTAAAGGACAACTGGATTGGCCTGGAAGGCTGGCGGATGGCATCGCTGAGTATGGAGCGGCACAAGAAAAGCGATTTGGCCTGGCAGTATGCGACCCAGGCATTGGCTGTGGGTCGTGATATGAAGCCGGAAGAGCGTGAGCAGTCCACCTTGGCATTTGTCGGCCAGGCAATGCTGCGCATCAGCCCCAATGGTCATGTGAAGTCAGAAGTCAAAAATGTCTTTGATCAGATGCTTGGCGAGGAGTGGTTGGAGCAAGTGGAGTCTGTTACTGCATGATACCTGTCGTCAAACATCTCGACCCGGTTCTGGGCATAGATATTCATATCGTGATGCTGCCAACGGGTGTCCCTACACCCATGCCGCATCCCCATATTGCGCTTATCCTTGATCCCTTTGATTATCTCCCGTTTCTAGGAACGTCTATATTTGTTGGCCCATTGCGTCGTGCAACTGCGGGCAGCATGGGTATACCGGTGCCGCATTTTCCGATGGGGGGGCCTTTTGTTAAGCCGCCTAGGAATGAAACCGAAATCTTCATGGGCAGCACCACTGTGCGGGCAGAAGGGCAACCGATGACCTATTCGGCATTGCCGGTACTCAGCTGCCAGGACTTCGGCTTTGTAGCTCCCATAAGGAGCAGGCCCAAGTGCACCTTCGGTATGGTATTGCCGATCAGTGTGGTATTGGGAGTCCCTTTGGGAAAACCTGTATTTGTTGGTGGGCCCCCGACCGTCAATGTCCTGTCCTTGTTATTCAGAGCCGTGGGGCCTGCGCTCAAATTTGTGCGTTTTTTGCAGAGAAGAAGCGAGAAGCTTGCGAATCTGTCCGCATCATTGCGCGATCGCGCCGCAGCTCTGTGCGAGCGGATTGGGGTGCCGAACTGCATCCGCAATAAAATTCCTACGGTGATCTGCGCCATCACCGGTCACCCGGTGGACGTCGCTTCCGGCAAATTATTTACAGACTCTGTCGACTTCCAATTGCCGGGTCCTATTCCCTTGGTATGGAAACGCACCTGGTATAGCACATCGATATACGAAGGCCCGCTGGGGCATGGCTGGCACCACGTCTATGATATGGAGTTGATCACCGATGGACGTGTGGTCGCTATCCGCATGGCGGACGGACGCCCTGTGACATTCCCCGCCTTGGAAGTGGGTGAAGAAAGCTTTCACCGGGATGAAAAATTATCCCTGGTATGCGATTCCGCCGGCTATGCGCTGGATACCTCTGATGGCATGCGGTATAGATTCGCTTTATTGGATGCGGACCAGGGCCGTTATAAGGTCAGTACTCTCACGGAGAAATCCAGCGGTGCTCAAATCCAATTTGAGTACGATGAACACCATCTATTGCGCCACATTATCGATAGTGGCGGGCGCGATATCCATCTGGAATATTCTCCTGAGGGCTTACTCCATCAAATCTGGCTGCCCGATCCCCAAGCTCACGGTGGTCAAGACACGCACTTTTGCGCTGTCACTTATCATTATTCGCAGGGAGATCTGGTTTGCGTTGAGGATGCTCTGGGTCAGCCGCTCAACTATCGCTATCGCGATCATCTGTTGGTGCAAGAGACCTGGCGCAATGGATTGAGCTTCTATTTTACGTTCGACGTCTGGGATAGCACAGGCAAGTGCGTTCGTACCTGGGGGGATGACAACCTTTTTTACCGGGATATTGAATACAGCGAAGCTGGTGACTATACCCGCGTTACCGATTCCCTTGGGCATGTGATTCACTACTACCACGACGGAATTCTCCCGCATCGTGTAGTGGATGCCATAGGGGGCGAGCATCTTTACCTCTATAACGAATCCTTCGAATTGATTGAGGAGGTTCGTCCTGACGGGCAGGTTATTCAGAAGAAATATGATGATCGTGGCAATTTGATTGAAGCCACTCTTAATGGACGGTCAAAATTCAAAGCTACTTATAATTCCTTAAACCTACCAGAAGTAGTTCAGGATGACAGCGGAAGGCAATGGAGTTATGAATACAATTCGCATGGCTTATTGACGAAGAAAACCTTCCCGGAAGGAGGGGCTTATCAGTACGAATACCAGAGGGGGTTGCTAGCCAAAGTCATTTCGGCATCGGGTGACGTTCTGCAGATTCAATATGATGGACAGAAAAATCCAGCGCGAATTCTGGTAAATCAGGAACTTGAAAAAGCGGCCGAATATGATGCATTGGGCGACATTGTCGAGCTTACCGATGGTCGCGGTAATCGTACTCAAATTCAATATGATGCGCTTCGGCGCCCGATGCGTATCCAATTGCCGGATGGCAATATGCGACATCTGGAATATGACGCTAATGATAATGTTACTCGTGTTGCGGAAAATGAACGCGATGTTCAACTGGGTTACGGTGGCTTTGATCGTTTATTGTGGCGCTCCGAAGCGGGTGTCCGAGTACAGTTTGTCTATGACTCTGAAGACCAGTTGCGCGAAATCATCAACGAGAATAACGACGTATATACCTTTGATTACGACGGAGCGGGTAATCTTATCCGTGAAATAGGTTTTGATGGTTTAACGCGGGAATTTGAGCGCGATATGGCGGGCCGTATCCGGCGTATCCGCCGTCCCGCAGGTCGCTTTACCGATTATCAATATGATGATTTTGGTCGCGTTACGCAGGTTAGCCACAGCGATGGTAGTTATGCAAATTATGTTTACAACGACGTCGGCATTTTGTTGGAGGCCGACAACGGTATCGTTCATATTCGCCGGGAACTCGACCCATTCGGGCGTGTGCTCAAAGAGTGGCAAAACGAGCATTGGGTTAGCTTCAGCTATGACGCTTTGGGACAGCTGCAAGGCTATCAGTCTTCCTTGGGCGCGCAGCAGTCATTTACTCGCGATAAAAGAGGACACATATTAAGTATCCAATCCAGTGATCAAGTATTTTCGGCAACGTTTGAGCGCGACTTGCAGGGGCTGGAACTGCGCAAATCGCTTCCGGGGGGGGTTACGGCTCGTTGGCGACGGGATAAGCTGGGCCGGCCTATTGAGTTGTCAATGGAGCAAGGCGGTGACGAAACCGCACTTTTCAAATATCAGTGGGGCTTTGCAGACCAGCTCCTGCGCAAGGCGGGAGCACAGGGGGCGATCCATTATCAGTATGATGCCGTTGGACATTTGGCTGGTGCTACGTATGAGGATGGCAGTGAAGAACTGCGTCTGGTAGATCGGGTAGGAAATCTCTTTAGGGATCGCGCAGAGAGGGGACGACGCTACTCCGCCGCTGGGGCTTTATTGGAAGAGCGACGGCCGTCTGGTGAGACCATTCAATATCGCTATGATGAAGAAGGGTTCTTGATCGATAAAGAAGAATCCCAAGGCAGGCGCTGGCGCTATGAGTGGGACGATGCTGGCAATCTCATGTGTGCGAGCTTGGCGAATGGCGATTGGGTGAAATTCACCTACGATCCATTCGGCCGGCGAGTCGCGAAAATTACTCCCAGGAAAGCCACCTATTGGCTTTGGCTTGGAGATGTACCGCTACACGAATGGAGTCATGCGTTCTCTGATTTACCTTCCGCAGCGAATGATGAGGTGGAAGTATCTTCAGAGATACAAGCTCTGAAACAGGCGATAAAACGTCATAACGACCACGCGCCCGCACCACCTTGTGAATTGACAGAAGGTGAGCTAAAAAAGCTTATTACTTGGCATTTCGAGCCAGGTAGCATGACGCTTTTGGCTAAGCAGGTGGGCGATAAGGTTTTTAGTGTTCTATGCGATCATCTTAACACTCCGATTCGCGCATTCGATCCTAGTGGCAGGTTGGTCTGGAGTGTCGCGCTCGATACTTGCGGTGGTGTGCGTCGGCACAGTGGTGAACTGGATTTTATTCCGTTCCGCTTTCCGGGGCAGTATCACGATGTGGAAACGGGGTTATATTACAACCGTTTCCGCTACTATGCGCCGGATTCTGGCACTTACATCAGTCAGGATCCTCTAAGACTGCTAGGTGGCAAAAAATTATATGGACATGTCGGAAATTCTAATAGTGAAATTGATTTCCTAGGATTAAGCAGTAAGCCGGAATGGTTGAGTCGTCTTGATGATGGCAATCAATTCAACACAGAGCAGGGAGCTAACTACAGCTACAACGAGCTTTACGTTGAAAAGAAAGATAATGGAAAAAAGGGTGGTGGCAAAAAGCCAGATGGCCAAAAAAGTTATTATCGTCTGGACTCATACGAGCCTGAATCTGGGAAGATAGTTTCACGGAAGTTCACGCAGCTCGCTCAGATTCAAGAAAAAACGGCCATAGGTTACATCAATGAGTTAACCAATAAATATCCCGTAGGCGCAGTGATTGCTGATGTGCCGTCGAGTGGTAGTTTGGCGGGTCTGAGGCTTCAGGGACAACTTATTCTGGAGGTGCCAATACAAAATGCTCCTATACCGAAATCTGTTTTGAAGGCTGCCGATGAAGCAGGTGTGATTATCAAAGAAGTTGCTACTGAGATTTATAAAAAATGACAAATTATTTTTATTGTAAGTCGTGGTTTTGGGCGAAGAAGCGTCCAACCGAAATGTGGACCGAAGATCAAGCAAGAAAGGCGCACAATGATCGCAAGACATATACGGTCTTGGTTAGAGAAGTTGAGCATCCTTACGCAGTTGTTGAGGTTGCTAATGACTTTGTTGCGGTAACGTTTTTAGACGATTTGCTGAGACAAAGCATGTCTTATCACTTTACCGAAGTCGAGCCAGGAAAGATTTTTTTGTCGATGGTGACGCATCGGGAATTTGATGGCGACACGGATGAAGTCCGGATCGGTCATTCATATATCTTTAATCAAGATGGGGGTTTGATAATAAGAAAGAGAACCTTTAGTCCTAATGGGCTTGAAGAGGCCAATTCTTCAACTGATGTTAGTAGGAATTATGAAAAGTATCCTGACTTTGGTGATTATGAGCACTTGCTAAAAGTCGAGCGATAGGTAGGTAATTCACTTTAAGCAATCCAGGAGCCCAGCGCTTAATCAAAGTGCTGGGATGTCGCTTATAGATTGGGGTCTAAAACGGCAATCAATATGTCGTTATTGTGGAGTTACTTCAATACCGCGAAGCTCCCTTGCTCGAATGACAGAAATAAGGATGTTTCTCTGTGTGGAATTGAATGAGCGCGCCGCAGACCAATGGCGGCGCAGATTGTTGTAAGTAAACCAGGAAATTTCCCGGCATCCTTAGATACGCTCCTGTATACATATGGTGTCTTCTTGATGCTGGAGTCGTTACTTCCGTTGTGTGATGAAGTTGTTGCTGCTGAGATTAGTGGTTTTCGCTCGAGGAAAAAGTGAATTTTTCACTAAATTCCGGCGCAGCAGTTCGCTATATATGGGCAACTTCGCCATGGCGAAGGGGTGGAGCATATGTTAGCTTTATCCGCCGTTGGTTATGCCACTAAATTTCTCGTGCTCAAAAGTAGGTACTTGCGGGCCTGGGGTTATCTATAAAAACAACGGCAGCGAGGGGCCTGACGGAGCCATCGCTGTTCATGCTGAAAGTGTCAAGCTTAAGGAGGCCTAATGGAATGGCTTGAAGCAACTCTGGCTTTCATCATCACTATGATGTTGTTATCCACCATTGCATCCATGGTGGTGGAGACCCTACATCGTTTTTTTCGGCTGCGGGAAAAGGGGTTGGAGCAAACGCTCAGCGCTTTATTTGAAAAGGTCATTTGGCCAAAGGTGACCTCCTCGGCCAAGAAGATGGCGAATGACGGAGCCCTGAAGGAGTTATGGCAAAGTAATTTTGTCGCGGTTATAACAGGCAACGAGGTTCCCAAAACCCGCAAACCTCCGGAGCGCTGGTATTTCATCTGGTCATGGTTGAAATGGTTGGTGGTGGTAGGCGTAGGCAAGATGACCAATGAGCAAAAACGCCGGGGAATTTCCACTTTGGAGATGGTGGAGCGTCTGGCGGAGACCAATGTAGGTCGGCGTATTTCCCAGCGAGCACAGGAATTGGGAGAGAAGGCGGAGGAATTCAAGACCACGGTGATCGTGGGCATCAGCGACAAATTCGAAGATATGAGCGAAGAGGTTCGCGATATCTTCAGTCGCCGCGCCAAGTTGCTGTCGGTGGTGGTGGGATTTCTGCTGGCTTTCGGTCTGAATGTGGATGCGCCTAAGCTGTTCGAATCCTATCTTCGAGATCCCGTCTTGCGGCAAAAGATTATTGCGCAGGGTGAAGCTGTGGCTGGCGAACTGGAGAAGACGAAACAATCTCTGCAAGCCGAACT
>Ga0065721_10049820_pt1 | contig 26811 bp, 23 predicted proteins | sample Mesricmetagenome_FD_59108 | JGI IMG/M metagenome (GOLD analysis project Ga0065721, IMG submission 59108) | Mesophilic microbial community from rice straw/compost enrichment Sample: eDNA_1 v2 (version 2) | ecosystem: Engineered > Solid waste > Grass > Composting > Bioreactor | place: USA: Davis... | reverse complement strand
CCTCCGCCGCGGCGGCCCGCGCCGCCAGTTCGTTGGACGGGTTGGCGTAGGCATTGATGAAGACGATGGCCAGCGCCTCCGCCCCCTGCTCCACCAGACGGCGGGCGGCGGTGCGCACCTCCTCCGGATCGACGGCGGTGCGGATGGTGCCGTCGGCCAGCGTGCGCTCGGCCACCTCGACCCGCAGGTCGCGGTCCACCACGGGGACGAAATCGCCCCACAGGCCCCAGGTGTGGCGGCGGTCGCGGCGGCGCATCTCCAGCACGTCGCGGAAGCCGGCGGTGGTGATCAGGCCAACGCGGGCGCCCTTGCGCTCCAGCAGCGCGTTGGTGCCCACCGTCGTGCCGTGCACGATGGAGCCGAGATCCGCGACGTCGCCGAAGGTCTGCAAACCGGCCAGGAAGCCGACCGCCTCGTCGCCGCGGTTGGAGGGAACCTTGGCCGTGCGGAAGCGGCCCTGGCGCTCGTCGTAATAGAACAGGTCGGTGAAGGTGCCGCCGACATCGACGCCGACGATGGTTCCGTGGGGGGTGTTGCCCTTGGTCATGGTTCTTTTCCCGAAATCATCGTCAGGCGGCAGGGCGTTCGCGCAGCGCCGCGGTGGCGGCGATGTCGAGGTCGCCCGCGTCGGTCACCACCACGCCGTAGGCGCTCCGCGCCTCCTCCCGGCCGAGATAGCCGAGGCGCACGTCGCGGGCGACGGCCTCCGCATCGCGCTGGCGCGGGTCGCCCCAGCCGCCGCCGCCCGGGGTCTCCAGCCGCACGCGCTGTCCCTGGCGGATCTTCACGTCCGTGACCTTGGAGGCCAGCGGCGGGGAGCGTTCGCCCTCATCCGTCTGCCAGGAGAAACGGTTCAGCGCCGCCGCATCGCCCCCGGCCACGCCGAAGGGCGGGTAGACGCCGCGCTCGCCCAGCAGGAAGACCTCGGCGTCGGTCAGCGCCTCGATCTCGTAGACCGCGCCCAGGCCGCCGCGGTGGGTGCCGGCCCCGGCGGAATCCGGGCGCAGAGCCCACTGGGTGAACATCACGGGATAGGCGGCTTCCAGGATCTCGACCGGCGGGATGGTCGCGGTGGAGATCGGGTTGTTGGCGTGATTCAGCCCGTCCGTCTCCGGATTGCCGCCCAGGCCGCCGCCGAAGAAGGAGAACATGACCCAGCGCGAGCCGTCCTTGCGGTGGCCGGCCAGAGACAGCGCGTTGATGGTGCCGAACGGCCCGGCCATGGCGCGCGACGGGTCGGCCAGCGCCAGCGCGCCGAACACCACGCCGATCACGCGCAGGATCGTCTCCGTATAGCCGCCCACCGGCTTCGGCGGCTTCACCGCCAGCAGCGTGGTTTCCGGGATGACGAAGGTGATCGGCCGCAGGCAGCCGGCGTTGGCCGGCACGTCGGTGAAGACATGCTTCAGCGCCACGTAGCAGCAGGCGACCGCCGTCGAATAGGCGATGTTCAGCGGCCCCGCGCAGGGTGCGGACGAGCGCGAGAAGTCCAGCGTCATCCGGTCGCCCTCGATGGTGAGGTCGAGCGCGATGGTCAGCCGGTCCGCCGTGATGCCGTCGTTGTCGAGATAGTCCTCGAACGAATAGGTGCCGTCCGGCAGGTCGCGGATGGCGGCGCGCATCAGCGCCTCCGCCCGGTCGGAGAAGGCGTCGAAGGCCGCGGCCACCGTCTCCTCCCCATGCTCGGCCAGCAGCTCGGTCAGGCGCCGCTCACCCAGGTCCAGCGCGTTCAGCTGCCCGTTCAGGTCGCCGTAGTTCGACAGCGGCACGCGGGAGTTGGCGGCGAGGATCGCCAGGATGTCCTCGTTCATCACCCCGGCGCGGACCAGCTTCACCGGCGGGATGCGCACGCCCTCCTGGAAGCTTTCCGTGGCGCGGGCGTTGAAGTTGCCCGGCACGTTGCCGCCGATGTCCAGCCAATGGCCGACCGACGCCATCCAGCAGAACAGCGTGCCCTGCCGGAAGATCGGCCGCACGAGGCGGAAGTCGTTCAGGTGCGTGCCGCCGTCGTAGGGGTCGTTGAACAGGAAGATGTCGCCGGGCTGCAAGTCGCCCTCGCGCGCCACCTTGTCGATCACCGCCTTGACCGCGAAGGCCATGGCGCCGACGAAGATCGGCAGGCCCTTGGTCCCCTGCACCAGCGTGGCGCCGGTTTCCGCGTGGTAGAGGCCGTGGCAGGCGTCGCGCGCCTCCGCAATGATCGGGTTGAAGGCGGAGCGGTAGAGCGTCGCGTCCATTTCGTCGGCGATCTGCTCCAGCCGGCCCTTCAGCACCGCGAGGGTGACGGGATCAATGGTCCTCATGCCGCGTCTCCCTTTCGAGCGGGCGGGAATTCCTTGTAGGTCTCGCCCAGCGCCAGCATGGCCGGTGTGCCGATCAGATCGTTCAGGGCGTTGAAATCGAACATGCGGTCGCGGAACGGCTCGGTCGTGCCGTGCTTTGCGAGCGAGCCGTAATAGTCCTGCGCCTGCCGGGCCAGCGCCCGCACGATGCCGCCGGGGAAGATCACCAGACGGAAGCCCAGTTCCCCCAGATCCTGGGCGGAGGTGATGGGCGTCTGCCCGCCTTCCACCATGTTCGCCAGCAGCGGGCGCGTTCCGCCCAGCTTGCCGGCAATGGCGGCCAGCTGGTCGCGGGACTTCGGCGCCTCCACGAACAGCACGTCGGCCCCGGCGTCGACATAGAGCTGCGCGCGGTCGAACGCCGCCGCCATGCCTTCCACCGCCACCGCGTCGGTGCGGGCGACGATCAGCGTCTGCTCGCTGGCGCGGGCGTCCACGGCGGCCTTGATCTTGCCGGCCATCTCCGCCGCCCCGATCAGCGACTTGTCGGTCAGGTGGCCGCAGCGCTTCGGGAAGGTCTGGTCCTCAAGCTGAAGGGCGGTCGCCCCGGCCCGTTCGAAGGTACGGACGGTACGCTGCACGTTCAGCGCGTTGCCGTAGCCGGTGTCGGCGTCCACGATCAGCGGCGTCGGCACACGGTCGCGCACCAGCGCGATGGTGTCGGCCACCTCGCTGACGGAAACCAGCCCGATGTCGGGCCGCCCCAGCCGGGTGTAGGCGATGGCGGCACCCGACAGGTACAGCGCCTCGAACCCGGCCGCCGCGGCAAGCGAGGCGGTGAAGGCGTCGTAGACGCCGGGTGCGAGGACCACCCGGTCCTGGGCCAGCCGTTCTTTGAAGGTCATGTCAGTCGCTCCCCTTGGCGCTCGCGGCGAGCAGCCGGGTCAGGGTGGTCAGGTCGGGCGCGCGGTCGATGGCCTCGACGCAGGCCGCGATGTCGGCGGCGTGGGCGGCTCCCCAGACCGGTGCTGCAAGCTCCGCGAACTTCGCGCGCACCTCGTCGGGGCTGTAGGGATCCTCGGTGTCGCCCTTGTTGGTCAGGGCCTCGGCCGCGAAGGTCCGGCCATCGGCCAGGGTCACGCGGACGCGGGCCGGGCGCAGGCCGGGCAGCTTGGCGGTCAGGGTTGCATCCTCGCGCACCGTGACGCGGCGGGTCAGCGCGCGGGTGCGTTCGTCCTCGCGGGCGGCGTCGCGGAAGGCGGCAGGGGTGGCCGCGCCGTTGACGAGGAAGGTGGCGAGCGCGAAGGGCAGCGAGAACTTCGCGGCCAGCATGTTCTTCGGCTCCGGCCCGTTCAGCTGGGCGGCCCACACGTAGGTGTCGACCTCCACGGACTCCACGGCGTCCGGGTCGATCCGCCCGCCGGCCTGGGCCACGATGTCGCCCAGCGCGTCGAGCGCGCCGTGGGTGTATCGGCAGGCGGCGTGGCGCTTGAAGTAGTTGCGCGCGATCTCCCACCGCTCGCCCAAGTCGGCGGTCATCTCGTCGGGCCGGAAGTCCTGCGCGATGACGCTGCCGTAGACGGTGCCGACGCCGTCGGTCTCGCCGACGAAGCCGCTGGCCGCCAGCTCCCACGCCATCAGGCCGAGCTGGTTGGAGAAGCCGGCGTAGCTGTTGCGCACCGTGCCGCCCTCCAGCATCGTGCGCCGGCTGGTGGCGAGGCCGAGGGTGGAGGCGATGTTGATCGTCTCGATCATCGCCGCCGCGTCCGCCTTGTTCAGCTTCGCGACGGCCAGCGCCGCGCCCACCGTGCCCCAGGTGCCGTGCGGGTGCATGGTCACCAGCAGCTTCGACGCGATGCCGATGCGCGACCCGATCTCGTAGCCCAGCGCCAGCGCCACCAGCAGGTCGGCGCCCGAGGCCCCGCGCAGCCCGGCGGCGGCCAAGGCCGCGGGCATGACGTGGATGCCCGGATGGCCGCGGGCGTACTGGTTGCCCTCGTCCAGTTCCAGCATCGTGCCGGCAACGCCGTTGAGGAAGGCGGCGGTGCCGGGGGCGAGGCGCCGGCCAGCGCCGATGGCCGGGCTGCCGGCCTGCCCCGCCCCGTCCAGGGCGGACAGGCGGGCGGCCAGTTTGCGCGTTTCCGGCTCCTGCATCCCGGCGGCGATGGCCCCGATGCAGTCCAGCAGGACGAGCTTCGACCGTTCCACGACGGTGGACGGCAGGGAATCGAACCGCAGATCCGCGGCGAAGGCGCCCCAGCGGTCCAGCCAGTCGGGGCGGCCGCCCGCGAGCAGCTCCGTCGCGGGGACGACGTTGTAGGTCAGTGTTGTCATGACACCGCTCTTGATCCGAGGGCTCAAAGGCCGAGGTAGGTGCGTTTCAGCTCTGGGTCGCGGGCGATGTCGGCGGCGGCGCCGGACATCGCGAAGACCCCGTTTTCGAGGATGTAGGCCCGCCCGGCGACCTCCAGCGACTGCACCACGTTCTGCTCCACGAGCATGATGGCCAGCCCGTCGGCGTTCAGCCGGCGGATGAGGTCGAACATCTCCTCCACCACCAGGGGGGAGAGGCCGAGCGAGGGTTCGTCGAGGATCAGCAGCAGCGGTTCGGCCATCATGCCGCGCCCGATGGCCAGCATCTGCTGCTCGCCGCCGGACAGGGTGCCGGCCCGCTGCGCCTGGCGTTCCTTCAGCTTGGGGAAGGTCGCGAAGATGCGCTCCAGATTCTGCGCGCGCCGCGGCTTGCCCCGGCGGTAGCTGCCCAGCTCCAGGTTTTCCCGGATGGACAGGTTGGGGAAGATCTTGCGCCCTTCCGGAACGTGGATCAGGCCGCGTTCCACGATGCGGGCGGCGCTGTCGCGGTCGATGCGGGCGCCATCGAAGCGGATCTCGCCCGACCGCGCGGCCAGCACGCCGGACAGCGTCTTGTTCAGCGTCGTCTTGCCGACCCCGTTGGAGCCCAGCACCGTGACGATCTCGCCCGCGTCCACGCGCATGTCGATGCCGCGCAGCACCTCCGTGGCGCCGTAGCCGGCGCGGAGGCCCGTGATCTCAAGCATGACCAGCCTCCTCCGCCTGGAGACGCGCGGCGGCGCCGTGGCCGAGATAGGCTTCGATCACATGGGCGTCGGCGCAGACCTTGGCGGGCGGCCCTTCGGCGATCATGCAGCCCTGGGCCAGGACATAGACGTGCTCGCACAGATTCATGACCGCCTGCATCACGTGCTCGATCATCAGGATCGTCACCCCTTCGTCGCGGATGCCGCGGATGACCGGGATGATGTCGCGGATTTCCGACGGGTTCAGGCCGGCCAGAACCTCGTCCAGCAGCAGCAGCTTCGGCTCGGTGGCCAGCGCGCGGGCCAGTTCCAGCCGCTTGCGCCCGGCGACGGTCAGGCCCGACGCCGACTTGTCCAGGTCGCCGCCCAGCCCGACGCGCGCCGCCACCTCCCGCGCCCTGGCGATGGCGTCGGCGCGGCGGGCGTGGCGCAGGTAGGCGCCGACCGCGATGTTCTCGCACACCGTCAGGCCGGCGAAGGGCTGCACGATCTGGAAGGTGCGGCCGATGCCGCGCTGGGCGCGCTTGTGCGGCTCCTCCCCCGTGATGTCGGCGCCCTCAAACCGGACACGCCCTTCGGTCGGCGGCACGAAGCCGGAGATCATGGAGAACAGCGTGGTCTTGCCGGCGCCGTTCGGGCCGATCAGGCCGATGATGGCACCCTGCGGCACGGCCAGAGACGCCCGGTTCACCGCCAGCAGGCCGCCGAAACGCTTGGAGAGGGACTCAACGGCCAGCATGGCTCACCTCCTTCGAACCGGTGGGAAGCAGGCCGGCGCCCTTAGCGCGCAGCCGTCCCAGCAGACCCAGGATGCCGCCCGGTGCGAAGGCGATGGCCAGCACCAGCACCGTGCCGAACACGATCAGGTCGATGCCCGGAATGCGGCCGGCGAAGGCCTTGGTCAGTTCGCCCAGGCCATGCAGGGTCAGGGCGCCGGCCACCGGGCCGAACACCGTGCCGACGCCGCCGATGATCGGGGCCAGCAGGAACTCGATGGAAATCCAGGTGCCGTAGGCGATGTTGGCGTCGATGTAGAGGAAGTACTGGGCGTACAGGCAGCCGGCCAGCGCCGTGATGCCGGCGGACAGGGTGATCGCCCGCAGCTTCACCCGCAGGGAGTCCACGCCCAGCGCCTTGGCCGCGTCCTCGTTCTCGCGCACCGCCACCAGTTGCGCCCCGAAGCGGGAGCGCTGGATCCAGCGCGTCAGCAGCAGCACCGCGCCGACGAAGCCCAGCACGACCCAGTAGAAGACCGCCCGGTTCTCGAACTGCAAATTCTCCGGCCGGACGTCCAGCTTGATCAGCAGGCCGGCGGCCCCGCCGGTGAAGCCGGCGGCGTTGGCGAGGATGCGCAGCACCTCCGCGAAGGCCAGCGTCACCAGCGCGAAGTAGGACCCGCGCAGGCCAGACCGGAAGCTGAGGAAGCCGATCACCCAGCCCACCGCCGCGCCGGCCACCACCGCGGCCCCCAGTCCGACCCAGGCGTTGATGCCGTAGCGGAGCTGGAGGATTGCCGTGGCGTAGGCGCCCGTGCCGAAGAAGGCCGCGTGCCCGAAGGAGAACTGGCCGCCGAAGCCGCCCAGGATGTTCCACCCCTGCGCGCCCAGCGCGATGATCAGCATGAAGACAAGGAAGTTCAGCACCGTGCTGGCCGAGGTCGCCAGCGGCACCAGCGCCGCCAGCGCGATCAGCACGGCGATGGATAGGATGTCGCGCGCGGTCATGCCTTGGCTCCGAACAGTCCGGTCGGCCGCACCAGCAGCACGGCGATGAAGATCAGGAAGATGCCGATCTGGCCCAGGCTGTCGCCGAGATAGAGGCCGCACAGGCTCTCCACCACGCCGATGAACAGGCCGCCCAGCAGCGCGCCGGGGATCGACCCCATGCCGCCCAGCACCACCACGGTGAAGGCCACCAGCACGAACACGTTGCCGATGCGCGGGTTGACGTAGAAGGTCGGCATCAGCAGGCAGGCGGCGACGGCCAGGCAGGCGCAGCCGATCCCGAAGGTGACGGCGTAGATGTGCGGCACGTCGATGCCGACGAGGTTGGCGCCCAGCTTCTCCTTCGCCACGGCGCGGATCGCCTTGCCGGTGTCGGTGCGGTTCAGGACCAGCCACAGCAAGGCCGTCACGACCACCGCCGCCACCAGCCCGATCAGCCGCGGCGTGGACAGCAGCAGCGGCCCGACCGGCACGACCTGGAAGGAATAGTCGGTGTCGAGCGTGCGCGTGTCCGACTGGAAGGTCGCGAGCAGCACGTTTTCCAGGATGATCGACAGGCCCAGCGTCACCAGCAGGATGTTCCCGTCGTCGCCGTGGCTGGCCGGCCCGATGACGAAGCGTTGCAGGCCGTAGCCCAGCGCGAACATCAGCGGCACCAGGATCGGGATGGCCAGATAGGGATCCATCCCCAGCCACGCCCAGGCCACCCACACCGCGAACATGGCGCAGGTCAGCAACGCGCCGTGCGCGAAGTTGATGATGTGCAGGACGCCGTAGATCAGCGTCAGCCCCAGCGCGATCAGCGCGTAGACCGCGCCGGTCATGAGGCCGTTCAGCATGGCTTCCAGAATGATCTGAGGTGAATACATAGGCACCTCGCACGCGCAGGAGCGTCGATAGGGGGCTTCAGCTTCTCAAAAAGCCGCGTTCCCTCTCCCCCCTGGCCTCTCGCGCAAGCCTTGCTTGCGCTGTCGGCGACAGGCGGCCTGCGGCCGCCGAAAGCGGGAGAGGGTTAGGGTGAGGGGGCGCCCGAAGGGCGTCAAAGCACTGCAATGAGCGTGCGTTGTCGGCCTGCGGCCGCCCCCTCACCCCGGCCCTCTCCCCAGAGGGGAGAGGGAGGAAACGGTCATCCCACCACGGGGAAGACGGGCTTCACTTCCGCGTATTCCTCGGGGAAGATCACCTTGATGTCCTGGCCCTGGATCTGCGTGTTGATCGGGCTGCCGCCCTGGTTCTGGCCGTTCACGAACTTGGTCGGCCCATAGGGCATGATGTGATCGGCGAAGGTGGAGGCGTTCAGCGCCTCGATGATCTTCACACGGTCGACGGAGCCCGCGCGCTCGATGGCGTCGGCCAGGAGCAGCACGTTGGAATAGTTGAGCGAGACGTTGTAGGCGAAGGACTTGCCCTGCGCCTCCACGGCTTTGCGCAGTTCCGCCGCCTTGGGCTTGCGCGGGTCGTGCCAGTGGTTGCAGTCCATGACGTTCTGCGCGGCCTGCGGAAACTCCTTCAGGAAGCGCACGTTGGACGCGGCCCCGCCCAGCACGGCGTAGACGCCCTTCGGCCGGATGCGCTGCTGCTGCATGGTGCGGGCCAGCAGCACGAACTCGCCGTAATAGTTGGACGGGATCACCAGATCCGGGTTCAGCGAGCGGATGCGCAGCGCCACGTTGGACATGTCGCGCGCCGGAGTCGGGTGCGCGATGGTCTCCAGGATCTCGAAGCCGCGCTTGGGCAGCTCGGCCTGCAACAGCTTGGCGAGGCCGGTGCCGAACAGTCCGTCCTCGTGCACCAGCACCACCGTCTTGGCCGGCTTGCCGGCCAGTTCGTTCAGGCGCGTCAGGTTGTCGAGCGCCACGGTGGTGACCTTGCCGAAGCCGGGGCCGAAGCGGAAGGTGTTCTTCAAGCCGCGCTCGATGATCTGGTCGGACACGCCGACGTCCACGAGGTACGGCAGGTCGAAGCGCGCCGCGGCCTGGGAACCGGCAAGGCAGATCGGGCTGGCGAAGCCGCCGACGATGGCGCAGGCGCCTTCGGCCTGCATGCGCTCCACCTCCTGCGCGCCGGCCTCGGGCGTGGAGCGGGCATCGCCGAACAGCATCTCGATCTTGGCGCCGCCCAGCGCCTTAATGCCGCCGGCCTCGTTGATTTCCTTGATCGCCAGTTCGGCGCCGAGGCGGCCGAGGTCGCCGTCGTGCGCCAGCGCACCGGTGACCGGCTGGAGGATGCCGATCTTCACGCCGGTGGTCTGCGCACGCAGGATCGAGGGTGCCGCGACGGGCACGGTGGCGAAGGCTGCGGCCGCCGCACCGGCTTTCAGAACCGTGCGGCGTGTGACGCCCGCCGCCGGGCGCTCCTGGTCCGAACGTCTCATCACGCTCCACTCCTCTGCTTTGTGCTCCGCTTGCTGCGGGCTTGCTTGTCGCTTGTCTTGGCTTTCTCGCCCGTGCGCGGCCAGCCGGGCGCCGGGCTCCAGCGCCGTTCGCCGTCGGTGCCGGTGCGCACCAGATCCATGTGAAAGGCGTAGCGGTCGGGCCGGTACAGCGCGTGTAGATGCTCGACCCCGCGGCCTGAGGATTCATAGACCACGCGGGTCAGGGCCAGCAGGGGCGAGCCGATCTCCAGCCCAAGCGCCTGCGCGGCCTCCGGCCCGGCGAGCGTGGCGCTAATCGCCTGGGCGGCGCGCTCCGTCGTCACGCCGGACCGCTCGATGAGTTCCAGCAGCGGCCGGGTGGCGAGTTCGGCCTCCGAATAGGTCAGGCCCAGCCATTCCGGCACGTGGGTGGTCAGGTAGGAGAAGGGCGCGCCGTCGATCAGGCGCACGCGGACGGACCGCTGCACCCGTTCCCCCGGCTTCAGCCCCAGGCTTTCGGCGATGGATTCGCTGGGCGTGACATAGCCGAAGGACAGCAGCTTCACGTCCGTGCGCCGCCCCATCTCGATCAGGTGGGACAGCACGTTGGACAGGTCGGCGACGATGGGCCGGACCTCGCGCGTGTCGTGGACGAAGGTGCCGGAGCCCGGCTTGCGCCGCACCAGCCCTTCCGTTTCCAGCAGGTCCAGCGCGCGGCGGACGGTGACGCGGGATACCGCGTGTTCCGTGGCCAGGGCCGGTTCCCCCGGCAGGCGCGAGCCCGGCGCCAGCTCCCCGCCGACGATGCGGTCGCGCAGCAGCAGGTAAATCCTGCGCGCCTTCAGGGGTTCGACCGCCGACTTCACCGCGCCCTGCCTCCCTCGCGTTCCGGGGACCAAGCCTGTCTGCATATCAGACAGGTAGCTGTATGGCGCATGATACAGGTTCGGTCAACACAAATCCGGTACACGTACAATATGTGTGCCTATAGCGGCCCCTCGCAGCAGTTGGCGGCGGCAACTCTGCGCGAGGAAAAGTCCCAACAATTTTCAGGAAAAGCCGCCAATGCGGGGAGCAATCGTAATCGCATGGAAAACGTTTCCGCCCCACATGCGCGATGACTCGCACTGGTTCTGGACGCCAATATTATGGGCCGTATAATGGAACGGGTCGAAAGCATGCGGCACGGTGCGGGAAACCGCGGCACGGCGCCTGCGGCGTGTCGATGTCCGATGACGGCAGAAGAAAGAAAAAGGGATGATGGACTGGGACAAGTTGCGGGTGTTCCACGCGGTGGCCGAGGCCGGCAGCTTCACCCATGCGGGCGAGACCCTCAACCTCAGCCAATCGGCGGTCAGCCGCCAGATCAGCGCCCTGGAGGACGGTCTCGGCGTTCCGCTGTTCCACCGCCACGCCCGCGGCCTGAGCCTGACCGAGCAGGGGGAGGTTCTGAACCACGCCGTGCGCGACATCGTCGCCAAGCTAACGATGACCGAGGCCCAGATCGGCGAAAGCCGGGACGTGGCGAAGGGGCCGCTGAAGGTCACCGCGACCTCCGCCTTCGGGTCAACGTGGCTGACGCCGCGCATCGGGGAGTTCCTGTCGCTCTACCCCGACGTGCAGCTGACCCTGCTGATTGACGATAACGAGTTGGATTTGGGCATGCGCGAGGCGGACGTCGCCATCCGCGTCAGCGCGCCTCGCCAACCGGACCTGATCCAGCGGCACCTGATGGCTTTCCGCTCGCACCTCTACGCGCACCAGAGCTATCTGCAAAAGCGCGGGGAGCCGCAGTCGGTCGCCGATCTGGCGTCGCACGACCTGATCACCTACCCGCAGGACATGCGCGCGCCCTTCGCCAACACCCATTGGCTGAAGGATCTGGTGGAGGCCCCCGTCGCCCGCGACCGCACGGTGCTTCAGGTGAACAACCTGTACGCCATCTTCCGCGCGGTGGAGAGCGGGCTGGGCATCGGGGCGATGCCCGACTATCTGACGAAGGACCGGCCGGAATTCGTGCGACTGCTGCCCGACCTGTCCGGGTCCAAGGTGGACGCCTACTTCGTCTATCCGGAGGAACTGCGCCACTCCAAGCGAATCGCGGTCTTCCGCGACTTCCTGGTGCGCAAGGTCACGGAAAGCCAGTTCTGACCAAGGCCGGCTGCGCCGCGACCGTGAAGCCTTCCGCGTAGAGATGCGCGGCGCTGGCACCCTGCGCGATGAAGGCCGCTTTGGCGTCGGCGATCATCGCGGGGGAGCCACAGAGGTAGACCGCGTGCTCCGACAGGTCGTCGAAGTCCGCGGCCACCGCGTCCTGGACATAGCCCCGGCGCCCCTGCCACGACGGCCCGCCCCGCGACAGGACGGGGATGTAGCGGAACTCCGCGAACCGGCCTTCCCAGGACCGGATCTCCGCGTCCAGATACAGGTCCGCCTCGGTCCGCATGCCCCAGTAGAGATCGACCGGCGGGCAGTCCGGATCGTCCATCAGCGATTCCAGGATGCTGCGGATCGGTGCGATCCCGGTGCCGGTGGCGACCATCAGCAGCGGGCGGTAGTCCCGCTCCCGGTAGACGAAGGTGCCCAGCGGCAGTTCGATCTCCAGCCGGTCGCCGGGCCGCAGCCGCGCCAGCCGATGGTCGGTGAACCGCCCGCCGGCCAAGCGCCGCACGTGGAGTTCCAGCAGCCCCTTTGCCGGACCCGTCGCCATGGAAAAGCTGCGCGGGGCCTCGTCCTCCAGCAGGACGTTCAGATACTGGCCCGCCCGATAGTCGAGCAGAGTGCCCTCCGGCAGCGCGAGCGTCAGCCGCGTGATGCCGTCGCAGACCGGCGCGACGCCGGTCACCGTGGCCGTGTGGCGTTGCACCTCCGGCAGGTCGGCCGCGATGTCCGGCACCTCGATCACCAGATCGCCCGTCGGCCGGCCCTGGCAGGCGAGCGCGTAGCCTTCCGCCTCCTCCTCCGGCGTCAGGCCGAAGGGGAAATCCTCGTAGGACACGGCCCCGGCGAGCAGCCGGATGCGGCAGGTGCCGCAACCGCCGGACTGGCAGTCGTGCGGCAGCGCGACGTTCGCCCGCTGCGCCGCGGCCAGCAGGGTCTCGCCCGGTTCGGCGCTGAACTCCGCCTGCGCCGCCGGGATCGCGATCCGATAGGACATTTCCGGCCCCTTATTTCTTGATATCGGCCTGGACCAGCACCTCGTGCCCTTCCGGCGTCAGCAGGTCCTGCAAGGCTCGCAGCGCCGCCAGACCGCAGGCGGTGTCCTGCTCCCCGTTGCCGCCGCTGAGGCCGACGCCACCGATCACCGCGCCATCGACCACGACCGGGAAGCCGCCGACGAACACGGCAAAGCGCCCTTCGAAGCTCCACTGGATGCCGAAGGCCTCGTTGCCCGGCAGGGCCGGGCCGTTGGGCGCCTGGTTGAACAGGTGGGTGGAGCGCTTGTGGCCGGCGGCGGTGAAGGCCTTGTTCCAGGCGATCTGCGGGCCGGTAATACGGGCGCCGTCCATCCGCTCCAGCGCGATGGGATAGCCGCCGTCGTCCACCACGCAGATGGATTCCAGCACGCCGATGGCCTTGGCCTCCTCGATCGCGGCGGCGATCATGCGACGGGCTTCCCGGAGTTCCAGGCGGAGAACACTCTTCATCGTTCCATACTCCTGCAAGATGCGGTCAGCAGCCGCGGTAGACCGTCTTGGTCTGGGTGTAGAAGTCGAGGCCGGTCCGCCCCGATTCCCGGAAGGTGGAGGTGCTGGACCGTTTCAGCCCGCCGAAGGGCGCGTTGATCAGGTTGCCGGTGGTGGTGCGGTTGATCTTCACCGTGCCGGACTGGATGTCGCGCGCGAAGGCGTGCATCACGCGGGGATCGCGCGTCGCGATGGCGGCGGACAGGCCGTATTCCGTGTCGTTGGCCTCGGCGATGGCGTCGGCGTAGCCGTCCACCGCGATGATCGCCAGCACGGGGCCGAAGATCTCCTCCCGCGCGATGCGCATGTCCTGCGTCACGTCTGTGAAGACCGCCGGGGACACGTAGTAACCGCGGTCGTAGATGCCGCCGCTCAGCCGTTCCCCGCCGCAGAGGTGCGTGGCCTCCCGCTTGCCCTGGGCGACGTAGCCCAGCACCGTTTCAAGCTGCTTCGCCGTGGCAAGCGGGCCGAGGTCCACGCCCGGCGTCATGCCGTTCCCGATGGTCAACGCCCGCACCTTCGCGACCAGCTTTTCGGTGAAGGCCTCGCGCACGGAGTTCATCACCAGGATGCGGCTGGTGCCGGTGCAGGCCTGCCCGCTCAGCGACAGGCCGCCCTTGACGGCGAGATCCACCGCGTGGTCGAGGTCGGCGTCCTCCATCACGATCAGCGGATTCTTGCCGCCGAGTTCCATCTGCGTGCGCGTCGTGAAGGACACCGAGCGGTGGATGTGCTCGCCCGCCGCGGTCGACCCGGTGAAGGACACGGCGCGGACCACCGGCGGTTCGGTGATGGCCGCCCCCACGTCACCGGCCCGGCCGGTAATGAAGTTCAGCACCCCCTTGGGCAGCCCGGCCGCCACCAGCGCTTCCGTCAGGCGGTAGCCGCTGAGCGGCGCGTCGGAGGACGGCTTGAACACTACCGTGTTGCCGGTGATCAGCGCCGGCGCGATCTTGCGCGCGGGGATCGACACCGGGAAGTTCCACGGCGTGATGACCGTCGCGACGCCCAGCGGTTCGCGCACCGTGTAAACGTCCATGTCCGGGTCGTCGTTGACGAAGGTCTCGCCCGTCAGCGACTGGCCCTCCACCGCGTAGAAGCGCAGGGTCTGCGCCGCGCGCTGGACCTCGTCGCGGCTTTGGGGCAGCGGCTTGCCCTCCTCCCGCGTCAGTTCCTCGGCGAACTGGGCGACGTGGGCGTCCATGTAGGCGGCGGCGTCCATCAGGAGGCGCGCGCGTTTGGAGATGGACGTGCGCCGCCACCCGTCGAACGCCGCCGCGGCCGAGGCGACCGCCGCCTCCGCGTCCTCGCGGGTGGAGGCCTGGAACTGACCGACCACGTCGGTGGTGTCCGCGGGGTTGATGTTGGCGAACAGCGCGCCGGTGCGCGACGGCACCCAGGCGCCGTCGATCAGGTTGTTGAAGACCGCGTCCGCAGAGGCTTGAGTCATGGTTTCGTCCTGTGAAATCGCGGGGGGAGTATGGCGGGCGCGCTCACCAGGAGACGCTGACGTCGCCCAGCAGCCCGGTCTGGCAGGCGAGGCGGTAGCCGGCGCCGAGTTCGGCCTCCGTCAGCAGCTTCCGTTCCTTCGCCTTGACGGTGTCGGTGTGCTCGATGCCCTGCTCGATCCGGCATTTGCAGGTGCCGCACAGGCCGCCGCCGCACTTGAAGGGAATGCCCCCCTTCTCGCGCAGGGAGACGCGCAGCAGGTTGCTGTTGTCCGGCGCGGTGACGACCTTCGCGTCGTTGGTCAGGAAGGTCACGCGGATCATGCCCCGGCCCCCGTCACGTCGTGGCGGAGCAGTTGGGCGTCCATCCGGCCGAAGCTGGTCAGGTGGCGCAGGGCGCCGCGCGCCCGCTCGACGCTGTCGAAGGACTCCAGCCGCTTCGACGGCACGCTGTTCACGGTCGTCGGGGGTGTTTCGTCCACGATGGTGATGCGCGTGTCGTGCAGCAGTTCGGCGATGACGAAGTCGGCCTTCTTGGCGCCGCAGAACCGGTATTCGTAGGATTCGACGGGCCGCAGGCCGGGGCCGAATTCGGTCCGGAACTGGCCGGGCTTGCTCGTCAGGATGACGTACATGCAGGCTCCCTTAAAGCGAATTGCCATTCGCTTTCGATTCACATGGCCTCATTTGCCGGCCGGGCTTCGGCCGCATGGGCGGCCGGGACCGCAGTCGCGGTCCAAAGCGGATTGAAATCCGCTTCAGGCGTTCGCGGCGGGGGTGTCGCTGTCCTGCGACAGCTCGATGTCGTGGGTCAGCCACAGCTGGCAGGCCAGCCGGTAACCCTGGGCGAGCCTGTCGCCGAGCTGCCGCTTCTCCTTCCAGTTCGGGGCCGGCAGATGTTCGGCGCCCGCGATCACGCGGCAGGCGCAGGATGCGCATTTGCCCATGCCGCAATTGTAATGGAGATGCGGAAACGGAAATTTCCGGATGCCGGCGCGCACCACGAGGTTCGTCCGGTCCTGCACCTCGTCCCGGTGGGTTTGGCCGTTCTTGTGAAAGGTCACCATCGGCATGTCGAGCACCTTCGGGGGAAAGGCGCGGCGCCGGAGCGCCGCGCGGTTCGGACCTTGGAGGTCAGGCGGCGAGGCCGAGGTCGCGAAGCGGCAGTTCGCCCGCCACATAGTCGTTGTAGAGCGCCGTGGTGTAGAGCAGCCGCATCTGGGCGCCGATCTCGCAGATCTTCAGGCAGCGCTGCTGGAGTTCCGGCGTGGTCGCGTGCTCCAGAACGATCTGGTAGCCGCGTTCCCCGTGGATTTCGTCGGAGACGATGTGGAGGTCGAAGAACTCCACCTCCTCATCCGTAAAGCCGTAGGTCTCGCGCAGGGTCGGCGTCTGCTTGCGGTAGATCGACGGCACCTGCGATTCCAGCCCGACGACCAGACCGGCGACGGCGACGATGGGATCCTCGCGCATGGCGACGGCGTAGCACCAGCTTTGCAGGCCGCGGGTGGTCGGCGACATGTTGTCGGGGTCGCGCACCCGCTCCGCGGTGGTGCCGCAGGCTTCGGCGAAGCGGATCAGCAGGTCGGTGTGCCGGTCGCCGCCGATCTCCTCCTCATACATGTTGGCGAGCAGGAAATCTTTTGCCTCCGTGTAATGGTCGGGCATGCGCATGTAGATGGCGGCCAGGTAATCGGCGAACGGTCCGACATAGTGGTAGTGATTCTCGGCCCACCGCGCCAGATGCGCGCGCGTCAGCTTGCCGGACGCCCAGGCGATGCTGAAGGGCGACTGGTTGGCGCTTTTGCCCTGGATGGCCTTTTCAAGCGCGGAGCGGAAGTCGTTCTGGTTCATCAACTCGGTCATGTCGTCCTCTGCGTCGGGGAAAGTCAGGGCGGGGATGGTCGAGCGTGTGTGTGCTGGGGGAGAGAAAGCGCCGTGGAACGCGCTGGCCACTCTGGCACCGGGTGCGGGCGGCGATCTCACGGCCATTTTGTATACAGTCTACGATACGTGTCAACACGATTTGTGACCGAACATTCTGCACCACACGCATCTTACCCCGAAAAAACCGCAGCGGTTGGGAATTTTCTTGCAGGAGGAAGGCCATCCGCGGCGATCCGGACGGACCACCCCTTGACAACACCTGACGACTGTATACAGTCTTTCGGCAACGGTGCCCGGCCCCAGATTCCAGGCCGCCCGAGCCCAGCACGGACCAGGCCATGACCGACCATCACGACGATTCCGCGCCTTTACCGTCCGGCCCGCGGCTGGGCCAGTCGCACAGTTCCTTGCGGGAAATGATCATGGACGCCCTGCGCCAGGGCATCCTGTCGGGCGCCTTCAAACCCGGCGAACGGCTGGTCGAGGACCGCTTGGCGGCGGACTTCGGCGTGTCCCGCAACCCGGTGCGCGAGGCCATCCGCGCGCTGGAGATCGAAGGCATGATCGAGGTAATCCCGCGCAAGGGCGCCTTCGTCGCCGAATTGTCGGAGGAGGAACTGGCCGAGCTGGTCGAGGTCCGCGCCGCCATCGAGGCGTTGAGCGCCAGGCTGGCCGCCCGCCGCCTGTCCACCGCCCAGCGTGACACCGTGCGCGACATCCTCGACCGGGGCGACCGCGCCATCGCCGCGAAGGACGAGGCGGAACTGCGGGCGCTGAACGACTGGTTCCACGGTTTCCTGGCGGACGCCGGCCGCAACCGCTTCCTGGCGGAGTTCATGCGCATCCTGCGCCACCGCACCCACTGGATGTACGTCAGTTCCATGTCCTGGCGCACCCGCGACGCGTGGCGGGAGCATGCCGGCATCCTGCGGGCGATCGTCGACGGCGATGCCGAACTGGCCTCTGTCCTGGCGAACCGGCATGTGGTGACCGCCGGCAGCGCCTTTCAGCGCAGCCGCGCGCCTGAACGGGATTCCAGCACCGATGAAAACGGCGCCGACGACAAGAGCGGCCTGAAGAGCCGCCCGCGCCGCTATCGCACCACCCTCCCCAAGGTCAAGGGGAGCGCGCGTTAACAGGGAGAATCCATGACACAGAACAGCGCGCAGGCGCCCCTGTCCGCCTGGGGCGCGCGCGGGGCGGTGGCCTCTGGCCATCCCCTGGCGAGTTGGGCCGCCTTTGACGTGTTGAGCCGCGGCGGACACGCCGTGGAAGCCGCCATCGCCGCCGACGCGGTGCTCGGCGTGTGCGAGCCGATGGCCACGGGCATCGGCGGCGATGTTCTGGCCCTGGTCGTTTCACCGGACGGACAGGTCACCGGCCTGAACGGCACCGGCCGCTCCCCAAGCGGCCTGACGGCCGAGGCGCTGGAGCGGGCAACCGGCGGCAGCCGGGTTCCGTTGCGCGGGCCGCTGTCCGTGACCGTCGCCGGCGCCGTGGCCGCCTGGGCCATGCTGCACGAACGCTTCGGCCGCCTGCCCTTCCATGATCTTCTCGCCCCGGCCATCGGGCTGGCGCGCGACGGCTTCCCGGTCGGCCCCATCGTGGCGCGGGAATGGCGCCGCTTCGCCGACGTTCTGCGCCAGGACGCCGAGGCAACCCGCGTCTTCCGGCCGGACACGCCGCCGGAGGCCGGGCAGCGCTTCGCCAACCCGGACCTTGCCGCGGCGCTGGAGCGAATCGCCCGCGACGGGGCCGAGGGCTTCTACCAGTGGCTCGCCGAACAGGCGCCGCCCGCGGTGCAGGCGGGCGGAGGCGTGCTGGCGCGGGAGGATGTCCTCGCCCACCAGGGCTTCTTCTGCGAGCCGCTGCGCCAGAAGCACGGCCCGCTGGAGGTCGTCGAACTGCCGCCCAACACGCACGGAATCGCGGTGCTCCACGCGCTGGAGTCCATCGGGCCGGAGCCGGTCGACCTTGGCGAGGCCGCCGGGCTGCTGCGGGTCGTGGAAAGCGTGGACGACGCCCTGGAAAAGGCCCGCGCCACCGTCGGCGATCCGGGCAACACGGTGGCGACCACCGTCGTCGACGCGGACGGCTGGGGCTGCACGCTGATGTCCAGCGTCTTCAAGCGATTCGGCTCCGGAATCGCGGTGCCCGGCGGCGGTTTCGTGTTGCAGAACCGCGCGCACGGCTTCGCCGAGCCCGGCCACCTCAACGGCGTGGCGCCGGGCCGCCGGCCCTATCACACGGTCATCCCCGGCGCCGCGCTGCGCGACGGCCGGCCCTTCGCCTTCTTCGGGCTGGTCGGCGGCAACATGCAGCCGCAGGGGCATGTGCAGATCGTCACCCGCCTGATCGGCGGCGCCACCGACCCGCAAGCCATCCTGGACGCCCCGCGATTCCGCGTGCAGAATCCGAAGGTTATCGCCGTCGAGGAAGGCATCGCCCCCGCGTTGCGCGACGCGCTGGCCGCGGCGGGATACAGCGTCACGGTCGGCGGCGCCGATTTCGGCGGCGGGCAGGTGATTCTGCGTTGCGACGGCGGCTGGGCGGCCGGTTCCGACCGGCGCAAGGACGGGATCGCGCTGGCCTTTTGAGGAAAACCGGTGCGGGCGAAAGCCCCACCGGAGGTCAACCGATTGATCCTGTTAAAAAATTGCTTGACGCACAAACAGACTGTATACAGTATGGAGTTTAAGGGCGGCGGACGCATGGTTTGCAAGGTCCGCCCCGCCGCCCCTCTCCCTCCCGGCACCCTCCGGTGCGGGGTGGGAGCGAGGCAAGGCGGATCGTAGAGCCCACGCCCGTGCCGGAGCCTGTTGCCGCGCCCCAAAGGCGCCCCGACGGCGGATGGCTGCGGACGATCGACACCAGATCACGACGACTCAAGCGGCGGTCCATTTTTCGGTCCGCCGCACCGGACGCCGCATGCCGGCGCCCGCCCATGGTCCGCGCTCCGCACACTCTCCCCCATCGAGAAGGCGCATGGCTCAGCCCCACACCTCCGCACTCCGTTTCACCCCCGTCTGGGCCGCCGCCCAATCCATCCGCAGCGGCGCCGTGACGAGCGTGGACCTGCTGGACGCCTGCCGCGAGGCGGTGCGCGACGGCAACCCGTCGATCAACGCGCTGGTGCTGGCCGATTTCGACCGCGCCCGGCGAACGGCGGAGGACCGGGACCGCGAGACGCGGGAAGGCCGCAACCGCGGTCCCCTGCACGGCATTCCCTTCACGATCAAGGAAAGCTTCGACGTCGCGGGTTGGCCGACGACCTGCGGCAACCCGGCGTTGCGCGACAGCATCGCCCGGCAGGACGCCACCGTGGTGCGCAAACTGGCGGAGGCCGGCGCGGTGCTGGTCGGAAAGACGAACGTGCCGCTGCACCTGCGCGACTGGCAGAGCTACAACGCCATCTACGGCACCACCCGGAACCCGCACGACCTGGAACGCACCCCGGGCGGGTCCTCCGGCGGCAGTGCCGCCGCGGTGTGCGCCGGAATGTCCTTCTTCGACGTGGGCTCCGACATCGGATCCTCGCTGCGCAATCCCGCCCATTACTGCGGCGTCTTCTCGCACAAGAGCAGCCACGGCATCGTGTCCATGCTGGGGCACGGCACCGGCGGTGGGACGGAACTGCCGGACATCAACGTCGCCGGCCCGATGGCGCGCTCCGCCCGCGACCTCGCGCTGGTGCTGGACGCCATCGCCGGCCGCGACGGTGCGGAGGGCGACGTCTACCGGCTGGAGCTTCCCAACTGCCCGCGCGCGCATCTGCGCGACTTCCGCGTCGCCGTCCTGCCGACCCACCCCTTCGCCGAGGTGGACGAGGCGGTATCCGCCCCCATCGAGGCGCTCGGCCGCTGGCTGGAGCGGGAGGGCGCGTCCGTCGCCTGGAACGCCCGTCCGGACATCGACGCGGCGGCCCTGTGGCGCACCTACGTCCTGCTGCTGCGCGCCTCCACGTCGCAATACATGCCCGATGCTCTCTTCGCCGAATCCCAAAGGATCGCCACCGGCAGCGCGCCGGACGACCTGAGCTACGCGGCCCTTCAGCACACGGGCGCCACGCTGCACCACCGCGACTGGCTGGCGCTGCAAGCGCTCCGCCGCGGCTTCATGGCCGCCTGGGACGCCTTTTTCCAGGATGTGGACGTGCTGCTCTGCCCCGCGGCGGCGACCACCGCCTTTCCCCTGAACGAGGACGGGGAGCCCTGGCAGCGGTTCCTGACCGTCAACGGACGGCCGCAGCCGCTGACCACGCAACTGTTCTGGGCCGGGCATTCGGGCCTGTGCCATCTGCCCTCCACTGTGGCCCCTATTGGTCGCGGCGGCGGGTTGCCGGTCGGCGTCCAGATCGTCGCCCGGCGTTTCCACGACCGCACATCGCTGCGGTTCGCGCAACGGCTCGAAGAAGCCGGCTATGCCTTCGTCCCGCCGGAACCGATCCGGCCGGTCGTCGCACACGACAAGTGAGGTTCTCGCCACCCCCGCAAACACGTGTTTCCCGGAGGGATCATGCTCGATTGGTTCAGCACGCTCAGTGCGCAGGAAAGGAAGGCCTTCTACGGCGCCTTCCTCGGACACGCGGTCGATGTGTTCGATTTCATGATCTATTCCTTTCTGATCTCGACGCTGATCGGGCTGTGGGGCATGGACAAGGCGATGGCCGGTTCCATCGTCACCTACACGCTGCTCGCGTCGCTGGTGGGCGCCATCGGCGCCGGAATCCTCGCCGACCGCTACGGCCGCGTGCGGGTGCTGCGCTGGACGATCGTTCTGTTCGCCGTCGCCTGCTTCCTGTGCGGCTTCGCCGAATCCCCGCAACAGCTGATGTTCTTCCGCATGTTGCAGGGCCTGGGCTTCGGCGGTGAATCCTCGCTCTGCATGGTCCTGGTCACCGAGATGATCCGGAATCCGGAGCATCGCGGCAAATATTCGGGCTTCACGGCCAGCAGCTATTCCTTCGGCTGGGGTGCTGCCGCCATCGCCTACGGTGTCGTCTTCTCGCTGTTCGAGCCGGACATGGCGTGGCGCGTGTGCTTCTTCCTGGGCATCTTCCCGGCGCTGGTCGTCATCTATCTGCGCCGCAACATCCAGGAGCCGGAGGTCTACACCGAATCCAAGAAGGCCGCCGGCGCCGGTGGCGGAGCCTTCAGCGGGCTGGGCAAGGTCTTCGCGCCGCCGCTGCTGGGCAAGACGATCCTGTGCAGCCTTCTGTCGGGCGGCATGCTCGGCGGCTACTACGCGCTGGCGACCTGGCTGCCGACCTACCTGAAGACGGAACGCGGCCTGTCGATCTTCGGCACCAGCTCGTACCTCGCCGTCATGATCCTCGGGTCGCTGGTCGGCTACGGGCTCGGCGCCTACGCGGCGGACCGGCTGGGGCGGCGCTGGACCTACATCCTGTTCGCCGTCTGCGCCTTTACCATGGCGCTGGTCTACATGATCATCCCCGTGTCCAACACCTCCATGCTGTTCCTGGGCTTCCCCCTGGGCGTGGCGATGCAGGGCATGTTCTCCGGCGTCGGGGCGACGATCTCCGAATCCTACCCCAACTCGGTGCGGGCCACGGGCTATGGCGTGTCCTACAACGTCGGGCGGGTGATCGGGTCCTTCTTCCCGCTGGCGGTGGGCACGATCAGTTCCGGCCACTTGTCGTTGGGCATGTCCATCGCCGTGGTGGCCGGTGCCGGCTATGTGCTGGTGGCGATCGCCGCGCTGATGCTGCCGGAGACCAAGGGGCTCGACCTGCGCCAGCTTCAGGAAGGCGACGGCACGGCCACGCCGCTGCCGGCCGGCGCGGCGACGCTCGGCTCCGCCGCGGCGGTGCAGGACCGGTAGGTCAAGCGTTCCCAAAAGAGAAAGCCCGTGTCCGAACCGGTCGGACACGGGCTTTTCCGTTTGGATCGCCGGGTTCGCTCAGAAGCCCTTTTCGATCCTGAAGACGTCCGGCTCGTTGGGCTTTTCGATGTAGGACAGCTGCATGACGGGCGCCTCCTGCGGCGCCGGGGCCTTGCCGTCCGCCGGCTTGGCCCCTTCCGCCGGCTTGGGAACGGCCAGCGTCAGCAGCGTCATCCGGCCCTGCGCGTCCGTGCCGCGGAAGACGACGACCTGCGAGCCGTCGCCGATGGGCGCGTTCAGCAGCATCCCGGCGCTCTGATAGCCCTGCTGCACGAAGTAATTGCGCATCGCGTTGGCGGAGCCGACCAGCGTGTTCGGATCGGCCTTCGGGTTCACCGCCCCGCCCCACAGGATGTTCACCTGGAACAGGCGCTGGGACGAGTGGCCGAAGATGTAGGCGACGGCGGCCGGCCCGGCGCCGTTCTGCAAATCGTCCACGCGGACGATCAGGCTGGTCGTCCGCTCGGTCGGGTTCTGTTCGCGCCGGATGTCGTTGCCGGAGATGCGGAAGTCCTTGCCGATGGCCTTGGTCACCTCGTCCACCGTCATGCCGAACTGGGCGGAGCGGAAGCCGGTGACCTTCACCGCCGCCGCGGCGTCGGGCTTCGCCTCCTGAGCAGGCGCGGTCTGGGCCGGCGGGGTCTGGTTGGCGGGCGCGGCACCGGCCGGGCCGGCCAGGACACCAGCCACTGCCAGCATGGCGGCAACGGCGGGGATCAGAGCCCGGCGGGCCTGCGGCGACTTCTGACGGGGATGCGACATCTTCTGCTGACTCCGAAACACACTAAAGCGAATTTTCATTCGCTTTAGATTCACATGGCCTCAATTGCCGGCCGGGCTTCGGCCGCACGTGCGGCCGGGACCGCAGTCGCGGTCCAAAGCGGATCACAATCCGCTTTAAGCGCGACCTGCACGCCGGTTCCTCGTTGCGGCCGGTCAGCCGCGCCGGACCTGCCGGTCGACCAGACCCGTCCAACTGCTGATCGAAATCAGGTGGGCGTAGACGAGGCCCAGCCAGCCACGCTCCCGCCACGCCAGCAGTTCTTCCGCCGGCAGCTGGTTGAACAGCACCTCGTCGATGACCTTGAAGCCGGCGAGGCTCAGCCGTTCCCCGTTGACCAGGGAGATGTCGGCGCGCTTGTCCACCAGCAGGCCGGCGTCCACCACGGCCTGGGCGAACTCCGCGGTGAAGACGCCCTGCGCCTGGAACTCCTTGACGAAGGTCAGGGCATTGCCGGTCAGCTCGGTCGGCTGGCCGTCCACGAAGAACGGGTTGTCCCGGCCCTCGATCACGGCATCCGCCGCCTCGTCGATGCAGAGCGTGAATTCGGACTTGTCCGCGCTCTCCAGGAAGATGAACGGATAGCGGCGGACGTAGGCGGGGATGTAGGCCCCCTCCTCCCACCGGCCGTCGGCGTCGACGAACAGGTTCTCGGCCGCGCGCAGGCCCAGCAGGGCGACCGGCTGCGCCGCGGCGGTGTCGGTGAACAGGATGGGATAGTGCTTGCAGGCCGCCGTGAACTCCGCCGCCATCAGGGGCACGGAGTTGGTGCCGGCCGCGAAGGCGAGGCTCACCTCCGTCCGCAGGGACCGGTCGCCATCCCGGTCGGCCAGCAGCGGACGGGGGGACTTGTAGAACAGGGGAAGGGTCGGGTCGGTCATGTCAAGCGTTCCGGAATGAATGCGTCTGCTGGTGGACGGAGGCGCGTCAGCGCGCCTCCTCCTTCGTGTCGGCCTCGGCCTTGCCGGCCGGGGCTGTGGTGGGCGTGGTGGTGGTGGACAGGACCGAAGGCTGGGCGCCGGCACCGATCTGTCCGGGATTGGTGCCGGAGACGGTCAGCACCCGCGGGTCGGTGAAGGCGTCCAGCGCGTTGGGCGTCAGGCCGGCGCTGGTCATCCGGCCGGTGAACAGGCTGGTCACGCCCGGCGTGCTGGGCACCGGAATGTCGACGACCACGGTGGCGGCGACCCGGTTGACCGTGTCCGTCGGCCCCCAGGGGGCGTTGTTGATGAAGTACGGGGCCGCGCGGAGCGGGCTGTCGATGATGCTGGCGGCCAGCGCGTCGTTCTTGCCGGCCACGCTGCCGTACATCCTGGCCGAGCCGGCGGTCGGGACGGTCAGGCTCAGCACGTTGATCTTCTGCAAGGGGTTCAGATTCTCCAGGCCGACCACCATCGCCCCGCCGGAGCCGGACGCCATGGTCAGCGACGTGTTCGCACCCTGCAGCCCGGCCATGGTGATGGCCCCGTTGGTGGTGATGGAGGCCTTGCCCACCGGCAGGGTCGCCACAGTCCCCAGCGTGATCGGCCCGTTCGCGACGGTGATGCTGCCGGGCAGGACAATGCCCGATCCACCCGCTTGGGTAAAGCCGGTGGCCGTGACAAGGTTGGCATCGGCCGCAAAGGTCACCGTGCCCGTCGGGTCGGTGTTGGCGATGGACAGGGCGCCGGCGCTGGCGATCACCGGCGCGTCGAAGGTGAAGCTGGCCCCCGTCAGCTGGATGCCCGCCGCCCCGTCGGCCGTGAGCGCTCCGCCGAAGCGGGTCGCACCGCCGCCCGTCTGCCGCACCGAGCGTGCCGTCACCGCCCGATCGAACAGAACACTGTTGCCCGCCAGGACCGTCAGGTCGCCCAGCGCGCCCAGGCCGCCGACCACACCCACCGTCCGGATGTTGCCGTTCGCGGCGGCCAGCGTCAGCGAGGCGCGGTTGGCCGCGTCGAGGCTGCTGCCGAAGACGAGATCGCCGCCGAGGCTCGACAGCGTGGTGTCGCCGGCCACGGTCGCGGCACCCGCGAAGGTCTGGGCGCCGGCCGTGGTGACGCTGCCGCCGTTCAGGCGGGCAGCACCGTTGACCGACAGGGTCCGCAGGTCGCGGGCGGAGCCGAAGGCACCGGCCAGCACGGCGTCGCCGTTGATGGTCAGGCTCTGCGCCCCCGCGACGGGGGCGTTGCCGCCGCCCAGCAGCGCGACGGTGCCGCCGGTCAGGATGGTGTCCGCACCCAACTCCACCGCACCGCTGAAGGACTGCGCGCCGCGGGTGGTGACCGTGCCGCCGTTCAGGCGGCTGCCGCCGGTGACCGTCAGGGTGCGGAGCGCCTGGGCGCCGCCGACCGCGCCGTTGAGGACGGCATCGCCGGCGATGGTCAGGGCCTGGGCACCCGGTTCCGTAGCGTCCACGGTGGAGGCCAGGGTCACGGCGCTGCCCGTCAAGACCGTGTCGGTGCTGAGCACCAGCCGCTCGCCGTAGCTCTGCGTGCCGGTGGTGTCGACCGAGCCGCCGTCGAGGGCCAGCGTGCCGGCCGCGTCGGTGGTGACCGACGCCGCCTTGACCGCACCGGCGAAGCGCGTCCGGCCGCCGCTGGTCACCGTCAGGTCGCCCAGCCGGGCGTTGCCGCCGATTGTGCCGGCGAAGGTCACGTCGCCCAGCCCGCTGTTCAGCGTCAGGTTCTGCCCGCCGTCCAATGTGGAGGCGAAGACGATGCCGTCGGCGCCGCTGGTCAGGGTTTCCGCCCCGTTCGCCAGCGTGACGGCGCCGCCGTAGCTCTGCGCACCGCTGGTGACGATGCTGCCGCCGTTCATCCGCGTGGCGCCGCCGACCGTCAGGCTCTTCAGCGCGGCGGTCGCGCCGATGCCCTGGGCCAGCGCCGCGTTGCCGTCGACGGTCAGGCTCTGCGCGCCCGGACCGGTCGCATCCGCCCCGGCGGCCAGCGCCACCGTGCTGCCCTTCAGCACCGTGTCGGCACCCAGGATCACGCCATCGCCGTAGCTCTGCGTGCCCGTGGTGTCGATCAGGCCGCTGTTCAGCACCGTGCGCCCACCGGCGTCGGTGGTGAGCGAGGCCGCCTTGACCACGCCGTTGACCACCGTCGTGCCCGCCCCGTTGACCGTCAGCGCGCCCAGGCGGGTGATCCCGCCCACCGCGCCGCGCAGGGCGACGCCGCCGGCTCCGCCGGTCAGGGTCAGGGCCTGCGCGCCGTCCAGGGTCGAGGCGACGGTGATGGTGCCGGCGGTGATGGCGGTCGTCCCGCCCAGCGTCACCGGGCCGGAGGCGGTGAAGGTGCCGCCGGGCGCCACGACGTAGACGCCGTCCAGGGTCACCGCGTCCTGATAGCTCTGTGTGCCGGTCGTGTTGACCGACTTCAGGCGGGTGGTGCCCTCGGCGTCGGTGATCAGGCTGGCGAGCGCGGTGGTGCCACCCACCGTGCCGTCGAAGCGCGTGGCCCCGCTGCTGTTGACGGTCAACGCGCGCGCCCCGTCCACCGTGCGCAGGAAGGCGACGTTGCCGGCCCCCGCATTCACGACCGTGTCTCCGGCCAGGGTGACCGGACCGTTGAAGGTGATCGCGCTGTCGGTGCTGGCGTAGGTGCCGTCCAGCGTCGTGGCGTCGTTGTAGGTCTGCGCGCCGGTCGTCCGCACCGACTTCAGGCTGGTGGTGCCGCCCGCGTCGGTGGTCAGGCTGGCCAGCGCCGT
>Ga0065721_10004699_pt1 | contig 26818 bp, 26 predicted proteins | sample Mesricmetagenome_FD_59108 | JGI IMG/M metagenome (GOLD analysis project Ga0065721, IMG submission 59108) | Mesophilic microbial community from rice straw/compost enrichment Sample: eDNA_1 v2 (version 2) | ecosystem: Engineered > Solid waste > Grass > Composting > Bioreactor | place: USA: Davis... | reverse complement strand
CTCGGCGCGCTGCCGCCACTCCTCGCGGCGGGACAGGTCGCGCAGGCGCGGCACGAGTTCGCCCGGTCCGCCCTCGTGGAGCGCCGACGGCAGGAGCGCCCCGAGGAACGTCTCGCCCGTCGTGTACGGGTAGGCGTCGCCGAGCACGTCGATGCCCTCGCGACGCGCGGCCGCGAGGATGTCGAGGTATTCCCCCGAGCGTCCGTGGTTGGGCAGGCCCGCGACCTTCACGTGCGAGACCTGCACGCGCACGCCGCCCCGGCGGGCGACGTCGAGCGTCTCCTCGAGCGCGTCGTGGACGCGGAAGCCCTCGTCGCGCATGTGGGTCGCGTAGGGGCGGTGCCAGCGCGCCGCGACGCGCGCGAGGGCGACGAGCTCGCCCGGTTCCGCATAGACGCCGGGCGCGTAGATGAGCCCCGACGAGAGCCCGACGGCGCCCGCCGCGAACGCGTCGGCCGCGAGTTCGCACATCCGCTCGAGCGCGCCCTCGGCGAGTTCCGCGGTCATGCCGTTGGCGCTCATCCGCAGCGTGTGATGGCCGACGAGCGAGGCGACGTGGTTGGTCGGGCCGGCGGCCTCGATGTCGTCGAGGTACTCCGCGAACGAGCGCGGGCGACCCGTGACGCCCGCGACGACGGTGCTCGAGATCGGGCGGTGCAGGTCGACCGCCGTCTCGTCGACGAGCGGGGCGGCCGAGTTGCCGCAGTTGCCGACGATCTCGGTCGTCACGCCCTGACGGAGCTTGAAGGGTTGCGGATCGGCCATGAACGGCACGACGTCGGAGTGCGTGTGCGGGTCGATGAACCCGGGCGCGACCGCGAGCCCGTCGACGTCGATCACCCGCCGCGCCGAGACCCGTAGCCCCGGCTCGATCGAGACGACGCGGTCTCCGACGATCGCGACGTCGGCGACGACGCCCGGGGCGCCGAGCCCGTCGAAGACGGTGCCGCCCCGGAGGAGGACGTCGACGGTCGTCCCGTCGGCGCTCACGCGGACGCCGCCGGCGCGTGCGAGCCGTAGAGCAGGTCGGAGAGGTGGTCCTGCAGCTCGTGGAACTCGGGCGACTTCATCATCTCGAGCGTGCGCGGGCGCGGCAGCGGGATCGGCACCGTCTCGACGATGCGTCCCGGACGCGCCGACATCACGACGACGACGTCGGAGAGCAGGATCGCCTCCTGGATGCCGTGCGTCACCATGAGGGTGGTCACCGGCCGGGCGCTCCAGATGCGCTGCAGTTCGAGGTTGAGACGCTGACGCGTGACGTCGTCGAGCGCGCCGAAGGGCTCGTCGAGCAGCAGCAGGTCGGGGTCGACGACGAGGGCGCGCGCGATGGAGACGCGCTGCCGCATGCCGCCGGACAGCTGCGCGGGCCGCGCGTGGGCGAAACCGGAGAGGCCGACGAGGTCGATGAGGTCGTCGATCTGCGCCTTGTCGCCGCGACCCGACACCTCGATCGGCAACTGGATGTTGCGCCGCACACTGCGCCACGGCAGGAGCGCGGAGTCCTGGAACGCGATGCCGAGGCCCGACGGGCGCGAGCCGCGCCGCACCGGGACGCCGTCGACCTCCACGGTGCCCGCCGTGGGCGTCTCGAGGCCCGCGACCATGCGCAGGATCGTCGACTTGCCGCATCCGGACGGCCCGATGAGCGAGGCGAACACGCCGCGCGGGAGCTCGAGGTCGATCTCGTCGAGCGCGCGCACGGGTTCGGCGCGGCGCCCGAGGGAGAACACCTTGGACAGTCCGCGCAGCGCGATGCCCGCGGGGGCGGCCGGGTCGATCGGGTTCGTCGTGGTCACGGATCCAGTCAACCCTCCGGCCGCGCGGAGCGACCATGTGCGATCCGCCGAAGTCCGGCCCGGTCAGCCGGGAACGGTGCGTCGAGGCGACCAGGACTGTTACCGACGGATTTCGGATCGGTTACCCCGCCCGCCCGACTCGGTGAGACCTACACCCCGGAGGCGGCCGGAGGCGGCGATTCTCGGCGGATCGAACGAAGAAGCCCCCGCATCCCCTGTGCTTGGCTCGCACCAGTTGCCGTCCGGTGCGCCGACGGCAGGCATCCCAAGGAGAACCCGTGACCATCTGGCCGAACGCCGAGCTGCACATCCACATCGAGGGAACGATCGAGGCCGAGCTCCTCGTCGACCTCGCCGCGCGCAACGGCGTGCCCCTCCCGACGACCGACCCGGTCGCGCTCCGCGCGCGCTACGACGACTTCGCCGACCTCCAGGCGTTCCTCGACATCCACTACGCCAACCTCGCCGTGCTGCGCACCGAGCAGGACTTCTACGACCTCGCGTCGGGCTACCTGCGGCGCGCGGCGCAGGGCGGCGTGCGACACGCGGAGTTCTTCTTCGACCCGCAGACGCACGTGGGTCACGGCGTGCCGCTCGAAGCCGTCATGGCGGGACTCACGCAGGCGCGCCTCGACGCCGCCCGCGACCACGGCATCACCTCCGAGATGATCCTGTGCTTCCTGCGCGACCTCGGCGGCGACGCCGCGATGTCGATGCTCGAACAGGCGCTCACCTTCCGCGACCAGTTCATCGGCGTCGGGCTCGACTCCTCCGAGGTCGGATTCCCGCCGTCGCTCTTCACCAACGTCTACGCGCGCGCCGCCGCCGAGGGACTGCACCGCGTCGCCCACGCCGGCGAGGAGGGCGGTCCGGATTACGTGTGGGAGGCGCTCGACCTGCTCAAGGTCGAACGAGTCGATCACGGCAACCGCTCGCTCGAGGACCCGGTGCTCGTCGACCGGCTGCGCGACGAGCAGATCCCGCTCACGGTCTGCCCCCTCTCCAACGTCTCGCTGCGCACCGCTCCCCCGGACCTCGCCGACCACCCGCTCCCGGTCATGATCGAGGAGGGTCTGCTCGTGACCATCTCGAGCGACGACCCCGCGTACTTCGGCGGCTACGTCGACGACAACTTCCGCGCCCTCGAGTCCGCCCTCGGCTTCGGGCCCACCGACTTCGCGAACCTCGCGCGCAACTCGTTCCGTGCGACGTTCGCCGACGAGGCGCAGAAGGCCGCGTGGATCGCCGAGGTGGATGCGGCGGAGGCTGCCGCGACGAGCGGCGACTGATGCGCGCCGCCGAACTCACCCTCGGCCGGCGTTTCGCGCTCGTGCTCGACCCCGGCGAGGAGCTGCTCGGCACCGTCGCCCGCTTCTGCGCGGAACACGGCATCCGTCAGGCGATCGTGCCGGGCTTCTTCGGCGCGTTCCGCGACGTCGAGCTCATCGCCACGCGCGGGCCGCTCGACGACGACGAGGCGCCGCTCCAGGACCGGGTGTCGGTGGCCTACGTCGAGGGCTCGGGCTCGGGTTCGATCGCGCGCCGCGACGACGGCATGATCGTGCACCTCCACGCCGCCGTCGGCGTCAAGCGCACCGGCGGCGAGGCCGTCGCGGGGCACGTGCTCGCGGCGACCGCGCACTACACCGTCGAGCTCTTCGTCGACGAGGTGCTCGCGCCCGTGCTGCGGCAGGAGCCGAAAGCCGAGTCCGCGGGACTGTACTGCCTCGACTTCGCCGACGCGTGAGCCCGCGACCCAGGCCCTCCCTCGCGCTCAGCTCGCGAGGCAGCTGAGCGCGAGGTAGAGGTCGACGCGGTCGCCCATCTCGCCGAGGCTGCGCCCGGTGAGCTCCTCGACGCGCGCGATGCGGTAGCGCAGCGTGTTGGTGTGCAGGTGGAGCTGCCGCGCCGACTCCTGCCACGCGCCACCGTTGGTGAGGAACACCCGCAGCGTCGTGACGAGGTCCGCGCCGTGCCGAGCGTCGTAGTCGAGCAGCGGCGCGAGGACCTCGCGCGCGAACGTCGCCCGACCCCGATCGCCCATCTCGGCGAGGATGGCGCGATGCGTGCGCACCTCCGAACTGGAGGCGACGACGATCGGGCCCGTTCCCGCGGCCTCCCGCAGACGGGATGCGGCGCTCGCGATCGCCGGACCCAGGTGGCCGACGCCGGGCTTCGCGTCGCTCATCCCGATGCGCAATTGACGGCCCGCGAGGAACGGGGCGAACTCGTCGCCGAACGCCTCGAGGGATGCCGCGCCGAGCGCCGCCGGGCCGTTCACGAGAACCACCGCGCGATCGTCGACGACGCACCCCGCGGCCTGGGCTCCCGCGGCGGTGAGCAACCGGAACGCCATCTCGAGCACGGCCCCCGCCGGGAAGCCGGCGTCCGCGACCTCCGCGATCGCGATCGACGTCGGCTGCTGGGGGTCGAGCGACTCGAGGCGCATGCGCGCCGACACCTCGCCCACCGAGGCGGAGTCCTGCACGAGGGCGTGCACGAGGTCCGAGACGGGGCCGCGGCTCGCGAGGCGGTGCCGCGCCGAGAACTCGAGGTCGACCCGGAGGGCCCCGATGACGCCTTCGACGACGATGGGGGCCTCGCGCACGAGGGAGCGCTGGTCTCCGGCGCAGACGAGGTGCCCGACGACCTGACGCTGGGTTCCGAAGATGGGCCACGCCGTCCAGCCCGGCTCGCCCTCGACGTGGATCGGCCCGGGGACGCCGCTCTCGCCGAGCACCGCGTTCCATACCGTGCCGAGGTCGGCGCTCGTCGGGTCGGCGTCGGCCTTCGCGACGAGGCCGCCGAACTCGTCGACGATCCAGCACTCGACGCCGAACTCGGCGGCGAACTCCTCGAGCACGGTGTCGGCGGAACCGCCGGACGCCACGAGCTCCGCGAGGTGGGCCGCGAAGCGCAGACCGCGCGCCGTGGCCCCGGATGCCGAGCCCGCGCGCAGGGCGCCGACGGCATCCACGACCGACTTGAACGACACCTTGTCGGAGATCGTCGCGAGCATCAGGCCGTGCTCACGGCAGAGGGCGAGGACCTCGTCGGGAACGTTGCCGAGGTAGACGAGCCCGACGATGAGCGCCGTCGCGTCCCGCTCGGCGAGGGCCTTCACGAACGTCTCGGCCGCGCCGGGACGACCGGCCCACATCCCGCTCGTGAGCACGACCTCGCCCGACGAGATGAAGCGCGACGGGTCGGGGAGGTCGGTGATGTAGGCGCCCGTGACCTCGCGGTCGAGGCCGCCGGGTGGCGCGTGGACGACGGCGATGCCGAGGTCGGCGTCGCGGAGCAGATCTTCGAATCTCATGGTGCATGGGCCCTTTTGGTGCGAGGACCGCCTCAGGCTAACCGCGCCGCATTGCGGGCAGATTTCGGCGCGTGTCCGGGGTGTGACGCGGGCCCCGATCGGAGCATCCCACGACGGCGGGGGCCCGAACCGGCCACCCGTCTTGGACGAAGTGTCAAGCGCGTCACAGCGCGTAAGCGACGCGTAACGAGACCGAAACGTCCTGACCGCATCCTCCCAGGAGGGGTCGGCAAACCGACGCGCGTTTCGGGCGATCGTACGTGGCTCGCGTCGCGAGGCCGCTGATGGACTGAAGAGGCGCCAAACCCCTACCCCGACCACCGAAGGAGCATCGTGATCCGATCCACCACCCGCAGGTCCGCGCGTCGCGCGGGCCTCATCGCAGCCTCGCTCGCCGCGAGCGTCGCACTCGTCCTGTCCGGCTGCGCCACCGAGACGCCCGCCGCGTCCGACGACGAGGCGTCGTACGGCGACATCAACGTCCAGCTGTCGTGGCTCAAGAACACCGAGTTCGCCGGCGAGTACCTCGCCGTCGAGGACGGGTTCTTCGAGGAGGCCGGCTTCGGCAAGGTCACCCTCGTCGCGGGCGGCTCGGGCGCGACGTCGGCGATCGCCGCCGTCTCGACCGGCCAGGCGGCGGTCGGCCTCTCCGGTCCGCTGCAGATCGCCCCGGCGATCCTCGAGGGCGCCGAGGTGCGCATCATCGCGACGGGCTTCCAGAAGAACCCGTTCAACATCACCTCGCTCGTCGACAACCCGATCAGCGAGCCGAAGGACATGATCGGCAAGACGATCGCGGTGAGCGACAGCAACATCCTGGTCTTCAACGCGATGCTCGACAGCAACGACATCGACCCGTCGGAGATCAACGTCGTGCCGTTCAGCGACATCAGCCAGCTGACGACCGGCCAGGTCGACGGCTACCTCGGCTACACGACGTCGGGCCCCTACGCGCTCGAGCTGCAGGGCTACGAGGCGCAGGAGTTCCTGCTCGCCGACTACGGCATGGCGATCGTGAGCGAGAACTACGTCGCGACTGTCGACATGATCGAGAACGAGCGCGAGCTGCTCAAGGCGTACCTGGCGGCCCTCATCCGCGGCTGGCACGTCGTGCTCAACGACCTCGAGCGCGCGACCGACCTCACGGTCAACAAGTACGGCGCCGAGCAGAACTACGACTACGACCAGCAGCTCAACGCGCTCACGGTGCAGAAGGGGCTCATGATCACCCCCGACACCGAGGCGAACGGACTGCTCACGATGACCGACGAGCTGATCGCCGCGAACATCGCGACGCTCGCGCTCTGCGGGTTCGACATCACCGCCGACGAGCTCTTCGACATGTCGCTGATCGAAGAGGTCTACGCGGAGAACCCCGACCTGCTCACCTGGTGATCCGGTGAGTGAGACGGCACGACACAACGAAAGGACGATCGTGATGACTGAACGCATCGCCACGACCGAAACCCGTCGTGCCGTCCCACTCCCACCCGCCGCCTGGGGGGCGATCGGGTTCCTCCTCCTGATCGCCCTCTGGACGGTGGCCTCGTGGCTCGTCCCCGGACGGGCCCTCCCGAGCCCCCTCCTCATCGCGCAGACGATGGTCGAGGACGGCTGGGACTTCTACGCCGCCAACTTCTCCGCGACCCTCGCCCGGGTCGCCCCCGGCTACTTCTGGGGCAACGCCATCGCCTTCGCGATCGCCGCGATCGTGCTGCTGGTCCCCGCGCTCACGCAGGTCGCGAACCAGTTCGGCGTCATCGTCGACTGCCTCCCGATCACCGCGATCGGCCCGCTCGTGATGATCATGTTCGGCGGGCAGTCGGCCGCGATCTTTCTCTCCGGGATGGTCGTCTTCTACACCTCGCTCGTCACGGCCCTCCTCGGCGTCCACGCCGCGCGACGGTCGAGCCTCGAACTCGTGACCGCCTACGGGGGCGGCAAGTTCATGCGCCTCCGCAAGGTGCAGCTCACGGCGGCGCTCCCCGCCGTCTTCACCGCGCTCAAGATCGCCGTGCCGGGCGCCATCATCGGCGCCCTCGTCGGCGAATACCTCGGCGGCATCGACGTCGGCATCGGGGTCGCGCTCCAGGCGGCCCAGCGCGACATCCTCCCCGCCCGCACCTTCGGCCTGAGCATCGCGCTCGGCACCCTGTCCATCGCCGGCTACGCCCTCATCGGGTTCATCGGCCGACGCATCACGCCCTGGGCGGTCGAGACCTCGGGAGGCATGCGATGAAGGAATCGCTGCTCGGCATCATCCTGTCGCGCGTGGGCTACATGGCCCTCGCCTCGCTGCTCGCGATCGGCGTCTGGATCGTGCTCCTCGAGGGGCTCGACGTCATCCCGCTCATCGGCAAGCGCCCGTGGCACGTCTGGGAGTGGCTCGTCACCGTCGACGACGCCGCCGAGAACCGGGAGGTCGTCTTCCGCAACCTCGCGACGACGATCCGGGATGCCGGGATCGGCTACCTCGTCGGCATCACGGCGAGCTTCGTCGTGGGCGTGATCTTCGTGCTCAACCGCACGCTCGAGCAGATGGTGCTGCCGTCGGTCATGCTCGTGCGCTCGATCCCGCTGCTCGTGCTGACGCCCCTCATCACGCTCGTGTTCGGGGTGAACCTCGTCGGCGTCTCGGTCGTCGTGACCTCGATCGTCTTCTTCCCCGCGCTCATCAACATCATGTTCGGCTTGCGCAACGTCAACCCGCAGCTCTCCGACCTCGTGCGCGCGCACGGCGGCGGCACGTTCACCGTGCTCGTCAAGGTCGCGATCCCGTCGGCGCTGCCCAACCTGTTCGCGTCGATGCGGCTCTCGGTGCCGCTGGCGGTCACGGGCGCGATGATCGGCGAATGGCTCGCCACGGGCGAGGGCCTCGGCGGCTCGATCGCGCGTGCCGCCGGCACGTTCGACTTCAACCAGATGTGGGCCTCGGCGGTCGTCATCGCGACCTTCACGATGACGATGTACCTCGTCGTGAGCATCGTCGAGACGCTCGTCGTGCGGCGCTTCGGCGCGCCCGTGGGCGAACACTGACGCCGCGAGCGAGTCGACACGATGCGTGACGTCCTCGCCCGCGGCGTCGGATCGTCAGACCCAGAACCCCTCGTGCGGCGCGGCGGCCTCGTCCTCGATCGCCGGGCCGACGACCTCGATGCGGCGCTGACCGCGGGCGAACACCTCGCGGCACGGCAGCGAGAAGGTGGGGTTCTCCGGGTGATCCCCGGTGAGCTCGAGCAGCCGGTGCTCGGAGAGGGCGTAGACGACGCGATCGATGCCGGTCCAGTAGGCGGCGCCTGCGCACATCGCGCACGGCTCCGCGCTCGTGTAGAGCGTCGAGCCGACCATCCCGTCCGCACCGAGCTCGCGGGCGGCCGCCGCGACGGCGCGCAACTCGGCGTGCTGGGTGGGGTCGCCGTGCGGCGGCAGCGAATTGTTGCCGCAGACGGCCACGACGGCGCCCGTGCGGTCGACGACGAGGGCGCCGAACGGATGCGCGCCGGCCGCGCGGGTCTCCGCGGCCACGCGGATGGAGGTGCGCAGGTGCTGAAGGTCGACATCGTCGAGGGTCACAGATACTCCCAGTTGTTCATCAGTGCGGAAACGATCTCCACGCTATCGGCGCGGATGGCCGTGATTCCGGCATTCTGTTACGGGCTCGTAAAAGGTTCGAGACAAGTCTGCGCCCACTGATGAACAAGTCACGAACCTCGCCTAACGTCGGATCCGAAGAGAAGGTCGCAGTCATCCCCGCCATGTCCCCCGCCCTCACGGCACGCGTCGACGAGCAGCAGATCCGCGCCCTCCCGAAGGCGGAGGTGCATGTCCACCTCGAGGGCACGTTCGACCTCGCCACGCTCCTTCGACTCGCTCGCGAGAACCGCGTCCCGCTGCCCGGCCCGGCCGCGACGATCTACGACGTCAGCACGCACGAGGCCTACGTCGCCCCCGAGGTCACCACCGGCGGGACGGCCACGGGAGTCGGCGCGGCGGGCCTGACCGGATTCCTGCGCTTCCTCGACTGGCAGTGCGGGCTCGTCCGCACCCGCGAGCAGGCCGCGCGCGTCGCCTACGACTTCGCCGTGCGGCAGACCGCGGCCGGCGTGCGGTACAGCGACGTCATCGTCAACCCGACCCACTGGTCGGCGTGGCGCGGGCGCGAACTCGACCTCATGGACGCCCTCTCGGCCGGATTCGACGACGCCGAGCAGGACGGACTCGCCGCCACCGGCATCGCGTACTCGCTGCTGCGCTCGCAGACCTCCGCCGACGCCGAGGCGGCCGTCGAGGCGATCCTCGATCGCGCACTCCCCCGCGTCGTCGCGCTCTCGGTCGACGGCGACGAGAAGACGACGGGCCGCACGGGCGAACGGTTCCGCGGCGCCTTCGCGCGCGCGGCGCGCGGCGGCCTGCGCCGCACCGTGCACGCGGGCGAGTCGAGCGGCCCGGAGGGCGTGTGGGATGCCCTCGACCTCCTCCAGGCGGAGCGCATCGACCACGGCATCCGTGCGATCGAGGACCCGCGCCTCGTCGACCGGCTCGTCGCCGACGGGGTGAGCCTCGGCGTGTGCCCGCGGTCCAACATCGCGCTCGGCGTCTCCCCCGACTGGGCGGCGCATCCGCTCCCCCGCCTCGTCGAGGCCGGAGTCCTCGTGACGCTCAACACGGACGACCCGGCGCCTCTCGGCACGACCCTCGACCACGACTGGGCCGTCGTCGCGGAGCGCTTCGGGTACGGACTCGCCGAGCTCGGCCGGTTCGCCCGCCGTTCGATCGACGCGAGCTTCGCCGACGACGACACGAAGGCGCGGCTCCGGGCCGAGCTCGACGCCGCCCTCGACGCCGCGCCGCATCCGCACCCCGAGCCGGGGGAGGCCGCATGACCGAGCGCCGGGACCTCATCCCCACGACCGAGGAGCTCACCGTGCTGCGCGCCGTCGCCGCCGGCCTGCGTCGTCCCGACCTCATCGTGCGCGGTGGGCTCGTGCAGTCGCCCGGCACCGAGGAGTGGCTCGAGTGCGACGTGCTCGTCGCGGGGCGGCACATCGCGGCGCTCACCCCGTGGGGCCACGTCGCGGACGCCGACGAGATCGTCGACGCGTCGGGATGCCACGTGGTGCCCGCCTTCCTCGACGCGCACCTGCACATCGAGTACACGAACCTCACGCCGGGCGAGCTCGCGCGTCTGAGCATCCCACGCGGCACGGCCACGGTCCTCACCGACCCGAACGGTGCCGCCAATGTGTGGGGCGCGCGCGGGATGGACCTCCTGCTGCAGACCCGCACCCCGCTGCGCATCTTCCAGCAGGTCTCGCCGACGACTCCCGCGTCGCTCGACCTCGAGCGCGGCGGCGCCATCATCCCCGAGGAGGTCGTGCGCGCCCGACTCCACGACGACGTGACCGTCACCCTCGGCGAGGGCAACCCGTTCGACCTGGGGGACGTCTCGACCGGCCGCTACCGCGAGGCCCTCCTCGCCGGTCGGCGCATCACCGGCCACACGGCCGCGCAGTCGAGGGAGTCGCTGTGGGGCTACGTCGCGGCGGGCGTCGGCGACGACCACAACTCGGCGACCGTCGACGAGGTGCTCGAGCGCACGCGACTCGGGATGCTGATCACGATCATGGGGTCGTCGCTCACCGACAACACGGTGCCCCTCTTCGCCGACCTCGACCGGATCGCGCCCGCGCTGCGCAGCCTCGCCTTCTGCGCCGACGACAAGCACGCGCTCGACCTGCGCGACGAGGGCCACATCGACCACCACGTGCGCCAGGCGATCAGGTTCGGCGTCGACCCGCAGCTCGCCTACCGGATGGCCACGACCATCCCGGCGCGTCACTACGGCCTCGACCAGGTGCTCGGGATGATCGCCCCCTCGCGCCTGGCCGACCTCCAGGTCGTGCCCGACCTCGCCGCGGTGCGGCCGAGCGTCGTGCTCGTCGGCGGCGCCGTCGCGGCGCGGGACGGGGTCGCGCTCTTCGAGAACGACGACGTGCTGCCCGACTGGGCCTACGGCACGGTGCACGTCGCCGACGACCTCGACGCCGACGTGTTCGCGGTCCCCGCCCCCGACGGGGTCGACCGGGTGCGGGTGCGGGCGATGGAGATGTACGGCGGCTACTTCAAGCGCGCGATCGAGGCCGAGCTCCCCGTCGAGTCGGGCCTCGTGGTCGCCGACCCCGGCCAGGAGCTGCTCAAGATCGCCGTGCTCGACCGCCACCACGGCAGCCGGGATGCCGGTGTCGGCTTCGTGCGCGGGTTCGGCCTGCGCCGCGGCGCGATCGCGATCACGATGAACTGCCCCAACATGAACGTCGCCGTCGTCGGCGCCGACGACGCGTCGATGCTGCTCGCCGTGCGGGAGCTGCAGCGCATGGGCGGCGGGTTCGTCACGGTCGCCGACGGCGAGGTGCTGGCCCGCGTCGCGCTTCCGGTCGGCGGGATGATGAGCGACGCGCCGTTCGAGGAGACCGCCGAGGCGCTGCGGGCGGGGCACGCCGCGACGCACGCGCTCGGCTGCGAGATCCCGTCGCCGTACATCATCCTGTCGTTCGTCGGCCTCTACGTCGTGCCCGACCTCGGGGTCACCGAGCGCGGCCTCGTCGACGTGCCGACGCAGCGCTTCGTCGATGTGCTCCTGCCGGGGCCCGTCGACTCCTGCGGCGCGGGACACCCCGCCGCCCCGCCCCCCGAACCCCCGGAGACCGCATGACGAAGAAGACATCGGGTCCCGCCGCCGACGACCCCGCCCGGGTCGAGAGCCGCCGCGTGCTCGCGCGCGTGATGCGGTTCGTACGCGATGCCGCGGCCGCACACGAACCGCTCCTGGGCGAGGTGGAGCTCGCCGAACGCGTGGGTGCCACGCGCAAGCAGGTGCGCGACATCCTCGCCGCGCTCGAGCAGCAGGGCATCGTGCATCGGCGGCAGGGTGCCGCGACCACCGTCGACCCCGTGGCGATGCGGATGGGCGTGCGACTCGAGGACCAGGTGGAACACGAGGTCCTGCTGCAGCAACTCGGCTACGAGAGCGCCGTCGAGGTGATCTCGCGCCTCGAGGTGCCCCTGCCCGCCGCGACCGCCGCGATGCTCATGCGCACCGCGGGCTCCCGCGCGGCCCAGGTCGTGAAGCGCTGGCGCGCCGACGGGGCCGTCGCCATGCTCGCCTCCGACCTCCTGCCGCTGCCCGACGGCGCCGCCGTGGAGAGCCTTGGCGACTCCATCTACGAGACCGCGCAGCGGCTGTGGGGCGAGTCGATCACGTGGGAGGTGACGACACCGTCCGCCGAGCTGCTGAGTCCCGCCGATGCCGGACTCTTCGAGCGCGACCCGGGCATCCCCGTGCTCACGCTCGACATCGTCGGCATCGGCACGAGCGGGCGGCGACTGTTCCACGCCCGAGAGATCCACGATCCCGGCACCGTGTCCTACTCGCTCCTTCGCTCCCCGCGCCCGCCGCAGGTCTTCTCGACCGCGCGCTACCAGTTCTGACCACCCGAGAGAAAGAAGAGCCCATGCTCAGCCGCCCCCGCCCCACCCCCGTCCCCGAGCACGAGCTTCGCTGGATCGAGCGCGTCCGCGCCCTCCTCCCCGCGTTCGCGGCGACCGTCGCCGACGACGACCGCGACGCCCGGCTCCCGGTGGAGCACCTTGCGGCACTTGCCGACGCGGGCGTCGACGCGGCGTTCCTCCCGGTCGAGCACGGCGGCGAGGGCCTGAGCTACGCGACGCTCGGCGAGATCGTGCGGATGCTCGCCGCGACGCATCCCGCGCTCGCGACGGTGTGGCTCATGCACCTCGGCGCCGCGCACGGACTCGTCACGATGTCCCAGCCCGAGCAGGCGGCGTTCTTCGCGGCCGAGCTCCGCGCCGGGAAGCGCTTCGCGAACGCCCTCTCCGAGCCCGCGGGCGGCAACCTCTTCCTCGCCTCGCAGCTCGACGTCCCCGCGATCGACGGGGGCTGGTCGCTCACGGGTCGCAAGGTCTTCGTCTCCGGCTCCGAGATCGCCGACCACCTGCTCCTCAGCGCCCGGGTCGACGGGATGCCGGCCTTCTTCGGGGTCAGCGCCGACCCGCAGACGGTGAGCTTCCCGCCGATCGACGAGACGATGGGCATGCGCGCGACACGCAGCCGCACGATCGTCTTCGAGGGCACGCCGCTCCTCGCGGAGCGTCGCTGCGGGATGCCGCCCGCCGACTACGCGAACCTCATCACGGTCGGATTCGGCTTCATCTCGATCGGCATCGCCGAGGCCGCGCTCACGTCGCTCAGCGCGTCGGCGAACAAGCGCAAGCCGGGCGCGACGGCGGCCCTCGCCGACGAGCAGTGGGTCAAGATGGAGACCGGCCTGGCGTGGGCGGAGTGGCGTGCCGCGACGCTCCTCGCCGAGCAGGTCGCGTGGCTCGCCGACCAGCGCAACCCGGCCGCGATGGCCACCGCGACGGAGTCGAAGATGCTCGCGAACGAGGTCGCCAAGAAGTGCGCCGCCCTCGCCCTCCGCATCGGCGGCGGCGGCGCCTACCTCACGGCCTCGCCCATCCAGCGCATCTTCCGCGACGCGCAGGCCGGCGCGCTCATGGCGTACTCGGTGCCGTTCAGCCAGCAGCTCGTCGGCGAACAGGTGCTGGCGAGCTGATGCTGCCCGACTGGGATGGCGCGGCGGGCATCGACCATGCCGAGGTGCGGTCGGCGTTCGCGGCGTTCCCGTCGGGGGTCGCCGCGATCGCCGCCGTGGTCGACGGCGCTCCCGAGGTGCTCGTCGTGTCGTCGTTCACGGTCGGCGTGTCGCTCGACCCGCCGCTCATGCTCTTCGCCGTGCAGCGCAGCTCGGAGACCTGGCCCCGCCTGAGGCGCTCCCTCGCGCTCGGCGTGTCGATCCTCGGCGAGACGCACGTCGAGAGCGCCCGCACCCTCGCGGGCCGCGACCGGGAGCGTCGCCTCGCCGACGTCGAGTACACGGTCGCGCCGAACGGCGCGATCCGGCTCCAGGGCTGCCCGGTGTCGTTCGACGCCTCGGTCGACCTCGTGCACCCGGGCGGCGACCACGAGATCGTGCTGCTGCGCGTGCACCGCATCCATCGCTTCTCGGAGCACCGCCCGCTGGTGTGGCACCACGCGCGCACGCGCCCGCTCGATCCGGCGGTCCCCGCCGAGCACTGAGGCGGAAACGCCCCCCGGACGGCGCTCGGCTACGCGCCGTAGAACCGCTTCTCGAACACCTGTCGGGCGACGCGGGTCGTGCGCAGGTAGTCCTGCTCGAGCTGGGTGGCGCTGCCGGGCGGGTACTCCATGAGCCGCGCGACGCCCTCGAGCTGCATGCGGTCGCCCGGCAGCACGTCGGCGGTCTTCGCGGTCCACAGCGTCATCGCGGATCGCGCGCGGGAGGCGATGATCCAGGCCGCGCGCAGCTTCGCGGCCTCCCCGGCATCCACGAGCTCCGCCTCGACGGCGGCACCGAGGGCGCGCAGGGTGGAGGTCGTGCGCAGGCCCGGCACCCGCGCCGCGTGCTGCAACTGGAGGAGCTGCACGAACCACTCGACGTCGGACAGCGAGCCGCGCCCGAGCTTCAGGTGCCGCGCCGGGTCGGCGCCCTGCGGGAGCCGCTCCGCCTCGACGCGCGCCTTGATGCGCTTCACCTCGCGCACGTCGTTCTGCGAGATCGACTCGGGGTACCGGGTCTCGTCGGCGAGGGCCTCGAACGCCGCGAGCAGCTCCGGGTCGCCGACGGCNCCCCGCGCCCGCAGGAGCGCCTGCGCCTCCCAGGTGAGCGACCAGCGCTCGTAGTACGCGCGGTANGAGTCGAGCGACCGCACGATCGCGCCGTTCTTGCCCTCGGGCCGCAGCCCCGTGTCGAGGTCGAGCGGCAGNCGCAGGTCTTCGGTGAGGCGCTTGACCTCGTGCACGATGTGCTCGGCGCGGCGCTGGGCCTCCTCGCCGTCGACCCCGGCGGCGCGATAGACGTACATGATGTCGGCGTCGCTGCCGAAGCCGAGCTCCTCGCCGCCGTAGCGGCCCATCGCGATGACGCCGAACTCGATGCCGTCGCCGTAGCGGTGCACGAGCGCGAGGATGCCGGTGAGCAGCGCCGTCGTGACGTCGCTGAGCGCCGTGCCGAGCTCCTCGACGGTCACGACGCCGACGATTGCGCCGAGCGCGAGCCGCAGCACCTCGCGGCGCCGGGCGGTGCGCAGGGCGGCCGCGGCGGCATCCGGATCGTCCCAGTGCCGCGCGACGGTCGCGGCGGCCTCGTCGAGCAACTGGGTCGCCGTGCGCGGCGCGAGTTCGCCGTCGTTCTCGAGCCACGCGACCGCCTCGGGGTAGCGCTCGAGCAGGATGCCGACGTACTTCGAGCCCGACAGCACGGCGGTGAGCCGGTGCGCGGCGCCCGAGGAGTCGCGCAGGAGCCGCAGGAACCAGTAGGCCTCGCCGAGGTCGTCGGAGAGCCGGCGGAACGCGAGCAGCCCGCCGTCGGGGTCGGCGCCCTCGGCGAACCACTGAAGCATGACGGGCAGCAGGGTGCGCTGGATCTGGGCGCGTCGCGAGACGCCCGCGGTGAGGGCCGCGATGTGGTGCAGCACGCCGCGCGGGTCGCGGAAGCCGATCGCCGCGAGGCGCGCTTCCGCCTGCTCGCTCGTGAGGGCGTAGCCATCGTCGGGAAGCGCGGCGACGGCGGAGAGCAGGGGCCGGTAGAAGAGCCGCTCGTGGAGCGTGCGCACCTCGTGCTTGACCTTCTGCCACGCCTCGACGACCCCGTCGGCCGTCGTCGCGACGCCGGAGGCCCGCGCGAGGACGCGCAACTGCTCCTCCTCGCGCGGCATCAGGTGCGTACGCCGTAAGCGGGAGAGCTGGAGCCGGTGCTCGAGCAGGCGCAGGAAGCGGTAGTCGCGCGCGAACTCCGCCGCCTCCACGCGGCCGATGTAGCCACCTTCGGCGAGGGCCTGCAGAGCGTCGAGCGTCGCCCGCTGCCGCACCTCCGGGTCGGCGTGGCCGTGCACGAGCTGCAGCAGCTGGATGGTGAACTCGACATCGCGCAGGCCGCCGGGCCCGAGCTTCAGCTGGATGTCGACCTCGTCCGGCGGGATGTGCGCCGTGACGCGCTCGCGCATCCCCTGCACCGACTCCACGAACCCCTCGCGGCCCGAAGACGCCCAGACGAGCGGCGCGACGCCCGCGACGTAGCGCTCGCCCAGTTCCCGATCGCCCGCGAGCGGCCGCGCCTTGAGGAGCGCCTGGAACTCCCACGACTTCGCCCAGCGCTCGTAGTAGGCCAGGTGCGACTCGAGCGTGCGCACGAGCGCGCCGTCCTTGCCCTCGGGGCGGAGGTTGGCATCCACCTCCCACAGCGGCGGCTCGACGGCGAGTTCGGCGATTCCGCGCATCGTGTCGCGCGCGAGGAGGGTCGCGATCTCGACGGCGCGGTCTTCCCCGTCGGTGACGAAGATGACGTCGACGTCGCTCAGGTAGTTGAGCTCGCGCGCGCCGGCCTTGCCCATGCCGATGATCGCGAGCGGCGTCGCGGCGACCTCCTCGGCGGCGAAGCGCGACGACCGCCGCGCGAGGTCGAGCGACACGTCGAGCGCGGCGCCCGCGAGGTCGGCGAGAGCCGCGGCGACGCGGTCGACGACGAGGGTGCCGTCCGGTTGCTCGAGGTCCCACGCCGCGAGGCGCACGAGCTCGGCGCGGTACGCCGTGCGGAGGGCGTTCCACGCGGGCTCGCCGGTGAGCTCGCCCACGTCGGCGGCGAACCGCGCGGCGACCTCGGCGCCCGACGGCGGCGCGCTCAGCGGGTCGGCGAGCACGCCGAGGCGCTCCGGATGCCGTTGCAGGAACCCCGCGAGCCCCGACGACGCGCCGAGCACCCGGATGAGGCGCTCGCTCGCGTCGGGGTCGGCGAGCAGGCGGTCGACGGCCTCGGGGGCGGTGCCGCGCAGGTCGAGGAGCAGACGCAACGCCTGATCGGGGTCGGCGGCGACGGCGAAGAGCGGCAGGATGCCGTCCGGCGCCTCCTCGAGTCCGGCGCGCGCGGTGCTCAGGTCGGCGAACCCGAGCCGGGCCAGCTCGGTGAGCGTCGTCGTGGGCCGCGTCATGGTGGTGCTCGCCCTCCCGGGAGCCGGGAGGTCAGAGGATCTCGAGGTTGGTCTCCAGCTCGAACGGGGTCACGCGCGTGCGGTACGCCGACCACTCGCGCCGCTTGTTGAGCAGTACGTACTCGAACACCTGCTCGCCGAGGGTCTCGGCGACGAGCTCGCTGTCCTCCATGATCGACAGGGCGTGGTCGAGGGAGGCCGGGAGGCTCCCGTAGCCGAGCGCGCGGCGCTCGGCCTTCGTCATGCTCCAGACGTCGCCCTCCGCCTCCGGGGGCAGCTCGTAGCCGTTCTCGATGCCCTTGAGCCCCGCCGCGAGCATGAGCGCGAAGGCGAGGTACGGGTTCGCGGCGGAGTCGAGCGCGCGGTACTCGATGCGCGCGCTCTGGCCCTTGCCGGGCTTGTAGAGCGGCACGCGCACGAGTGCGGAGCGGTTGTTGTGGCCCCACGTGATGTAGCTCGGAGCCTCGTCGCCGCCCCAGAGCCGCTTGTACGAGTTGACGAACTGGTTGGTGACCGCGGTGATCTCGGGCGCGTGGCGCAGGAGCCCCGCGACGAACTGCTTGCCGATCGTCGACAGCTGGTACTGCCCGCTCGCGTCGTAGAACGCGTTCGTGTCGCCCTCGAAGAGCGACATGTGCGTGTGCATGCCCGAGCCGGGCTGGTCGGAGAACGGCTTGGGCATGAACGTCGCGTAGACGCCCTGCTCGATCGCGACCTCCTTGACGACCGTGCGGAAGGTCATGATGTTGTCGGCCGTCGTGAGCGCGTCGGCGTAGCGCAGGTCGATCTCGTTCTGACCGGGGCCGGCCTCGTGGTGGCTGAACTCCACCGAGATGCCGAGGTCTTCGAGCATGCGCACGCTGCGGCGGCGGAAGTCGTTCGCGGTGCCGCCCGGGACGTTGTCGAAGAAGCCGGCCGAGTCGACCGGGACGGGCACGCCGTCGACCGTCTTGTTCGACTTGAGCAGGTAGAACTCGATCTCGGGGTGCGTGTAGAACGTGAAGCCCCGGTCGGCGGCGGTCGCGAGCGCGCGCTTGAGCACGTTGCGCGGGTCCGAGACGGCGGGCTGCCCGTCGGGCGTGGTGATGTCGCAGAACATGCGCGCCGTCGGGTCGACCTCGCCGCGCCACGGCAGGATCTGGAACGTCGACGGGTCGGGCAACGCGAGCATGTCGGCCTCGTAGGCACGGCTCAGGCCCTCGATCGCGGAGCCGTCGAACCCGACGCCCTCGTTGAACGCGCCCTCGACCTCGGCGGGCGCGAGGGCGACCGACTTGAGCTGGCCGACGACGTCGGTGAACCACAGTCGCACGAACTTGACGCCGCGCTCCTCGATCGTGCGGAGAACGAAGTCGCGCTGCTTGTCCACTCGGGCCTCACTGTCAACGGGAACGGGGTCGAACTCGACCGTCATTAGGCTAGCAACATGCCTCGTGTCCGATTGGCGCTCGCCCAGTCCAATCCGATCGTCGGGGACTTCGCCGGCAACACCGAGCAGATCGTCGCGGCCGCGCGGGATGCCCGGGCCGCCGGGGCCGACATCCTGCTCACCGGCGAGATGGCGATCTCGGGCTACCCGATCGAAGACCTCGCCGCCCAGCCGTCGTTCCTGCGCGCGGCCCGCGCCGCCGTGGATGCGCTCCCCGCGCGCCTCGAAGCGGAGGGCCTCGGCGACCTCGTCGTGATCGTCGGTCACCCCGACGGGCCCTTCGAGGCGCGCGTGCTCGGCACCTCGAACGCGCCGACCGCGATCGCGCAGAACTGCGCCTCCGTCATCCAGGGCGGTGCCATCCGCGCGCGCTACGCGAAGCACCACCTGCCCAACTACTCCGTGTTCGACGAGTACCGCGTCTTCATCCCGGGCGACGAGCTGCTCGTGCTGCGCCTGGCTCGCGCCGGCCAGGAGGCGGTGGATGTCGCGGTCATCGTGTGCGAGGACCTGTGGCGCGACGGCGGTCCGGTCGGGCGCGTGCTCGACGCCGACGCGGGTCTGCTGCTCGTGCTCAACGCGAGCCCGTTCGAGCGCGACAAGGACGAGGTGCGCCTGCCCCTTGTGACGCGCCGCGCCGTCGAGACCGACACGATCGTCGCCTACGTCAACCTCGTGGGCGGCCAGGACGACCTCGTGTTCGACGGCGACTCGGTCGTCGTCGACGGCGCGGGCACGATCCTCGCCCGCGCCCCGCAGTTCCGCGAGCACCTGCTGCTCGTCGACGTCGACCCCGCGCCCGCGGGGGCCCAGGACGTGCCGGTCGACGTCGCGCGCGTCGACGTCGAGGCCCGCGGCGACCACGCCGCCGAGCTCCCCCGCGACGTCGCCGAGCTGCCCGACGACCGCGAGCAGCTCTGGAACGCGCTCGTGCTCGGCCTGCGCGACTACGTCGAGAAGAACGGCTTCCCGTCGGTCGTGCTCGGCGTCTCCGGCGGCATCGATTCGAGCGTGTGCGCGGCGATCGCCGCCGACGCGATCGGCCCCGACCGCGTGTACGGCATCTCGATGCCGTCGCGGTACTCGTCGACTGGCTCCGTCGACGACGCACGCGACCTCGCCGAGCGACTCGGAATCCACTACTCGGTCGAGCCGATCGGCGACATCGTCGACGTCATCGAGAAGCAGCTCGGCCTCGAGGGCGTGCCCGCCGAGAACGTGCAGGCGCGCGTGCGCGGGATGCTGTGGATGGCGGAGTCCAACCGCGCGGGGCACCTGGCGCTCACCAACGGCAACAAGACCGAGGTCAGCGTCGGCTACTCGACGATCTACGGCGACACCGCGGGCGGCTTCGCCCCGATCAAGGATGTGCCGAAGACACTCGTCTGGGAGCTCGCGCGCTGGCGCAACGAGTTCGCGCTCTCGCGCGGCGAGACCGAGCCCATCCCGGTCGCGTCGATCGAGAAGCCGCCGAGCGCCGAGCTGCGCCCCGAGCAGACGGATCAGGACACCCTGCCGCCGTACCCGCTGCTCGACGCGATCCTCGAGCTCTACGTGACGCAGCGTCAGGGCCGCGAGGACATCGTCGCCGCGGGCTACGACGCCGAGACGGTCGCGTTCGTCGCGAAACTCGTCGACCGTGCGGAGTGGAAGCGGCGCCAGGGCGCGATCGGGCCGAAGATCTCGGGCATGGCGTTCGGCCGCGACCGGCGCCTGCCCATCACGTTCCGCCCCGCGGGATGAGCCTGCGCTCCTGGTTCTCGCGGCGCCGCGAGCCCGTCGACGAGACGGTGCCGCCGCCGTGGGAGCCGCGGGCGAACCCGTACGCGGAGTACGCGTACGACCTCATCCCGGTGCCCGGCGCGCGCATCCGGCTGCGGGACGTCGACCCGCGCGTCGCCGACGCCCTCCTCGCGGCCGACGCCGCCGGGGAGCCCGGGGTCGCCGTGCCGGGTCCGGGGACGCCGGCGCCGGACGACGACTCCGTGTGGGTGCGGGTCGCGGGCGCCGGACACCGGGCCGGCCGCGTGCCCGACGGCTATGCCGTCGTCTACACCGAGGCGTTCTTCCGCGGGGTGACCGAGATCCCGCTCGCCGTCTGGGCGACGCCCGACGGCGCGATCGTCGACCTGCTCATGGACAGACCGGGAGCGTACGGACCGTGATCCTCGAGACCGAGCGCCTGCGGCTGCGGCCCCTCACCGCGGCCGACACCGACGCGCTGCTGACCTACCGCGGCGACGCCGAGGTGTGCCGCTACCTCCCGTTCCCGCCGATGGACGCCGCCGAGATCGCCCGACGGCTCGAGACGCAGTGGTTCCGCACCGAGCTGGCCGCCGACGGCGAGCACGTGACGCTCGGCGTCGAGCGTCGCGACACGGGCGAACTCGTCGGCGACGTGATCCTCTTCCTGCGCTCGCGCGAACACGGCACCGGCGAGATCGGCTGGGTCTTCTCCCCCGCCGTCGCCGGGCAGGGCTACGCGACGGAGGCCGCCACCGCGCTCGTCGACCACGCGTTCGGGCCCCTCGGCCTGCGCCGGCTCGTCGCGCGACTCGACGAGCGCAACACGGCCTCCGCCCGCCTCTGCACGCGGCTCGGGATGCGGCTCGAAGCACGCCTCGTCGAGAACGAGTGGTTCAAGGGCGAGCTCACGACCGAGCTCGACTTCGGGCTGCTCAGTCGCGAGTGGGCCGAGCATCGGACGCCAGGACGTCCAGCACGCGCCTGACGGCCGCCTGGAACCGCCCCGCGTCGAGCTCGCCCTCGAGCGCCCCGTCGACGAAGCGCTCGCCACGCAGGGTGCGCGTGATCATCCGCAGCGCGTCGTGCACGGGCGCGGCGGCGAGGGCCTCGGGGGCGTCGTAGGCGCTGTAGCCCGCCCACGCGGGCCACTCGAACACGACGACGAGGCGGCCCGCCGCACTCCGCAGCCGGTCGACGGCGGGGGNGTAGAGCGGATACGGCATCTGGATGACGCCGCGCTCGTCCGGCTCGTGACGCGGCCAGTGCGCGTAGGGCGGGCCGGCGGCCTCGACCGCGTCGAGCGCCTCCCGCAGCTCCGTGACGGCGTCGGGGGTGAGCGCGGCGAGCACCGCGTCGAAGGCGGCGGCGTCCCCCGCGGTGGCGTCCATGCCTCGACCGTAGGCGACGACTAGCCTGGAGCCATGGCAGACGAGGTCGTCAAGCGCGTCCGGACCCGGCACTTCGCGAACGCGAAGCGCGAGGGCATCAAGATCACGGGGCTCACGTCGTACGACATGCTGACCGCCGCCATCTTCGACAAGGCGGGGATCGACTTCCTGCTCGTCGGGGACTCGGCGGGCAACAACGTGCTCGGCTACGACACGACGGTGCCCGTCACGCTCGACGACCTCATCCCGCTCACCCGCGGCGTCGCGAGCGCCGTCAAGCGCGCGTTCGTCATCGCCGACATGCCCTTCGGCTCCTACGAGACGAGCTCCGACGAGGCGCTGCACACGGCGTTCCGGTTCATGAAGGAGACGGGCGCCCACGCGGTGAAGCTCGAGGGCGGCGTGCGCAGCGCCGAGCAGATCCGGCGCATCGTGTCCGCCGGCATCCCCGTCATGGCGCACATCGGCTTCACGCCGCAGAGCGAGCACCAGCTCGGCGGCCACGTCATCCAGGGTCGCGGCGACTCCGGGGTCGAGCAGCTGCTCACGGATGCCCGCGCGGTGCAGGATGCCGGGGCGTTCGCGGTCGTGCTCGAGATGGTGCCGAGCGACGCCGCGAAGCGCGTCACCGAGGAGCTCGAGATCCCAACGATCAGCGTCGGCGCCGGTCCGCACTGCGACGGGCAGCTCAACGTCTGGACCGACTGGGCGGGCCTCACGACGGGCCGCATCCCGAAGTTCGTCAAGCAGTACGCGAACGTCGCCCAGGTGCTCACGGAGGCCGCGCAGGCGTGGGCGGCCGACGTCTCCGCGGGCGTCTACCCCGGTCCCGAGCACTCCTACGACGAGTAGTCGCTCGTGCCCCGGGTCCGCATCGGCATCTCGGGGTGGCGGTATGCGATCTGGCGCGGCGACTTCTACCCGCGCGGGCTGCGGCAGGCCGACGAGCTCGCCTACGCGGCCGAGCGGATGGACTCGGTCGAGGTCAACGGGTCGTTCTACTCGCTCCAACGGCCGACGTCGTGGGCGCGCTGGCGGGACGCGACCCCCGACGACTTCGAGTTCGCCGTCAAGGGGCCGCGGTTCCTCACGCACCTGAAGCGGCTCCGGGATCCGCGCGAGGGTCTGGCGAACTTCCTCGCCTCGGGCCTCCTCGGCCTGGGGCGCAAACTCGGGCCGATCGTCTGGCAGACCCCCGCCGACCTCCCCTACGACCCGTCGATCGTCGACCCCTTCCTCGACCTCCTGCCGCGCACCACGGCCGCGGCGCTCGAGCTCGCGCGGGAGCGGCACGAGCGGATGCGGGGCCGCGAGCTGCTCGAGATCGACGCCGACCGCCCGCTGCGGCACGCGTTCGAGCCCCGACACCCGTCGTTCGACTCCCCCGGGTTCGCCGCCGCCGCGGCCGCGCGCGACATCGCGATCGTCATCGCCGACAGCGCCGGCACGTGGCCCGCGATCGACCGGGTGACCGACGGGTTCGGGTACGCGCGGCTGCACGGCGACACCGAGCTCTACGCGAGCGGCTACTCCCCCGAGGCGCTCGACCGCTGGGCGGCGTGGGCGCGCTCGCACCTCGACGCGGGCCGCGACGCCTACGTCTTCTTCGACAACGACGCCCGCGGGCACGCCCCCTGGGATGCCGTGGCGCTGCGCGAGAGGATGTCGGGGTGAGCAGGGCGTACGTCGGGATGGCGGGCTGGGTCTTCCCCGACTGGCGCGGCACCTTCTACCCGCCCGGGCTGCGCCACGCCGACGAGCTCGCCTACGCCGCGACGCGCGTCACCTCGATCGAGCTCAACTCGACGTTCTACTCGACCCCTTCGGCGGCGTCGTGGGCGGCCTGGCGCGACGCGACGCCGGAGGGCTTCGTGTTCGCCGTCAAGGCCCACCGCTACACGACGCTCGTGAAGCGCCTGCGCGACCCGGCGGAGTCGGTCGGGCGCTTCCTCGCCTCGGGCGTGCGCGACCTCGGCCCGAAGCTCGGCCCGATCCTGTGGCAGCTGCCGCCCGAGCTCGGCTACGACGAGGATGGCGTTGCCGGCTTCCTCGCGGCGCTCGACGGCTCCGGGATGCGCCACGCGATCGAGGCGCGGCATCCGTCGTTCGCCGACGACCGCTTCCGCGCCCAGGCCGAGCGCCACGGCGTCGCCGTCGTGCTCGGCGACACCGCGAACGGCTGGCCGGTGCTCGACTGGCCGACCGCCGACTTCGCCTACGCGCGCCTGCACGGCGACGTCGACCGGCATCCCGACGGCTACGGGGCCGCCGGGGTCGCGCCGTGGGCCGACTGGACGCGCGCGCAGGTCGCCGCGGGGCGCGACGCCTACGTGTACTGCGTCACCGAGAACAAGCGGTACTCGCCGCGCGACGCGGAGGCGCTGCTCGCCGCCCTCGGGTGAGGGGGTGGCGGTCTCGACACGACCGCTGCGCGGCCTACTCGACCACCGATACTGGTTGCCGGTCAGTCGTCGGCGGCCTCCTCGGCGGCCCAGGCCCGTGACCGCTCGCGCGCGATCTCGGGCGCCCGTGCCGCCTCCTCGCGCGTCGCGTAGGGCCCGTCGCGGTCGCTCGCGAGGGACTGCGGCCCCTCCTCGACCTCGCCGGTTCTGTGGTTGTACCACCACTCGCTCATGCGCCGAGCCTACGCGCGCTTCGTACAATCGAGCCATGCCTCGTGACGACGCCGGACACCTCCTCCCCGGACGCGTCACGGGCCTGCGGCGCGTCCCCGACCGCATCCCGCGCCCCGAGTACGTCGGACGAGCCGGGCCGCGCGAGTACGACGGCGACGACATCTACACGCCCGAGGAGGTCGAGCGCATCCGCGCCGCCGGGCGCATCGCCGCGCGCGCCGTCGAGGAGGTCGCGAAGGCGCTGCGGCCGGGCGTCACGACCGACGAGCTGGATGCCCTCGGCCACGAGTACCTCGTCGCGCACGACGCCTACCCGTCGGCGCTCGGCTACCGCGGGTTCCCGAAGTCGATCTGCACCTCGATCAACGAGGTCATCTGCCACGGCATCCCCGACGACACCGAGCTGCGCGACGGCGACATCGTCAAGATCGACATCACCGCCTACAAGGACGGGATGCACGGCGACCTGTGCGCCGCGTTCGGCATCGGAGAGCTCGCACCCGAGGCCGCCGACCTCGTCGAACGCACCCGGGAGGCGCTCGCCCGCGGCATCCGCTCGGTCGCGCCGGGCCGCGAGATCAACGTCATCGGCCGCACGATCGAGAGCTACGCGCGGCGCTTCGGCTACGGCGTCGTGCGCGACTACACCGGCCACGGCGTCGGCACGGCGTTCCACTCGGGGCTCATCGTGCCGCACTACGACGCCGCGCCCGACCACGCGACCGTCATGGCGCCCGGCATGGTCTTCACGATCGAGCCGATGCTCACGCTCGGCACCCCCGACGACCCCGGAACGATCGCCTGGGAGGAATGGCCCGACGGCTGGACGATCGTCACGCGCGACCGTCGGCTCACCGCGCAGTTCGAGCACACCGTCGTCGTCACCGAGCGCGGCGCCGAGATCCTCACCCTCCCCTAGGACAGAATGCAGACCATGACGACGACGACCTCCGCGATCGGCATCGACATCGGCGGCACGGGCATCAAGGGCGCGATCGTCGACGTGGCCACCGGCGAGCTGTTGAGCGACCGCGTCAAGGTCCCGACGCCGAAGGGCGGAGAGCCCGCCGCGATCGTCGCCGAGGTCGAGAAGATCGTGCAGCAGTTCGGTGCCGAGGGCGCGAAGCTCCCGCTCGGTGTCTGCTTCCCCGCCGTCGTCAAGAAGGGCCGCACGATGTCGGCCGCCAACGTCTCGAAGCTCTGGATCGGCCTCCAGGCCGAGACCCTCTTCGAGAAGACCCTGGGCCGCGACATCGTCTTCGTCAACGACGCGGATGCCGCGGGCGTCGCCGAACTGCACTTCGGCGCCGCGAAGGGCGTGCGCGGGCTCGTCATCATGACGACCCTCGGCACCGGCATCGGCAGTGCCCTGCTCTACGAGGGCGTGCTCGTGCCCAACTCCGAACTCGGCCACCTCGAGATCGACGGCCGCGACATCGAGACGCGTGCGTCGTTCGCCGCGAAGGAGCGCGGCCGGCTGAGCTGGTCGAAGTGGGCGAAGCGCTTGCAGCGCTACTACGAGACCCTCGAGATGCTCTTCACCCCGACGCTCTTCGTCGTCGGCGGCGGCGTGTCGAAGGAGGCGTCGCACTTCCTGCCGCTCCTCGACCTGCGCACGCCGATCGTGCCCGCGACGCTGCGCAACAACGCCGGCATCCTGGGCGCCGCGTGGCTCGCCGCCCACCGCGGCACGCCCGCGACGCATCCGTTCGACGTCGACTGATCGCACGCATTCCCCGAACGGGATATTTCGGTTGCGTGAAGTTACGCCTCCGGGGGCAGACATGACGGCGACCGTCCGCTACTGTCATGGGTCAGTTGCTCCGAACGCCGGAGCCGAGCGCCAAGAAAGCAGTACGCAATGCCCACTGGAACCGTGAAGTGGTTCAACGCCGAAAAGGGTTTCGGCTTCATCGTCCCGGACGACGGATCGCAGGATCTGTTCGCCCACTACTCCGCGATCGAGGCCTCGGGTTACCGCAGCCTCGAAGAGGGTCAGAAGGTCACGTTCGAGGTCGCGCAGGGTCCCAAGGGCCCGCAGGCCGCGAGCATCAAGGTCTCCTGACCGCGATCTCCACACCTCGCGGAACGCGCCGCCCCCCCCGCACGGGGCGGCGCGTTCTGTCGTTCCGGGCGCGCCGCGCGGCGGGCACCCCGAAGGGGCAAACGGGTCGGCCGATACGCCGGGTTCTGTCCGACACCGGAGTGTCGGGACGGCCATCTCTCTCGGAGCCACGTCGCCGTGACCCTCTAGCGGTCCACCCGGGAACTCGGGGGGCCCCGTCATCGTTCCCTGTCTGACCTTGCACCGGGCGAGGTTTACCCAGCGAGCCCGATCACTCGGGCCCCTGGTGGTCTCTTACACCACCGTTTCACCCTTACCGCCCGACCGGAGTCGGGAGGCGGTCTGCTCTCTG
>Ga0065721_10005456_pt1 | contig 26827 bp, 17 predicted proteins | sample Mesricmetagenome_FD_59108 | JGI IMG/M metagenome (GOLD analysis project Ga0065721, IMG submission 59108) | Mesophilic microbial community from rice straw/compost enrichment Sample: eDNA_1 v2 (version 2) | ecosystem: Engineered > Solid waste > Grass > Composting > Bioreactor | place: USA: Davis... | reverse complement strand
CAGCCGAAAGAAGTAACGATCGGTAACGAGTCTTTTTTACAAATTACACTTGAAGAAGACATCAGCACCCTAATGGAAGTAGTCGTTATCGGCTACGGTGAAGTACGGAAAAGTGACCTTACAGGGGCAATGTCAACAGTTAAAGGCGACAACCTCAATCGCACGCCAACGGCATCTGTCGACCAGCTCCTTCAGGGAAAAGCTGCTGGTCTTCAGGTTATTACAACCTCAGGTGAGCCCGGTGCCGGAGCCACGATACGTATACGCGGTCTCAGCTCGTTCAACGGATCCAACAGTCCCCTTATGGTGGTAGATGGTTTCCCCTGGGGCGATGCTGGTAACCTCAAGCAAATCAATCCCGAAGACATTGAGTCCATTGAAGTTCTGAAAGATGCCTCTGCATCCGCGATCTACGGATCGCGTGGAGCAAACGGTGTAATCCTGATCACCACCAAAAAAGGACGCAGTGGTCAGGCACGCATCAATCTGAGCACACTTACTACCGTGTCTACACTTCCGAACAAACTTGACATATGGACGGATCCTGTTGACGTAGCCGTGATAGACAACGAATCACGTATAAACGCAGGACTCGCACCATTGTATGTAGGAGCGGATTATCTCGGCACTTATTATCCTTCAGTCGCGGAGCTTCGCGGCGAAGACCCTTCGAAGCCAAAATGGCCTCACCGCACTTACTGGCCTGACCTGGTGTACAGAAATCCTGTTTCACAAAGCTATACCCTGTCTGCCGATGGAGGGAATGATAAAACCAAATACTCTATCTCCGGAAACTACTACAAGGAAGAAGGTCTTGCGATTAAAAACCAATACGACAGGTACAACGCACGTGTTAATGTAGATCAACAGATCCACAAGAAAATTAGCCTGGGGACAAACTTCGTTGTGACCCATACTAACCGCCAGGGTGGGGGTACTTCTGCGGATCGTTCACCGTTATTTCCGGTATACGATGAGGCAGGTGAATACTTTAAAATCAATCCGCTTGACTTTGGTCACCCGCTGGCATATGCCAATGAAGTGTTGAATGAAAGCAAAACGATTGACGTTCTGGGTACACTTTCTCTTACGTATAACATAACGAACTGGCTGTCATTCAAAACACAGGTTAGTAATAAATACGGCAATTCAATCAACGACTGGTATGAGCCGCGTGATGTGACGTATAACGGTTATCAGTTCGTAGGCTTCGGCGCTATTGACAACTGGTCAGGAAATGAGTTCCTTAACGAGAACTACTTCACGATCAAGAAGGATTTTAACGACATACACTTCCTGACGTTCATGGCGGGGTTCACGACACAAACTTCGTCTTCACGAGGTTCCCGCCTGGAAGGACATGGTTTCGTGAATGATAATCTGAAGAATGAAAACATGAACGCTGCACAGGATCAGATCACTTCAAACTGGCTGAGCAAATCAGTATTGAATTCATGGATTGGTCGTGCATCTTATTCACTTCATGACAAATACCTGTTAACGCTTACAGGAAGAGCCGATGGTTCTTCGAAGTTTGGTGCTAACAACAAATGGGCGTTCTTCCCTTCAGCCGCTTTCGCATGGAAACTGCACGAAGAAAGCTTCCTGCAGTCAGTAAAACCTGTTACTGAAGCTAAACTTCGCATGAGCTATGGTATCTCCGGAAACCAGGGACTGAGCCCGTATCAGACACTGGATCGTCTTGGCAACGGAAAATACTACACCGGTGGTGATTTCCAGGTCGGTTATGGTCCTGGTATCTATGACTGGGATGGTTACAACAAAATCTGGGGCGGTGTGCCCAATACAAGTCTGAAATGGGAAACCACTTCTCAGTTCGACATAGGACTTGACCTCGGGTTCCTCGAGCAACGTGTAACGGTTGCGTTGGATTACTACATCAAGAATACGTCTGACCTCCTTCGTCAATCATATATCTCACCTTCGTCAGGATATGACCGGTTGTGGATTAACGACGGTGAAGTTGAAAACCGTGGAGTTGAACTTAGTATAAACGGTGAAGTGATTTCAAAAGATGAATTCGTATGGACTGTCGGAGGAAACATCACTGCAAACCGTAACAAGGTTGTGAACACTGGTTTCGACGACTACGTATGGAATGGAAGCTCAATCGAGATGCTTCGTTCTCCGATCAATGCGCTGGTTGTAGGACACCCCTATAATGCCTACTACGGTTACAAAACTGCTGGAATCATCCAGACACTGGAAGAAGGCCTTGAAGCAGGTTTGACCGGCGACATGGCACAGCCTGGTGAGATCAAGTATCTTGATATCTCCGGCCCTGACGGCGTACCTGATGGAATTATCGATGCCAATGACAGAACCGTCATAGGGAATCCGAATCCTGATTTCATTTACAGCATCAACACGTCGTTAAAGTACAAGCGTTTTGATTTGTCTGCGCAGCTGTATGGTGTGCACGGTAACGATGTATTCGACTTCCGCAAGTTCTCGCCTAGTAAGCAATTGCAGCGGTGGACTCCGGACAACCTGACGAACGAGTATCCCAAAGTGCATGCAGCGCGTGGTTACTATGGTTCCGATTGGTTCATCGTCGATGGTTCATTCCTGCGCGTGCAAAACGTTACGCTGGGATATAATTTCCCTGAGCGTCTGATTCCGGGAGTCAATAGCCTTCGTGTATACTTCTCCGGAAACAACCTTTACACGTTCACGAAGTTCAATCCTGGCTTTGACCCCGAAGTGCCTGAAAATGGTCAGCACTGGGGATCGTATCCACGCCCACGAGCATTTTCACTGGGTATAAACCTGGGATTCTAACTAATAATATCAGTTGATTATGAATATCAAGAAATATATCATCATGGTTCTCACCTGCTGCTTTGCAGCGGGATGCTCGCTCGAGGAGGAACCATACGGATTTCCTTCAACGGGGAATTTTTATCAGAGTGCGGAAGATGCGAACTCTGCCCTAATGTATGCTTACGCCATTCTTCCAGAGATAGAGTACTATTCTCGGACGTTTATCACGGTTACGGAACTGCCTGCAGAAACGCTTACCCTCAAGCCTGATGCTGGTGCATCAAACTTCGAGTTGGACGAACTTCGCGTTCGCGCCGATAACGAAGAGGTGACAACCACCTGGCGTTATGCTTACATCGGAATCAACCGCTCAAATGCTGTCATCGCTAACGTTCCGTCTATTGAAAATATGGATGCGGACGAAAGAAATCAGATCGTAGGTGAAGCTTACTTTCTGCGCGCGTTGCACTACTTCAACCTGGTAAGATTGTTCGGAGCAGTGCCTCTTCGCACTGAACCCGTGACATCCACAGAACAGGTAGACGCTCCACTTTCGACAATGGAAAAAGTTTACGAACTGATCATTGACGATCTCAACAGTGCAATTGAATTGACCGACTTCCAGAAGAGAGAAGGTCGTGCAAACAAAGTAGCGGCGTGGGGACTGATTTCAAAAGTGTATCTCCATATGGCATCGTCCAAAAGCACTGGTTCGCCAGGGTATGAATTCGTCTCGGACGCAAACGCTCTGTACGCACAGGCAAAGGCGTTCGCAGGCCGCGTTTTGAATGAACAGACGGTCTATGGCTTCGACAACGACCTTATTGCAATCTGGGACGTGGAAAAGGAAAATGGACCTGAACATATTTTCAGTGTGTCAACAGACCGTACCGGACAGTTTGAAGGCAACTATTCAAAGCTGCCTTTGATGTTCATCCCTTATATCGACGGAGCTGTATTTCAACTTGAGGACGGCGTATCAGTTGCGTCCGGGTGGAACCACTTCCTGACGGAACCTGCACATTACAACAGCTACGATCCTGATGACAAACGCAAAACTGAGCTGATCGTTTCTACTGTATGGGTGAATGGCAATCCGAGAACATTGGGTATCGGTGACTTCAGCAGGCCATTCACAAGGAAGTATATCGACCCGAAACGCGTGGGAGACCAGACTAGTGTCAATACACCGGTACTTCGTTACTCAGACGTCTTGCTGGTGTTTGCCGAAGCAAGTGGTCCTGATGCAGAAGGATACGCAGCCATAAATCAGGTTAGAAGCCGCGCAGGCCTTGATGACCTTGCTGAAGGACTTTCTGTTGAAGACTTTAGGAAAGCTGTCGTTCAGGAAAGATCATGGGAGCTGGCTTTCGAAGGTAACCGTCTCTTTGACCTTCGCCGCACGCACGCGATGGAGGAGGTTCTTGAAAACCAATACGGCAAGACTATCGAAACCGCGGCTTACTTCTTTGAGATCCCACAACGTGAACGTGATACCAATCCTCTAATTGACTAGAAGTTTTATGAAAAGCATATTCAAAATATTAAGTCTCAGCATGGCATTGCTGACGCTTCTTACGGCATGCGAACGCGATCCGTTCGACGACGTGGTCAGCCACGAGCGCGCTATCGAAGCGATAACCCTCCAAGGTGATCTGGTGCAGGTTGGACCTGCCGAGATTGACCGCGTGAATTCCATTGCTTATGTCAACGTGCTGATGGAAGAAGGTACGGATCTGTCGCAGGTAAAGATGCGCATCATGCCTTCTTATAAAGCGAAGACGGATCTTGCAGAAGGAACTTCACTTGACTTCGGCGCTAACGATAATAAACAGAAAGTAACTGTGATTGCAGAGTCCGGTGAGCGCCGCGAATGGACGATTGAACTTGTTCCTTTTGTTGAGCCTGTGCTCGGAACGTTCGCCATAAAGGCCTTTGTACTTTACGGAGGAACAGGCCCTGAATATGGCGGTGGCGGAGTTATCGATTTTACTGACAAACCCTGGGTGTGGCCGAATGAAGGCGGCCCGTCAGCTGAATACGATAACACACTAACCTTTACGTTTACCGGTGTAACTGAGGATGGCAAAACCTACGGTACTGTAGTCAATGACGCAGGTGCCGATGGAAAATATGCCAACTTCCTTTTTGCAAGTCCGGAAACAGACGTAAATCACCTGTATCGCACGATCCCTGCGGGAACAGGCATCTGGGAACACGACTACACCAACAATACAATCATCTTCAAATTTGAAGACGGACGCACAGCCACAGCAAGGCTGAAGGGTGCGTCTACAATTGATCTTGGTAATGGATATCAGAAAACCATCACCGACGAAGCGTTTGAATTTACCGTCAGTGGCACTGACGACTGGGACAACATTTACAGTGACTACGACAAGTTCGTGAAACGTCCACGGTTCTTCTGGATTGACGTCCAGAGACAATAAGCAAAAATCTCATTTGGGTTAGGTTAGGGTAAGAAGTATCGCAGCGGATTTCGCTGCGATACCTTCTTCAAAACAGGTACAGCATGAAAAAGCAAATAGATTATCCGTTGTGGATCATCCTGGTGGTGTTGTGCCTGATTACAGGTACGGTGCAAGCACAGTTGATTATCACAAATACTGAAGGTCCAGGTTCGGCCACCCAGTATGAAAAGGCTGAGTTCACAATCGAGACTCTCGGTGCCTTTACCAATCCATATCGTTCAAACGACATTCGTGTTGATATGGTGCTTTTGTCACCATCAGGCGCGAACCTCGTTCTTCCCTGCTACTACGAGTCGGGTACATCTCCAACGGCGGTATGGAAAGCTCGTTTTTCGCCGCGTGAGAATGGCGAGTTCTCTTATTACTTTGAGTTTCGCATCGGTGGTGTTCTTATGTTTACAACGGAGCCTGCTATGCTCACCGTTGCCGAAGGGACTCGGGATGGTTTTCTTATAACGAACAATAACTGGTCGTTTCGCTTCGACTCCGGCAAGCCTTTCCGTGGAATCGGAGAAAATGTAGGGTGGGAAAGCCGCGTGTGGGAAAATGACCTGCATGACTATGACTACCTACTAGGCCAACTTTCTGAGAACGGAGGAAATTTCTTCCGTACCTGGATGTCAGCATGGAATATTCCCCTCGAATGGAGCACAGTTGTCGATACCAGGCGATACACGAACTCAGACGAATACTATCATCCCGAGGGCATCGCCCGGATGGATGAACTGGTAGAATTGTGTGAGAACCTCGACCTGTATATGATGCTTACCCTTGATTGGCATGGTGGGCTTCAGACAGGAGATCGATGGAGCATAAATCCATACAACGCAGTTAACGGCGGGCCTGCTGCTACGCCAACCGAGTTCTTTACTTCTGCTGAAGCGCGGGAACAATACAAGGATCGGTTGCGATACATTGTGGCGCGCTGGGGCTACAGCACCAGTATCGGTGCCTGGGAGTTCTTCAACGAGATCGACAACGCGGCCTACAACGGAACGGAAAACAGTCTCGCAATTCCCACAGACGCCATCGTGTCGTGGCATGATGAGATGAGTACGTATCTCAAATCAATCGATCCGTATGATCACATTGTTACAACCAGTGTTTCTCATCGCGAGCTTGGTGGGCTCTTTGCTGTTCCAAACATTGACGTCGTACAAAGGCACATCTACAAAAACACCTCAGGCTTGCCTGCTGCTATTAAAGAGGGCGTGAACACTCACCGCAAACCGTTTGTGATCGGTGAGTTTGGTTACGACTGGGATTGGAACAACATTGGTCCGGCGATTGGCGATGAACTGGAGCATGATTTCAAACGCGGATTGTGGTACGGCTTGTTTGCTCCAACGCCCATCCTTCCGATGTCGTGGTGGTGGGAGTTCTTTCATGAAAGAGGAACCACCGGCTACTTCCAAGGCGTACGCGACGTTTCCGACAAGATGCTTGAAGCCGGTGATGGCGAGTTTGAGTCAGTCACTGTAGCCGTAATCGGATCAGGCTTTGAGGCATTTGGGGCGCGCTCAGGCGAATCGTATTATGTTTATCTACTGAACAATACGGCCAGTCCGGTCAACGGTAAACGTATACGCATTCCTGTTGCTGGCGATGGTGTTTTTGCCATACGCAAGTTTAATCCGGAAACAGGTCAGTGGTCTGATTTTGAAGTAAGAGCAACAGCTGCGGGGCGCGTTACTACTTCTGGAATCTCGCTCGAATCCCGCGAGTCCGTTATCCTCGAGATGACACCTCATTCGGGACCGGTGACCTCGGTGCACAGTGAGTTCAATAAAATATCCCTCTATCCCAACCCTGCGCGCGGGAAGTTCATCGTCAACCTTACGGAGCCTGCTTCGCGGATGACCATTTACAATGCGCACGCAACAATAATTTCGTCTACGTCGGGAACGCTCACAGGTAGTGTTTCATCACCCGAACTTAAGCCGGGTGCCTATCTGGTAGTGATCGAATATGCCGACGGACGGAGAGAGTATTTAAAGTCTATAGTTATTCAATGATCGCGAAGAGTATGAAAAAGATATATCTTAATTTTCTGTCGGTTGCGTTGGTTGTCCTCTCCGGTTGTTCCGGCAATGTGATACAGCATAAACTGGAAACGGCAGCAGTCCGACAGTATGAGAAAGCGGAGTTCTCTATCGATATCCCGCAGAAGTTTGAAAATCCCTATGATCAGAATGAGGTAAAGTTGGATATGATGATATCGGCTCCATCGGGAAAGAAACTGGTTTTGCCGTGTTACTATGATCCGATTGCTCCGGGAGGTGGATGGAAGGCGCGCTTTGCTCCTCAGGAAGCAGGTGCTTATCAATATGAATTTGTTCTCACTACCGACGGGAAGCAGACTTTAGCAAGCGATAAGGGGCAGTTTCAGTCAACGCCTTCGTCGGAAGACGGATTTTTGCATCCGAATGATTTGTGGACATTCAAATTTGATTCAGGAAAACCTTTCCGTGGAATTGGTGAGAATGTGGGCTGGGAATCCCGCTCTTTCGAAGACAAAAAATGGACGTACGATTACCTTTTGCCGACGCTTTCTGAAAACGGCGCAAACTTCTTCCGTACCTGGATGTGCGTATGGAATCTTCCTTTGGCTTTCCCTGTCGTAAACGACACTGATCGGTATACCAATTCCGACGGCTATTTCCACGANGGNGGTATGCGCCGCATGGATGAACTTGTCAACCTTAGCGATTCGCTTGGNTTGTACATGATGCTNTCGTTTGACGCGCACGGGTCTCTCATGGAGGACGGTTACTGGAAGTTTAACTCGCACAATGTAAAGAATGGTGGTACTGCCAATACGCCAGAAGAGTTCTTTACGAACGATGCCTCTAAACAAAAGTACAAGAACCGTCTGCGCTACATCGTGGCGCGTTGGGGATATAGTACGTCGATTGCAGCGTGGGAGTTTTTCAATGAGATTGACAACGCGGTGTTTACAGCCACACCCCACGACAGCATTCTGATCAGTCATGATATTATCAAGAACTGGCACGATGAGATGAGTACTTATCTGAAAGAAGTCGATCCGTATGATCACCTCATTACAACGAGCGTTTCACACCGCGAGATCGAAGGGATGAATGATCTTCCGAATCTTGATTTCAACCAAAAGCACATCTACAACAAAACGCATGAGATCGCGCCTACGATTGATGAGTTCGTTTCGCTGCACAAGAAACCTTATGTGATTGGTGAATTTGGTTACGACTGGAACTGGGACAACGTTACGCATGACCGCGGTCCTGGCTTTGATTATGATTACAAACGCGGCTTGTGGTACGGCATGTTCAGTCCGACGCCTATCCTTCCGATGACGTGGTGGTGGGAATTCTTTGATGAGCGCGGCATGACGAAATATTTTAAGCATGTGCGTGAGATCAGTGACCGGATGCTCGCAGCAGGAAAGGGCTCGTTTGAAAAAATCTCTGTCTCTGCGCCGGGTCTTGAATCATATGGTGCGAAATGCGGTGAAGCATATTTCATCTATCTGCTAAATGGTTCTGCAAAGACAGTCTCCGGGAATGCTATTATATCCGATTTAAGTCAAGGCTCCGTTGAAATTCAGTATTACACACCTTCAACAGGAGCGTATTCAGAGAAGCAGACCAGTGAGTCGTTCAATGGACGTCTTGAGAAAATCGAATTAAAGCCACAGGATGAAGTCATCGTGATCGTGTCTCCTGTGCAAGAAGGGCAGGCAAAGGGTACCACTGCGCCGTAGTGACGCTTTGGTGAACTGCTCTGACAACAAAAAAAATAGCCCATCCATGGCCATGCTGACCTTTTTGGCGGCATGGCCGTTTTTGTTTAAAATGTTGCCTGTTGGCGGTTTGTTGCCCCTCAGAAATCAGGAATTATACAGACTCATGGTTCTTGCTGCGCCAATCGTGCAGAAGGATAAGACCATTTCATTTGCCTTTGTCATGATAGGAGGGAGGGCGTCGAGCTCCTGGCGGGAGAAGTTGCTCAATACATAGTCGGCCTGCTGGCCCTTGCCGAAGTCGCTGCCTATGCCGAAGCGAAGGCGGGAGTAGTCCTGACCACCAAGTGTCTCTTCAATGTTTTTCAGTCCGTTGTGGCCTGCGCTGCTGCCTTTCGTGCGCATACGCAAAGTCCCAAATGGAAGGGCAATATCGTCGACGATGATCAGCGCATTCTCCTTCGGGATTTTCAGTTCCTGCAACCAGTAGGCTACAGCCTTTCCACTCAGGTTCATGTAGGTGGTGGGCTTGATGAGATGAAGCGTCTTGCCTTTGTATTTCATCTCGGCGTGCTCAGCGTGACGTTCAGTTTTGAACTCAGCCTTGTGTTCGTCGGCGAGCTGATCGAGTGTGAGGAAGCCGATGTTATGGCGTGTGAGTTCGTACTTTGGACCAGGATTGCCGAGCCCCGCGATGAGAAACTTCATTTCGTATGTGCTGTTGTCAAACAAACTTTTGCGGGGTAAAGGTACGGAGAATAACACATCTGCGAAACCTTGCGCGGGGGGGGGGACGAAGAACGAACAGCGCACAGAAAGCGGGATGTAAAGCCGCGTGAGTGATTGAAGTGGAAAGCCCGGACCCCGGGGGATGTGTGTGGATGATGCGGGTTCCGGGGGAGGACTTGGAACGGAAAGCACGGCCCCGCGATGCAGAAGTTATCTTAACGGCTTTGCCGTTGTGTAACTCGCTCCGCGGGGACACGCCCAAAAAGGTCACGGAGATGAAAGGATAAAAAAAGAGGTCATCTTTATTCGAGAAGATGACCTCATAAAATGATCTATTAAGAAATTACTTCTTCGCTTCAGCCTTTGCAGGAGCTGCTTTAGCATCGCCACCAGCTGCAGCTGCGGCAGCAGCCTCCTCAGCAGCCATTTTCGCTGCGCGGGGAACTTCTACTACGGCGATCGAAGCCTGATCAGGATCGAGGAAGGTAAGCCCTTCGATGCTCACATCTCCAACTTTCACTGCGTGGTGGAAGTCAAGCTGACTTACGTCGATATCGATGTGGTCAGGCATGTCTTTCGGGAAAGCGTGAACTTTCAGCGCAGATCTCTTCTTGACGAGCGTTCCACCTTTTGCCACGCCGGGAGCTTGTCCAACAAAACGAATGGGGATGTTCATCTTGATCTTGCGGTCTTCTGCGATGCGCAGGAAGTCAGCGTGGAGGATGATCTCACTTACCGGGTGGAACTGAACTTCCTGAAGGATAGCCTGGTATTCTTCGCCTTCTACATTGATATGTACGAAGTGAGCCTCGTTAGTGTAAACGAGTTCGCGGAAAAGGATCATCGGAGAATAGAAATGAATTTGTTCATTTCCTCCGTAAAGTACACAGGGAACAAGACCATCTTCGCGCAAACGTTGTGAAGCTGCCTTGCCGAGATTTGCTCTTTTATACCCTATAATCTCAACAGTTTTCATGGTATTAATTGTTTATGATTTGTAATTAGTTTCTAAAGTTTGATGAACAGCGAGCTGATCGATTCGTTGTCGTGAATTTTCCGGATCGCCTTTGCGAACAGTGTTGACACGGTTAGTACCTTGATCTTGCTGCTGTGTTGTTTCAGCGGGATCGTATCGGTGACGACCAATTCTTCAAGGGCTGAGTTTTCGATATTTTCGTATGCGTTGCCGCTGAGCACCGCGTGAGTACATACGGCGCGGACGGATTTAGCACCTTTCTCTTTGAGCAGCGCTGCTGCCTTGCAGATCGTTCCGGCTGTATCAACGAGGTCATCGACGAGGATGACGTCCATGCCATCGACTTCACCAATGAGGCGCATCGACTGAACCTTGTTGGCTTCCTTGCGATACTTATCGCAGACTGCGAGGTCGGCGTGGAAGAACTTGGCGAAACTTCTGGCGCGTTTGATGCCACCCACGTCAGGGGACGCGAACATGATCTTATCCAGCCCCAATGACTTGAGGTAGGGGACGAAAATGTACGAGCCGTCCATGTGATCTACGGGGATGTCGAAGAATCCCTGAATCTGGTCCGCGTGGAGGTCGCAGGTCATGATGCGGCTTGCACCCGCGGCAGAGATCAGGTTAGCGTGAAGTTTGGCGGCGATAGCTACGCGGGGCCTGTCTTTCCGATCCTGCCGTGCATATCCGAAATAAGGAATTACAACATTTACGCTGGAGGCGCTGGCGCGTCGGGCGGCATCGCACATCAGCAGTAATTCCATCAGGTTGTCGGAAGGCGGGAAAGTAGACTGGATGATGAATACTTCATGGCCGCGGACAGATTCACGAATGAACGGGGACATTTCGCCATCGCTGAACTGCTGATAATCAACTTCACCCAGCGGTTCGCCATATGCATTGGCAATTTTTTCTGCCAGGTAAGAAGTTGCTCTTCCGCTGAAAATTTTTACGGCCATGCTTACAAGGTTAGTGTTAAGGGAGGAACAGGAGCGAAGGTACTGAAAAACCCATTCAACCGATAACTAAAAATCCCCCCGACCTCTCGGGGGGATTTCCGTTGTCCGACCAGGGCTCGAACCTGGACTTTCCTGAATCAAAATCAGGCGTGTTGCCAGTTACACCATCGGACAATCACGCCAAAATAACGGCAATCCAGCGTGGGACCCTTTATTTTGGGATTGCAAAGGTAGAATAAGTTTCGAAGATTTCTAAAACCGGGCGAAAAATTTACAGATCATTTTCCTGCGAAATTGTGGTGCCTTCGATGAATCCTTCCGCCCAGAAGCGGTATTTGTCGAGGATCGAAATAACCGCATTCCGCAAATGGCGGCTATTGTTGAAGTCGATTGACCCGTACTGGGTGGTGGCATATCCCTGCCAGATAGACCGGTTCTGGCGGCGATCGTAAAACTGAATCAGCAGCGTGCCCGTCCGCAGGTAAAACTTCTGCTGGTCATATTCCAAATCCTCTTTCTGGGATCGGATCCATTCCTCAATAGCAGGTTGGTTATAGCCGTTGAATTTCAGACTGTCGTTGAACATTTTGAAACCTATGATCAGATGTGGCTTGTTGGCCACCTGACGATAGCCCAGGAATTTCATCCGCGCGATAATCGATTTTTCGATGACGTCATTCGTCATAGATGAATCCGCAGGACCAGCAGGGCGCATTATATCAAAGGTGCGATACTTCTTGAAGTTGCCCTTATAACTGTAATCGTATTCAACGGGGAGTTCCTTGTATCCCAGGCACGACGCAAACAAGACACCGAGCATCAAAAGCGGTAGCACTCTTTTCATAGGTCCGAAGGTTATGGAAGCGGAATATAAATAAAACTTCCGAGTAGAAACAGTCCTTCAGTCCCTTTTGTTTCTAGCGCTGGCCTTTGATCCAATCACGCGCATTGACGAACGCCTCGATCCACGGAGAGATCTCATCGCCTTTCCGGCTTTCCGGATAATAAGGCCAGTTCCAGGGGAACAGCGAACGTTCAATGTGTGGCATTATCGCGAGGTGACGCCCATCCTTCGAATAAAGCGCCGCGACCGAGAAGCTCGACCCCGAAGGCGTGCCCGGATATTCATCGTAGCTGTATTTCGCTGCAACCCGATAGAACGATCCGTCTTCAGGAAGTTCAAAACGGCCCTCGCCATGAGCTATCCATACACCAAGTCTTGACCCTGCCAGACTCTTGAACATCACCGAGTCGTTTTCAGGGATGCTGACGTTCAGGAACGACGACTCAAATCGTCCCGACGCATTGTGATGCATTTTCGGGTGGTCTTTCCAGTCCGGATACAGCAGGCCCAGCTCCATGACGAGCTGACACCCGTTACACACACCCAGGCTGAGGGTGTCATTCCGCTGATAGAAGCGCTCCAGTGCCTGCTTGGCCTTCGGATTGTACAGGAATGCACCGGCCCATCCCTTGGCGGAACCGAGTACATCTGAGTTGGAAAATCCTCCGACGAAGACGATCAGGTTGACGTCGGAAAGATCCTCACGACCTGAAACCAGATCTGTCATATGCACATCCTTAACATCAAAGCCAGCAAGGTATAGTGAGTAGGCCATCTCGCGATCGCCGTTGACACCTTTCTCGCGAATGATGGCAGCGCGGATGCCGGACTTATCATTTCGTTTTGGTGTAAGCCCTAGATCGCTGAAACGTCCTGTGAAATGCTCCGGAAACTTATAATGAAGCAATTGGTTGTCGTAATTGCGATAACGCTTTTCAGCGAGTTCCGGACTGCGCTGCTTTTTGTCGAGCAAATACGAGGTGCGGAACCAGTCGTTGCGCAGTTCATCGATGTTGAGTGCGAGCACGCCGTCCTTATGACGGATACTTAACTTGCGCTCTCCGGAAAGGAATCCGATAATGCTGTATCGTATGCCGTGTTTGGTCAACGTTTCGACTACACGAGATTCGTCTTTCACCTGTACAACGACGCCGGGGTTTTCTGCAAAGAGCACCCTTACCAGATCCTGATCGAGGTTCTGCAAATTCAACGTCATGCCTGTATGTGGAATAGCGAAACACATCTCGAGCAGTGCCGTGATGAGACCGCCTTCGGAAATGTCGTGACCTGCATATATGCTCTCGTCTCCGACGAGTTGCTGAACTGCTTCGAAGGCTTTGCCAAAGTATTCTGCATCGCGAATTGTGGGAGCCTCATTGCCGAGTTGATTCACAATCTGTGCAAAAGCGCTTCCGCCAAGCTTACGCGAATCGTTGCTAAAGTCGATGTAAATGATCTTCGATCCTTCGACAGGAGCAACTACCGGTGTTAGAGTGCGACGGATATCTTCAACTTCACCAACTGCAGAAATGATCACTGTGCCTGGAGCGTAGACCGTCTTTCCATCGGGATATTTTTGCGTCATGGAAAGAGAATCCTTTCCTGTCGGGATATTGATTCCAAGCTCTATGGCGAATTCGCTTACCGCTTCTACCGCTTTGTACAATCGCGCATCTTCACCTTTATTCTTCGCGGGCCACATCCAGTTGGCACTCAGTGATACACCGCGAAGCCCGTGTGAGAGGGGAGCCCATACGATGTTGGTCAGCGATTCAGCAATCGCCAGTTTGCTGCCCGCGGCAGGATCGATAAGGGCAGCGCCAGGTGCATGTCCGATGGCTGTAGCAACACCTTTATGCGACGTGAAATCCAACGCCATGACGCCCACGTTATTCAGGGGAAGCTGGATAGGTCCGCATGTTTGTTGCGTAGCCACCTTACCTGTAACAGAGCGATCTACCTTATTCGTGAGCCAGTCTTTACAAGCTACCGATTCCAGCTGCAGTACCTGTGCGATATACTCGCGAATTTCTGAGGCATCGTATTGCAGGGGTTGAAGCGTTTCGTTTACCGTTTCGTCGACGAGGATTGTCTTCGGCGATGAACCAAAGAGGTGGCGGAGTGAAAAATGCACAGGCTTCTTTTCCTGTCCGGCTTTTTCAAAGGTAAACTGCTGATCTCCGGTGGCTTCGCCGATAACATAAAAAGGAGCGCGCTCCCGTTCTGAAACTTTGCGAAGGATATCGATGTCTTTTTCCCTCACAGCAAGCCCCATACGCTCCTGGGATTCGTTACTGATAATTTCCTTATCCGACAATGTAGGATCACCTACGGGAAGCTTGTCGATGTGAATAACGCCACCGGTATCTTCAAGCAGTTCACTCAGACAGTTGAGGTGCCCGCCCGCACCGTGATCGTGAATAGATACGATGGGGTTGTTATCCATTTCCGCCATAGCGCGGATCGCGTTCATAACGCGTTTTTGCATCTCGGGATTTGATCGCTGAATTGCGTTCAACTCGATGGCGTTTCCGTATTCACCTGTAGCCACAGATGACACGGCGCCACCGCCCATTCCAATGCGATAATTGTCGCCTCCGAGCAGAACGATCTTGTCGCCTTTTTCGAGTTTTTCTTTTTTGCTGTCTTTTGCTTTCCCAAAGCCTACGCCGCCGGCAAGCATGATGACTTTGTCGAATGCGAATCGCTTACCTTCTTCGAAGTGTTCGAAGGTCAGGACACTGCCGTTGATGAGTGGCTGACCGAACTTGTTACCAAAGTCGGAGGCTCCATCGGAAGCCTTGATAAGTATTTCTTCGGGGCTCTGATACAACCATTTGCGCTCTTCGAATTTTTTCTCCCAGGGGCGACCACCCTCCAGTCGTGGATACGATGTGATGTATACGGCTGTTCCGGCAAGAGGAAGCGCACCTTTTCCACCAGCAAGACGGTCGCGGATTTCCCCACCTGAACCAGTAGCTGCTCCGTTGAACGGCTCTACGGTAGTAGGGAAGTTGTGTGTCTCAGCCTTGAGTGATATTACCGATTCAATCTTTTCTACGCGGAAATAATCAGGCACATCCTGGCGTGCCGGCGCGAACTGCTCGATCAGCGGTCCCTGTATAAAGGCGACATTGTCTTTGTATGCAGACACCAGATAATTCGGGTTTTCCTTCGATGTCTTTTTGATCAGCTGAAACAGTGTTGAAGGTTGTTCCGTGCCATCGATGATAAAGGTTCCGTTGAATATCTTGTGCCGGCAGTGTTCGGAGTTCACCTGAGAAAAACCGAACACTTCGCTGTCGGTTAATTTCCGTCCCAGCTCGCGGCTTACGTTCTCAAGATAAGCAACTTCTTCAGGGCTAAGCGCGAGGCCCTCTTTCTTGCTGTAGCTATCAATATCGTCAACTTCAACAATGGGCTCCGGTGTGTGGTAAATGGTGAACACATCCTGATCGAGCCGGTTATACAAATGCTGAAGCATCCTGTCGTGAGTCGCGTCAGGGCCGGCTACCGGAAAGAATTCCTCAATGCGTTGTATTCCCTGTACTCCCATCGTTTGGGTGATTTCCACCGCATTCGTACTCCAGGGTGTAATCATTTCCTTGCGCGGACCAACAAAAAAGCTGTCGATTTCCGTTGCCGGCAACAATTCCGCGCCGCCGAAAAGCCAGCTAAGTTTCTGAATGTCATTGTCTGGCAAAGACTGTACTACGCCAACAGCGAAGACGATGTCGGCCTTGGAACGGAAGAATAGAATCATGAGGAACTAGCGAGTTAAAAGATGCCGCAAAAGTACACTTTTTAGTGTTATTCATGCCGATTTTTTATGTATTCCCCGGCGCTAAAAGAAAAAGGAGTATTTTCGTGTTGTGATAACCCCGTTTATGAAGAAGGCTATTTGGTTTCTGCTACTAGCTTTTCCCTCGCTAACAGTTTTTGCCCAGTCGGATAATGTCGACGAAGATCAATACGATGAAAATTTTGAATTTCGCGAATCTCTTGACATCGATGTTAGCATCGGTATAGGGTTGGGCTTTGACTACGGCGGGATCGGTGGTAAACTAATGTTTGCGCCGGTTAAATACGTGTCGCTCTTCGGCGCAATTGGCTACAACCTGAATGGCGCCGGTTACAACGGGGGACTGGTGGTTCGTATTCTGCCCGATAATAAAGTATGTCCCTATGTTACAGGCATGTATGGCTATAACGCTGTAATTGTTATCGATGGACTCAGCGAAAAGAACAGGACGTACTACGGGCCAACATTTGGCGGGGGAATTGAATTGCGTATGAAGAACCGGAATTTCTGGAATTTCGGGTTGTCGTTCCCGCTTCGGTCTGCCGAATTCAGGGACGATATGGACGATCTGAAGAAGAATCCGAATATTATCAATTTATCCGATCCGGCACCGGTTCAGATTAGTATTGGATATCACTTCCAGATATAAAGATTTTGTCACAGTCTTTCGAAACGTTCCGGATCATGGGTACGTGTGCTGAATTGATCTGATGAACGACGGCCTTTTGCCGTAGTTTTCTCGCAAACTCGAGGATTGGCGCAGCGGGGATTATCCGGTCGCGTTTTCCAAGAATTATGACCACCTGAATGCTGGCGTTGTTCAGTGATTCAATGAGTTCCTGCTGATCTGTTTTCAGTTCCGACAACATCATCCACGTATCATAGACGCGCCTGCGTTTGGCATCGCTTTCCATCATCTTTCGCGCAAATCGCCCTACTTTGGCTGGCAGCAGTCCCATTCTTTCGACGCCTTCAGCGGCTGCGAAGAAATATCCCGGGCGCTGCACGAACCTCCGGAACACGTAACGGCCCGGTTTTGTTGCAGTAGCCAGACGATACCAGATGTTGGTGGTAATTCCTTCAGGGGCGATGAGATAAACAGTGTTAAGGCGCGTCATAAACAAGGGAATGGCACTCAACACGAGTCGGGCACCGATGCTGAACCCAAGCATCGAGAAGCGCCGGATGTTTTCATGTGTCAGGAATGCCGACAGCAACGCGTTCCATTCTTCAGTGGAAATGGGTTTGGAATAGCGTGTATGACTGTCTTCGCCGTGAAAAAACAGGTCAAATGAATAGCAGGTATACCGGGAAGTTATTTGATGGGCAAGATCGTTGAATACTGTCCGATGCTGACCAAAACCATGAAACAAGAGCAGATTTTCAGGACCAGTTCCCGTTTTGCTATAAAACAATCGGATGCCATTCCATTCAATTTCCATAGTTTTGGTCCACAATATAGGGAATCGGCCGGGGTTGAATGGATGATTATTTTTTCTGATATTAAAATAATAGCCGCCACAGATCGTCTACGGATCAAACCTTGAATCGCGCTCCTATGGATTTTGCCATGCAGCTTAAAGAACAAACATTCTTGAAGGAGAAAGACCGGTTACTTTCTTTCATCCGGAACCGGGTTTCTTCGACGGAGGAGGCGGAGGACATTCTTCAGGATGTATTCTACCAGTTCGTGGCAGGATTTGATTCCATCGAATCGCTGGACCGGGTGACGTCCTGGCTATTCTCAGTGGCGAGAAACAAGATCATCGACCGGTATCGACGGGATGCCAGTCGGCCTCAACGGACAGACCTTGAACGGGCTTCCGGTGCCGACGACGAAGCACCCCTTACCCTTCAGGATATCCTTCCCGACCTGGGTAACACTCCCGAAGATTCATTCTTCAGAGAAGTTATCTGGGAAGCAATCATGGAAGCCCTTGACGAACTTCCGGCAGAACAGCGTGAGATATTCATATTGAATGAGATAGAGGAGAGAAGCTTCCGTGAAATATCGGAAGAGCGGGGCATATCAATAAATACCTTACTTTCCAGGAAACGGTATGCTATTCTAGCCTTGCGCAAGAGACTTCAACGATTGTATGAGGATATTTAAAATGAACTGGTGATGGACAAACGAACATTTTTCTGGCGGTGTGCATTGGCGGGTTTGGTCGGCCTGTTGGCCTTGGGCGGAATTACGATGGTATTGTGGAACTGGCTGGTACCGGATCTTTTTAATGGTCCGCAAATATCCTATTTGCAGTCACTTGGACTTTTACTATTAAGCAAGATTCTCACCTGGGGAGTCTGGTCGCGCGGCCATAGAAACCACGGTCATGTATCGCATTCAAACTGGCGCGAAAAATTTCAGGAAAAACTTCAGTCACTGGATCCCGCTGAACGCGAAGCTTTCAAACAGAAGATGAAGGAGAAGTGGTGTTCGTGGGAACGCGAACAATCATCGACAGAACAATCATCGACATCTGAAACTTCAAACGATTGATAAACGATCTCAAACGATGAGTGTTTAACCAACGGTTCCGGTAGACTCATACCTGAACATCGCAGCGAATTGTAAGGCACAACATCAAAGGAATTTGGAGCTAAATAAAAATAAAATGTTTCGCTCTGCGTCTTAGCTGTCGTAACTGTGCCTTCAACCGAAAACTTCAATACTTCATAACTTTTTCTGCAGCATTTCACAACCTGGCCGTAACCCTTGCGTTTAAGGAAACACTGGAAACTTTTATTATTTATTTTGTTTCCATAGTTTTGCCGCCATGGAAGGACAAGAGCAAAAAGAAAAACTGTTGAAAGGCGCCGACGACCTGTTTATGAAATATGGTTTACGCAGCGTTTCAATGGATGACATAGCACGCCACCTTGGCGTCTCGAAAAAAACGATCTATCAGCACTTTGCGGATAAGGACGAAGTAGTCGCCTCTGTCGCCAAGCTTCATATGCTTCGGCAGAAACAACAGTTCGAACACATCGCCGATCATTCGAAAAATGCTGTCGAGGAAATGGTGAAGATTTCATACTGCCTGAAAGAAAACATGAAGAACATCAATCCGAGTGTCCTCTTTGATATGCAGAAATATCATCAGTCAGCATGGATCGAATGGTTAAAGTTTAAACAAGATTTTATCAGTGAGAACATCATCCGAAGTCTCAGGCAAGGCATTGAGGAAGGCTACTTCCGCGAAGACTTAAACCTTGAGATCATGGCCATCATGCGTCTTGAACAGGTGCAGATGGCATTCGACAACAGCCTGTTCCCCCGCGACCGGTTTTCATTCGCTGAAGTTCAGGCCCAATTGTTCGACCACTACATTCACGGCCTCTTTACCGACAAGGGCCGGAAGCTCTATCAGAAATATAAACAGAAGAACCCTCAACCCTATACCGTATAATCTGTATGAAACGCTACCTGATCTTGTGCACAATGGTTCTCCATTTCGTTGATATCAATGCACAGAACCCATCAACCCGAACATTTACGTTGGAAGAGTGCATACAATATGCATTGGAAAATAACACGCTGGTCAAGAATGCGCAGCTCGACGAACGGATTGCCGACGGCCGTGTGAAGGAAACCCGAGGTATCGGCTTGCCTCAGATCGATGCTTCTGTTGGACTTACACATAATCAGAAGTTGCCCCGCTTTTTCGGACAGAAGTCGTCCGACAACCCCATCACCGCAGAGTTTCCGGGAAATGATGGAGACGTGATAGCTATGGAAAACTTTTTCCAGCTTAAGAGCAGCGGCGATGCAGGTGTCAGAGTCAATCAATTGCTGTTCAATAGTTCATATCTGGTAGGGTTGCAGGCCGCCAATGCGTATCGCGACCTTGCCGTCAAAAGCGCAGAACAAACCCGTGAGCAGGTTGTTGAAAATGTTTCGAAAGCCTATTACTCATGTCTCATTAATAAAGACCGTATCGGGCTTTTTGAAACCAATATCGCACGCGTTGACAGCCTGCTGAAAACTACGACGGCACTCTTTGAAAACGGATTTGCTGAGGCAATCGACGTGGACAGGATTAATGTGACGCTGACCAATCTGAAGGTCGAGCGTAACCGTTTCCTGCGCCTTCAGGAAATATCCCTGGAGTTATTGAAGTTTCAGATGAATTATCCAATGCAGGAAAACATCGACATCGAAGGCGATATTTCGTCGCTTGAAATTGATGCCGATATCCTCAATGAGTATTCAGCGAGCTGGGATTATTCACAGCGCTCTGACTACCGTCTGCTGGAAGCGAACAAAAGACTTCAGCAGCTGGATCTCAAGAACAAATACGCCGAAGGGCTGCCGAGTTTGTCAGCGTTTGCTAACCTGGGGTACCAGACGCAATCGCCTAACATCTCAGGACTTTTTACCACGAATACGAATATGCCTGACAACGGCATCGTAGGTCCTGACAAGTGGTATTCATACTCGGCGTTTGGTCTTACGCTCAATATTCCGCTGTTCAGCGGCCTCCAGCGGAATTATCGCATACAACAAGCCAAGCTTGAACTGCAGAAGACAGATAACAGCTTTGCCAATCTGAAGTCGGGCATCGATCTCGAAATAAAACAGGTAGCCTCCAATTACCTGAGTGCCGTTGAGACAGCAGAAGCGCAAAAGCAAAACAGCGTGCTTGCCGAAAACATCGCCCGTGTTACTCGTTTGAAATTCGAACAGGGCGTGGGCTCAAATCTCGAAGTGGTTGAAGCTGAAGCTGCGCTTCGCGAGGCTCAGATAAATTATTACAGCGCGTTGTATGATGCAATCGTTGCGAAGATTGACCTCGACAAGGCCTATGGAAAACTGAACCAAACCCACTATGAAAAATAATCTATTCCCTAAAAGCCGTTTCACGATGAAATCAAATTACCTGGTCATATTATTTGTCCTCACCGCGACTGCTTGCTCGCAGGACGACAATGCGAAACTAGAGCAGAAGAAAAAGGAACTTGCTGAAGCGAGAAAAGAATATCAGGATCTTCGTACGAAGATCAATACACTGGAGGCAGAGTTAAAGGAACTCAATCCGGAACTCAAGGCCGAAGGTGATAAAGCAATACTCGTTTCAAGTTTCGTTCCCAAGCGAAATACATTTCAGCACAAGTTTGACGTCAGGGGTACGGTAAAGAGCAAGCGCAATGTATTGATGAGCGCGGAGATTCCGGCGCGCATTGACCGCGTGCATGTACGCGAAGGTCAGACAGTTTCGAAAGGACAATTGCTGGTATCACTCGATGCCGACATATTGAACAACTCCATCAAGGAACTTCAAACTCAGCTCGAGCTTGCCAATACTATTTACGAGCGTCAGGCTCGTTTATGGGAACAGAAGATAGGAACGGAAGTTCAATATCTGCAGGCAAAAAACAATAAGGAGGCGCTTGAGAGCAGACTTGCGACCACAAAGGCACAAGTAGCTCAGGCAAGTGTACGCGCTCCGTTCTCAGGATCTGTAGATGAAGTGCCTGCCCGCGAAGGTGAAATGGCAAGTCCGGGAATTCCGCTGGTTCGCCTCACTTCACCTGACGAAATGTACATCGAAGCCGAAGTATCCGAGCGTTTTCTTGGAAAGGTTGTGCCAGGCGACAGGGTTGAGGTGCAATTTCCGATTCAGGACAAGAGCGTTGAGTCAACTATAGCAGCGATCAGTGAAGTGATAAATCCTGAAAACCGGACATTCCGCGTGGATGTAAAACTTCCGAAAGCTAATCTTGACCTGCGCCCCAACCAGGTTGCTATCCTGCAGATAACCGACTACGTCAAAAAAGATGCAGTAACCATTCCAACGCGGCTGGTGCTTCGCGACGACCAGGGCGAGTACGTCTACGCTATTGAAAAGAAGGACAAGACTAACGTCGCTAAGAAGATTCGGGTGAAAAGCGGAATGACTTATTCAGGGCAAACCGAAATTGTTGACGGACTGAATGGTGATGAAGAGTTAATCGACAAAGGATTCCGCGATGTGGCAGAAGGCGTTCATGTAGCCATCGCCAAACCCGAAGAAATTGGACAAGTGGCTACCAATTAATCAACCCTTACCGAAAAAACATGAGTTTGAATAACGACAACTCTGGAAATACAAAAAAGGTAGACAAGCAGTTTGGGCTTACTACCTTATCGCTGAAGAACAACGTAGTAGTCTACTTCCTCACCTTTATTATTGTGGTGGTGGGGATCGTGACATACCAGAATCTTCCGAAGGACAGCTATCCGGAAATCAAACAGCCTACCATTTACGTGGGGGTCCTATATCCCGGAAATTCCCCTGTCGATATGGAGAATCTTGTTACACGCCAGATTGAAAAAGAAATCAATGCGATTTCAGAAGTAGATCATATCAAATCGAGTGCGGTGCAGGATTATACCACCATCATTGTGGAGTTCAATCCGGAAACACCTGTTGAATCTGCTCTTACGAAAGTTAAGGATGCCGTTGACAAGGCCCGGCCGGAACTTCCGAGCGATATCGAAGAACCAAATGTGTTTGAACTGGACTTCTCCGAGTTCCCGATCATGAACATCAACCTTTCGGGAAACTTTTCCCTTGAAGAGCTGAAGGAGCACGCCGAATATCTGGAGGATCGGTTTGAAGCATTGAACGAAGTTTCGAAAGTTGAAATTCGCGGACTTCCGGAAAGAGAGGTTAAAATCAAGGCGAACCCGTATGAGATGGAGGCGCGCATGGTTAGCTACGCTGACATTGAAAACGCCGTGAAAGCTGAAAACCTCACAATGTCGGGAGGAAATATCCTTGATAATGACGTGCGCCGCGCTATACGTGTGGTGGGTGAATATGAAGATCCCAAGCAACTTGAGGATATCATTGTGAAGCAGGAGAAGGGCAATATTGTTTATCTCAGAGACGTGGCTACAGTGGAATACGGTTATAAGGACCGGAAGAGTTTCGCGCGTCTGGAACAGAAGCCCGTCGTCATGCTCGACGTTGTAAAGAGAAGTGGTCAGAACCTGCTTATTGCAACTGAAAAAATATTTGCGATTCTTGACGAGGCCAAAGCCAACAGATTCCCTCCGGGTCTCAACGTCAGTATTACAAATGATCAGTCGTCCTTTACAAAGGAAATGGTGAGCAGTATGGAGAACAACATCATTTCCGGTGTAATCGTCGTTGTTTTCGTCTTGTTGCTCTTCATTGGTACCCGAAATGCGATGTTTGTGGGTATGGCGATCCCGATGTCAATGTTTATGACATTCCTTATCCTAGGAATCATGGGGATGACCATCAACATGATGGTATTGTTTGGATTGATCATGGCTCTTGGTATGCTTGTGGATAACGGTATTGTTGTGGTAGAAAACGTGTACCGGCTCCGTGAGCTTGGATATTCGCTGTGGGATGCAACACGTCTTGGGGTAGGAGAAGTGGCTCTTCCCATTATATCATCTACTGCTACCACGCTTGCGGCATTCCTGCCCTTGGCGATGTGGCCCGGTCTGGAAGGTGAGTTCATGAAAATACTTCCGATCACGTTGATCGTTGCATTGTCGTCTTCATTGTTTGTCGCGCTCGTTATCAACCCCGTGTTCATCGCGCGGTATATGAAGATCGAAGGTGAAAAGGTATTCAACAAGCCACGTATCGTCAGAGATGCCGTGATCATTACAGTGCTTGGCCTCTTATTTATCTTCGCGTTCAGAATATATTGGTTGGGAAATATCCTTGTGGTATACGCCGCGCTGATGATACTGAATGTGTGGGTCCTCACTCCGGCGTCAATCAGATTCCAGCGATCATTCCTGCCGTGGGTAGAAGAGCGTTACAATCGCACTATTGACTTTGCGCTGAGAAAAAGAAACCCTGTCTGGATATTCCTGGGAACATTCTTCATGTTGATCTTTTCGTTCATGCTGATGGGAATCTTCCCTCCGAAGACACTATACTTCCCGGAGAATGAACCTAAGTATGTGAATGTGTTTATCGAGTTTCCAACAGGAACCGACATTGATGCTACCGACAGGTTCACCAAGCAAATTGAGCGAAAAGTCATTGAAATCATCGAGCCCTACAAGACTGCGGTTGAGTCGGTTATTGCTAACGTAGGGGAGGGGACGGGCGATCCTAACGATATGTCCTCCATTGGCGAATCTGATACACCTCACAAGGCGAGGATTACGGTGAACTTCGTTGACTTCAAATACCGCGAGGGAATAAGCACTGAGGAGGTGATGGGCAAAATCCGCGATGGCATATCAGGATTCCCCGGTGTTTCCGTAACGGTAGCGAAAAACGTCGATGGTCCGCCTGCAGGTAAACCTATTACAATCGAGATTACCGGCGACGACATTAAAACATTGGTAGACATCGCTGACAGGATGAAGAACTTCATCAATGAATCGGGCATTGCCGGGATTGAAAAACTGAAACACGACATCGAAACAGGTAAGCCGGAATTGATCGTTGATCTTGACCGCGAAAAAACCCGCCGATTCGGTCTTTCGACTTATGCAGTTGCCGATGAGCTCAGAACGTCCCTCTTTGGAAAGGAGATCTCCAAGTACAAGGAAGGTGAAGATGACTATGAGATCCAGTTGCGTATGGATGATAAGTACAGATACGACATGGATGCGCTCATCAACAAGAGTGTGACGTTCCGCGATCAGACCAATGGCCAGATGCATCAGGTGCCGATTTCGGCGGTGGCCAATACGCGGTTGAGCAGTACATATGGCAATGTTAAACGCAAAGATCTCAAGCGTATCGTAACGCTTAGTTCCAACGTCCTCGGAAACTATAACGCTACCGAGATTAATAATCACATCAAAGATGCACTTCAGGAGTTTGACATGCCTCCGGGATATGAATACAAGTTTGCCGGTGAGCAGGAAAAGCAGGATGAGCAAATGGCATTTTTGATGCAGTCTCTGTTGCTGGCGATATTTGTAATCTTCCTCATTATTGTTGCGCAGTTTAACAAGCTCACTTCTCCGCTGATCATCATGACGTCGGTTTTATTCAGCACGATTGGCGTGTTCCTTGGACTTATCATCTTTCAGATGGAGTTTGTTGTGATGATGACGATGGTGGGAATCATCTCGCTTGCGGGAATTGTTGTAAACAACTCGATTGTATTGATTGACTTCATTGAGCTGAAACGAAAACGTCTTGCGGAGGAAACCGGCCAGTCAGATCACGACATTCCTACGATTATTGAAACGATCAAGGAGGCCGGTCGCACTAGGTTACGTCCTGTGCTGTTGACAGCCATTACGACAGTCCTTGGACTGATTCCGCTCGCGGTTGGGATTAACATCGACTTCCTGAAGTTTTTTGGACAGTACGATGCTGATTTCTACCTGGGCGGTGATAGTGTGATGTTCTGGAGCCCGCTGGCATGGACGATCATTTTCGGGCTTATTGTCGCCACATTCCTGACGCTGGTTGTGGTGCCTGTAATGTATCTGCTTACCGAAAAGGGACTGCTTTGGATCAATCGCAAAACAGGTGTGAACCTGAAGACGGCAAAATCCTGATAGCAAACTAAAATGCGTGAAAAATCGTCTTAGGATTCTGAGACGATTTTTTTATGCTCAATAGATTTATGTATTGGTTTCTTGTAGTTCTGATCCTTCTCCTGATTGATTTTTATGTCTTTCAGGCTATACTTAATATCTCCAAAAACTGGACGTCCGTCGCCAAGCCGATTGTCCGCTATGCGTTCTGGATTCCGACCATTGTGTTCACCGTCGCCATCGGCTATTACGTTCTTGGCGATACGGACACTTTTTCGCATAAAGCAAGGTCGTTCTGGCTAACCGGAATCTTTGCTGTTTATCTGTCAAAATTGCTTGCCGTCGTGTTTTTGATAGTCGATGATTTCCAACGTCTGGTCAAATGGATCGCCGGACTGTTTTACCGTGGGGCAGAGGGACAACTTCCAGGTGAGCCGATTAGCCGATCAGAATTCCTCTCTAAGGCAGCGATTGCCGCTGCAGCCATTCCTTTTACGGCAATGGCCTACGGCGTTATCAGTGGCGCGCACGATTATCGCATTCGGCGCAAGACGATTTATCTGCCAAATCTGCCTAAAGCGTTCGATGGTATCCACATCGCCCAGTTGTCAGATATTCACACGGGAAGCTTCTTCAATAAAACTGCCGTCAAGGGTGGCGTTGAGATGGTGTTGAACGAGAAGCCTGATATATTATTTTTCACCGGCGACCTGGTTAACAATGAAGCGTCTGAGCTGAATGAATATATTGATGTCTTTAGCAAGCTCAAGGCCCCGCTGGGCGTGTACTCTGTTACGGGTAACCACGATTATGGCGACTACAAAAAATGGCCGAGTCAGCAGGCTAAGGAGCAGAATCTTCGGGACCTTTTTGAAGGCCACCGTTTGCTGAACTTCGACCTCCTTCTGAACGAGCATCGCTTCATTGAAGTATCAGGCGAGAAACTCGCAGTGCTCGGTATTGAGAACTGGGGTGCAGGAGGCTTTTCCAAATACGGCAATCTGGAGGCTGCTTATGCCGGCTGCGAGGATGCTCC
>Ga0065721_10006380_pt1 | contig 26834 bp, 22 predicted proteins | sample Mesricmetagenome_FD_59108 | JGI IMG/M metagenome (GOLD analysis project Ga0065721, IMG submission 59108) | Mesophilic microbial community from rice straw/compost enrichment Sample: eDNA_1 v2 (version 2) | ecosystem: Engineered > Solid waste > Grass > Composting > Bioreactor | place: USA: Davis... | reverse complement strand
TACCGGCATCGGCTTCAACAAGGACCAGCACAAGCTCGTGTTCGCCGAGTTCTCCCGCCTCGACCACGGCGCGCGCATGGCCCAGGGGCTCGGCCTCGGGCTCTCCATCGTCCAGCGCCTCGTCGCCACCCTCGGCCTTTCGCTCGAGCTCGACAGCGTGGAGGGCAGGGGCTCGCGCTTCTCGCTCTTCTTGCCGCTTGCCCGCAACGTGCGCGTCACCGAGGCCGAAGAGGCTCCGGTCGGCGAGACGAGCTTCGGCACGCTCGACCTCAAGGTGCTCTGTGTCGATAATGAACGCGCGATCCTCGAGGCCATGGAGGGCCTCCTCGCCCATTGGGGCTGCGACGTGCGTACTGCGCTGTCACTAAAGCAGATCGACCGCGAGCGCTTGCTTGAGGGCTGGTATCCCGACCTCGTGCTCATGGACTATCACCTCGAGCAGACCTCGGGCCTCGATGCTATCGAGTGGCTGCGCCACAATGTCGGCGGCCATCTGCCGGCTGCGCTCGTCACCGCTGACCGCAGCCCTGCCGTGCGGGCGCTGGCCGAGGAGCGCGGCGTTGCGGTCGTGACCAAACCCGTCAAGCCGGCGACGCTCCGCGCCGTCATCAGCGGCCTCGCAAGCCAGAGCGGCCGTCAGACGCGGCGCTCGGCCTGAGATTAGAGGTCCGCTAAGCCTTTTCGTTGCCCACCGAGAACAACGCCTCGAACTGCCCGTCTTCGATGCGGGCCGCCGCGATCACCGCCTGTGTGCGGCTGTCGACGTCGAGCTTCTGCAGGATCGCCGAGACATGCGCCTTGACCGTCGCCTCGGAGATCGAGAGCTCATAGGCGATCTGCTTGTTCATGAGGCCGTCGCTGAGCATCATCAGCACACGCACCTGCTGCGGGGTGAGGGTTGCGAGCCGGCGCATCAGTGCCGACTGCTCGTCGTCGCTGCCGAGCGCTAGTCCGCCGGGCACGAACACCTCGCCCGAAAGCACCGTCTCGATGGCCCGCCGGATTTCCGTCGGCCCGACGGATTTGTGCAGGTATCCCGCGGCCCCGAGCTCGAAAGCCCGCCGCACCACCGTCGCGTCCTCGACGGCCGAGATGATCATCACGGGGATGTCGGGGTATTGCGCGCGCAACAGCAGGAGGCCGGAAAAGCCGCGCACCCCCGGCATGTTGAGGTCGAGCAGCACCAGGTCGCAATCGCGGTCCGCTTCGAGGGCCGCGCTCAGCCCGTTTAGGTCGCCCGCTTCCTCGACGCTCACCGCCGCGTCGCCTCCCGCCAGCGTCTGGTGCAGCGCGGACCGGAACAGCGGGTGGTCGTCGACGATGATGATGCGGCGGCGCGTCATGCTCGATTGCCTCCAGGACTGTTCCCCATGCCTACGCGCTCGCGCTGCGCCGGTAAAGCATGCCGCGCCTAGACTTTCGACCGATTTGAAAGGCACGTGCTTTCGAACTTAACGGCTTGTTTACCATGTTTTCCCAAGAGTGAAGCGCAGACCTCTGCGCCGAATCGCGGGGGTTCCTTGCAATTGTCGATCGATGGGACGCCACATGGCCCGCGCCTATCCTCTCCCCGAGATGCCCGATACGGATCCCGATGCCCAATCGGGTGAATGGCAGGCGCTGCGCGGCGAGCTGGTCGCGCTGCTGGACCAGGTCGAGGGTCGCTACGCGGAGCGCCAGCGCCCCGCCGATCCGCAGATCGACGGCTTGACCCGGCGCGTGCGGGCGCTGCGCAACCAGGTGGTCGAAACTCCTGGCCTCGAGCGGCGCCGTGAGGCCTTGCGATCGGTCAAGCGCGCTGTCGACCGCTTCAGCGAGCGTGACGACAACGGCACCAGCGAGCCCGATGAATTGCGTGCCGCCATTGCCGAGATCCGCAGCCGCCAGACGTCGGCGCACGCGCCGATCATTGCCCGGCGTGCATCCGACAGCGGCCATCTCTCCGAGCTGACGGCGCTTGTCGGAGGACTTTCCGGGCGCCTCGAACGGCTGGAAACGGAGCTGCGCGGCCTTCACCAGGACGCTGGCAGCGTCCGTGAGATTGCCGGCCAGGTCGAACAGCTGAGCCAGGTCGTCGAGCTCCTGGCTGGCGCCGTCGGCGAGACCGGACAGGTCAAGCGCCTCGAGGCGCAGCTCGCCGGGCTTGCCAAGCTCGTCGCCGATGCGCCCAAGGTCGATGTCGATGCCATCAACACCCGCCTCGACGAGGTTGCCGCCACCGTCGGCAAGCTCGCCGAGCTGCAGGTGCAGCAGATGGAGCGCGAGATCGTTCGCGACGAGCGCACTGCCGTTCCCGATGCGGCGCTGCGCGCCATCGAGGAAGGTATCCGCAACGTCTATGACCGGATCGACGCAATCGAGCGCAACGTCGGCGCCTCGCCTCTCGACCTCGACCGGATGACCGAGGAGATGGCGGCCTTCACCGCCGCCATGCAGCGGCAGGATGCCGTCCCCCAGGCGCTCCTCGCCAAGATCGACGCCATGGCCGAGCAGATCGGCGGGGTCGAGGGCAAGAGCGGGGACGTCGCTGACCTACGCCGTGACATCGTTGCGCTGCGCGATGCAGTCGTCGGCGGTCTCGAGCCGCGCTTTGCCCGCATCGAAACGCAGATCGAGGCGCTGAGCGGCGGCTCGGCGTCTTCAGGCGATGCGCCATCGGTCGGCCAGATCGAGACGCAGTTGCGCAGGCTCATGGAGCGGCTCGACGAGACCGGCGCAAAGATCGACGATCTCACCGGCAAGCAGCCGGGCGCCGCGCCTTCCGCTTCCCTCGATGCATTCGAAAAGCGCATGTCGGCGCTGATCAACACCGCCGGCAAGGAGACCGCCGAGCGCCTGACGCGTCTCGAAGCCGCGCTTTCCCGCCGCAACGGCGATGAAGCCGAAGCCGAAGCCGAAGCCGGCGCGGCGGGGCCGCGGGCCGCCGCGCGCGACGTCATGCCCGCCAACCCGGCGGACGAAGCGCCGCTCGTCGACCCCGGCTTCGCGGCCGGCGGTCCCGTCCGGGCTGCGCTCGAAGCCAAGAACGGACCGCGCCTGCCGGGCGGCAAGCCTGCCGCCGAAAAGCCCACCGCCGGGACTCCGGTCGCCCAAAAGCCGGCGCAGGCCGCCGGTACCGCCGGGCGTCCGGCCTTCGACCCCCAGAGCGTCGAGCGCCCGCCGCGACCGGTCTCGAGCCTTGCTGAAACCGGCGCCGATCCATTCGGTGAAAAGCCGAAGAAGGAGCCCTCCGCTGAGCCCGCGAGCGCCGCGCCGCTGAGTGCGCAGAGCACCTTCATCGCTGCCGCCCGGCGAGCCCAGCGGGCCAAGCAGGAGGCCGCGGGGCAGCCGACGAATGCCAATTCGCTCATCGGACGCGCCTTCTCGCGCGCGGCAGTCCCGCAGGAAGGCGTTGCCGAACCCGTTGCCGAGGAAGCCAAACCCAAGCGGGAAAAACGCCGCTGGGGGCTGGGTTCACGCAAGGACGCTGCCGCGCCGGCAGTGGAGCCCGTCCTCTCTGTCGATCTTGCGGACGGGATGGACGAGGAAGAACCCAAGGCCGGGTTCTGGCGCCGCAACCGCCGCGCGCTGCTGCTTGCGGCGGCGCTGGTCGCCGTTTCGGCACTGGCGCTGAACCTTGCCATGCAGCGCCTCGGTGCCGGCCGGACGGCTCCCGCGCCGCAGATCGAGGAGACCGAGCCTTCCGAAACCGGCGAGGCTCCCGACCTTTCCACCATGCTCGACGCCGAGCCGACGGAGTCGGCCGCCGAGCTGACGGCGCCGCAGGTCGGCGACACGATCGATGCATCGGCGACGGCGTCGATCAATCCGCGCGAGACGGTCGGCTTTGCAACGCCACTGCAGACGACGCCGATGCCTCCGGCCCTGGCGCTCAATGAGCCGCCTACCTCCTATGCTGCGGCCGATGCCGCTCCGCAAGTGCCGCCAGCGCCGGAAAGCGAGATTCTGACCGGCTCCATTCCCGACGTCGCCGACGGGCCGGTGACGTTCGAGCCGCCCGCCGAGACCGTCGGCCCCGAGGCGATGCGCGAGGCCGCCGCCGCCGGCGATCCGCGCGCCCAGTTCGAGGTCGCCGCCATCCTCACCGAAGGGCGTGTCTTCGAGCAGGACTACGCAGAGGCCGCGGTCTGGTACGAGCGCTCCGCCGCGCAGGGTTTCGCGCCCGCCCAGTATCGGCTCGGCAATCTCTACGAGAGCGGCAACGGCGTCGAGAAGGACCTCGAGATCGCCAAGCTCTGGTATCAGCGCGCCGCCGAAGCGGGCAACCGCATGGCCATGCACAATCTCGCCGCCATCCACGCCGGCGGGGAAATGGGCGATCAGGATTTCGAGACCGCCGCCGAATGGTTCGAGCAGGCCGGCGAACGCGGCATGACCGACAGCCAGTTCAATCTCGGTATGCTGTTTGCGCGCGGGCTCGGCGTCGAGCAGGACTTCGAGGCGTCCTACAAATGGTTCGCCATTGCCGCCAACAGCGGCGATGCTGACGCCGCCAAGGCGCGCGATGACATCGCCCGTTCGCTGAGCGCCGAGGCGGTCACCCGCCTCAACGAGGAGGTCGCCGCCTGGAAGAGCGAGCCGATCGACCTTGCCGCCAACTTCGCGCCCATCGGCACCTGGGACGAGAAGTTCAATCCGGGCGAAGCCATCTCCAATCGCGAGGTGGTGACCAAGGTGCAACAGGCGCTCGCAAAGCTCGGCTATGACGTGGGCACCGCCGATGGCCTCGCCGGCCCCAAGACGCGCGAGGCGATCAAGGCCTTCGAGCGCGGCACGGGCATGAGCGAGAGCGGTGCCATCAATCCGCGCCTCCTCGCGGTGCTCGGCAGCCAACCCGTCTGAGGCGGAAAAGACACGCCGCCTCGACGTTCTTTCCGTCATCACAAGTTGGTTTGACAGCGCGTCAACGGAACCGTAAGCCCTTTGCTCATAAAAGAAACAGGATGCCTCCAGTCGGCCTGAAGCCGGTTGGGGGCGATATGCTTTTTTCTGCACGAACCATCGCACCGTCGCGCTTCCCGTTCGTGCCGTCTTCGGATCAGGGCCTTGCAGATCTATCTGCCGATCGCTGAGCTCTCCGTGAACCTCTTTTTCCTGATCGGAATTGGAGGGGCGGTCGGATTCCTTTCCGGCCTCTTCGGCGTCGGCGGCGGCTTCCTGTTGACGCCGCTCCTCATCTTCTCGGGCGTGCCCGCTTCGGTCGCGGTCGCCTCAGTCACGGGGCAGGTGGTGGCGGCATCCACGTCCGGGGCCCTCAGCCACTATCGGCGTGGGGGCATCGACATGCACTTGGCCATGTACCTGGTGCTCTCGGGCATCCTCGGGGCTTTCGGGGGCGTCGCCGCCTTCTCGCTCCTACGCGCGCTCGGCCAGCTCGACCTCTTCATCGCCCTCGGCTTCCTGCTGCTGCTGGGGTCCGTGGGCACGCTGATGATGATCGAGTCCGTCAACTCCATCGTCAAGCAGCGGCGCGGCGTGGTCGTGCGCGAGCGGCAGGCCCACCAGCACAACTGGATCCACGGCCTGCCCTGGCGCGTGCGGTTCAAGAAATCCCGCCTCTACATCAGCGTGCTGCCGGTCTTGGTAATCGGCACGATCATCGGCTTCCTCGGCTCGTTGCTGGGCGTCGGCGGCGGCTTCATCATGGTGCCGGCCCTCGTCTATCTGTTGCGCGTTCCCGGCAACGTCGTCATCGGCACCTCGCTCCTGCAGGTGGTAGCCATGATGGGTGCAACGACGATTCTGCATGCGGTGCAAAGCCAGAGCGTCGACATCCTGCTCGCCTTCTGTCTGATGATCGGGGGCGTCGCCGGCGCCCAGTTCGGGGCCTCGGCCAACAAGTATCTGCGGGGCGAGCAACTGCGGGCGCTCCTCGCCATCCTCGTGCTCGCCGTCGCCATCCGCTTCGGCCTCTCGCTGATCCTGGCTCCCGCCGACGCGTTCAGCATGGCAGTCATCGGTCCGGGAGGCGCGCGATGAGACGGGTTCTGCTGGCAGTCCTCGTCGTCCTGCTCGCCGCCTCGTCGGCATCGGCCGAGCGGCTGGTATCACAGCTCTCGACGGATCTCATCGAGATCACCTCGAGCTACACGGGCCAGCGCCTCACCTTCTTCGGCAGCATCGAGCCGGACGCGGGCGCCGAGCAACGCTTCGTCGAAGGTCCGTTCCATGTGGTCATCGTCGTCACCGGCCCGGCGCAGGCCCGGGTGGCGCGCCAGAAGACCAATGTCTTCGGCATCTGGATCAATACCGACCAGGTGGTGTTCGAAGGCTTTCCCGGCTATTTCCAGGTGCTCTCGAGCGGGCGGCTGCTCGACATCACGAGCCCGACGACGCTCGCCATCGAGAACATCCTGCCCGAGGCGCAGCCGACCCTGCAGGACGAGGCCGGCTGGTGGAAATCCTCCGTCTTCGGACGCGAGCTCGTGCGGCTGATGACGCAGAAGGGCTTTTTCGGCCTCAACGAGTCGGGCGTCCAGTTCCTCTCCAACAGCACCTATGCCGCGCGCCTGACGCTGCCGAGCGATGCGCCGCCGGGCTCCTATCTCGCCTCGACCTACGTCTTCAAGAACGGCGAAATCGTTGCGCGCCGCGCCGAAGGGTTTGCCGTGAGGAAGACCGGCTTCGAGCGCTTCCTCGCCGTCAGCGCCTCACAGCAGCCCTTCGTCTATGGTATTGCATGCGTCGCGCTCGCGCTCTTTACCGGCTGGCTTGGCGGAGTGATCTTTAAGCGCTAGAGCCAACCGACATTAGCTGATGCTGGCCTGCAAACGGCAGTTTTCTGCGCTTCCGGTGCTCACGTACCGTCAAGGTACGCTCCGCTCCGGTTCTCGAAACCGGCGTTTTTCGGCTCACCCTGAGCTGAATGTCGATTGCCCCATGCGGCTAGCCGCCGACGAGGCGCTTGGGGTTGACCGGATAAAGCCGGTCCCGTCCCATCATCGTCACCTTGATCTCCGACCAGGCGAAGAGCCCGATGAAGGCGGGCGAGAGGATGTTGAGCGTTCCCGTCGAAACGCCGTAGGCCGGCATGATCATCAGCCGGCTGTCGTGGACGAAGCAGCCCCGCCGCACCGACCGCCCGTTCATCAGCACGCGCGCCGCCGGGTGCAGGTGGCCCGCGATCAGCCCGTCTGCGGACCTCTGCGGCTCGTGCGTCAGCGTCAGCCCGCGATGGACGAATGCGGGCAGGCACCGACCGCCGAGTTCGTGCGGCGTGGGATCGTGGTTGCCCGAGAGCCATATCCATTCGCAGCGCTCCATCAGCCCGTCGAGCCGGACCCGATCCATGTCCTGGAGCGATGCAGTGCCCTCGTCGCGATGGAAACTGTCGCCGAGCGCGATGACCGTCGCCGCACCCGTCTCGGCGAGGTCCTGCTCCAGCCGCCGCAATGTGAGGCCGGTATCGTAGGGCGGCAGCATCTGCCCGCGCCGTGCGAAGGAGCTCATCTTCTCGAGGTGCAGGTCCGCAACGAGCAGCATGTTCTCGGCGCGCCAGTAGAGCGCTCCGGACGCGAGCGGCTCGAACATGTGGCCGGCAAAGCGGATGAACACGGTGGTGTCCGCCTCGTTGGTATTGACCGCCTCTCGAAACATTAGAGTGCTTCCAGCAAAAGTGGGTACCACTTTTGCGGTTCGGAAGCGCGACCAAACAAAGACCTGGAGCAGGTCATCCAATTCCGTTCCAACGTGACCTGCTCTACCCGCCCAAAGCTTCCCGCATCAACTCGTCGGCCGCTTCCGCCATGGCGGTTTCGCGTGCCTCCCCGAAAATCGGCTCCTTGCCGATCTCGAGCATCACCGGTACCGCGAGCGGAGAGATTCGGTCCAGCGGCTTGTGGACGATGTGCCGGCGGATGCGCTTGAGGCACTCGCCCAGCCGCTCGATGTCGAGAAGGCCCCGCGCTGCATCGCGCCGGGTGGCCTGGATGAGGATGTGGTCGGGCTCGTGGGCGTAGAGCACGTCGTAGATGAGGTCGGCCGACATGGTGATCTGCCGTCCGGTCTTCTCCTTGCCCGGATGCCGCCGCTCGATGAGCCCGGCGATGATCGCGCAGTTGCGGAACGTGCGCTTCATCAGCGCCGACTCGTCGAGCCAGGCCTCGAGGTCGTCGCCGAGCATGTCCTCGGAGAAAAGCTCGTCAAGCGAGAGCCTGCCGGTGCGGATGAGCGCCGAGAGGTCTCCGAGCCCCCAGATGGCGAGCGCGTATTCCGAGGCGACGAACCCCAGTGGCCGGGCGCGGGAGCGCTCCAGCCGACGCGTCAGCAGCATGCCGAGGGTCTGGTGCGCCAGCCGTCCCTCGAAGGGATAGCAGACCAGATAGTTGTGCCCCTCGAAGGGGAAGGTCTCGACCAGAAGGCTCTCGTGCCCCGGCAGCACCGAGGCTTCCTGCTGCAGGCGCAGCCATCCCGAGACCTGATCTGGCAAGGCGCGCCAGTCCTCGGGTGTCGCCAGGATCCTGCGCACGCGGTCGGCAAGGTAGGTCGAAAGCGGGAACTTGCCCCCCATGTAGGATGGGATCTTGGGGTTGGTCGCCTGCGAGCGCGAGACGAACGCCTCGTTCTCGTGCATGCCTTCAAACGCCACCACCTCGCCGCCGAACATGAAGGTGTCGCCGGGGACGATCGTGTTGAAGAAGTACTCCTCCATTTCCCCCAGCACCCGCCCGCCACGGCTGATTGGCCCACTGGTCGCGCCCTTGCGGAAACCGCGCCCGCGCACCAGCCGCACCCGAACCATCGGCTCCTCGATGATGGTGCCGACATTGAGCCGGTACTGCTGGGCGACATAAGGGTTGGCGATCCGCCAGAGGCCCTCGGGCGTACGGCGCAGCCGGGCATAGCGCTCATAGGCGCGCAGCGCATAGCCGCCGGTCGCGACGAAATCGAGGATGCGGTCGAACTGGCTGCGCGGCAGCTCGCGATAGGGCCACGCCCGGATCACCTCGGCAAAGAGCTCGTCGGCGTCGAACGCCCCGGCGCAGGCGCGTCCGAGGATGTGCTGGGCCAGCACGTCATAGCCTCCCGCCGTCGGGTCCTCGCTGTCCTGGTGGTTCTCGGCCACCGCCTCCACCGCCGCCTCGCATTCGAGCACCTCGAAGCGGTTGGAGGGCACCAGCACCGCCTTGGAAGGCTCATCGAGCCGGTGGTTGGCGCGCCCGATGCGCTGCAGCATGCGCGAGGATCCCTTGGGCGCGCCGACCTGCACCACGAGGTCGACATCGCCCCAGTCGATGCCGAGGTCGAGCGTCGAGGTGCAAACGACGGCCTTGAGGTCCCCGCGCACCATGGCGCTCTCGACCTTCCGGCGCTGCTCGACCGACAATGAGCCATGGTGCAGCGCGATCGGCAACATCTCCTCGTTGATCGCCCAGAGGTTCTGGAACAGCATCTCGGCCTGCGAGCGGGTGTTGACGAAGAGGAGCGTGGTCTTCTGCCGTTTGATCGTCTCGTAGAGCGCCGGCACCGCCCAGGCGGCCGAATGTCCGGCCCAGGGCAGGCGGTCCCCGGTTTCGAGGATGGAAAGCTCCGGCGGCGCGCCGCCGGTGGCGTTGAGCAGATGCGCCGGCGCCTGCGGCACAGGCAGCGCGATCCAGTCGCGTAAAAGGTCGGGCCGCGCCACCGTCGCCGAGAGCGCGGTGATCCGCATCTGCGGGGCGAGCGCCGCGATACGGGCGATGGCAAGCGAAAGCAGCTCGCCGCGCTTGGAGGTGACGAGCGCGTGCAACTCGTCGAGCACGATCCGTTTCAGTGATCCGAAGAGCTGCGCCGCATCCGGGTGGCTGAGGAGCAGGGCGATCTGCTCGGGCGTCGTCAGGAGAATGTTGGGCGGATCGTATCGCTGCCGCTGCCGTCGCGCCGCAGGCGTGTCGCCGGTGCGCGTTTCGACCCGGATGTTGATCCCCATCTCCTCGATCGGTGTGGTGAGGTTCCGCGCCACGTCTACGGCCAGGGCCTTCAGCGGGGAGATATAGAGGGTATGGAGCCCCTCCTGCGGGTTCCCGATGAGGTCGGTCAGCGTCGGCAGGAACCCGGCGAGCGTCTTGCCGGCGCCGGTCGGGGCGATCAGCAGCGCCGACGCGCCGGCCTGCCAGCTTTCGAGCACGTCGAGCTGGTGCCGGCGCGGCGCCCAACCCTTGCCGGCGAACCAGCCGGCGATGATCGGATGAAGCTTGGGCCCTTGCGACATGGAATCCGGCGGGTGGACGTGCAAATTCTCCATCAGCCTATATGATCGTCATAAAAGGCAGAAGGAGGAGAGGGCGGCCATGCCCACGCGACTTGAGCTCAATCCGCAATCGGCGCTCTCGGTGCTCGTCACCCATGTGCTCGAGATGGAGCGGCACACGCGCGAGCGCCTCGCCATCGGCCTTGCCGGAGGACCCGGATCGGGCAAGTCGACGCTCGCCCGCGAGGTCGTTACCGCCCTCAACGCCGTGCAGCCGGGCACCGCCGCGCTCGTGCCCATGGATGGCTTCCATATGCGCCACGCCAAGCTCGAGGCGATGGGACACGTGGACTACAAGGGCGCCCCCCACACCTTTGAAGGGGCCGCCTTCGTTAATTTCCTCCATCACCTGAAAACCACCAGTACCCCGGTCAAGGGCCCGATCTACAGCCGCAAGATCGAGGACGTGGTCGACGACGGGTTCGAAGTCGCGCCGGACGTGCGTGTGCTCGTCGTCGAGGGCAACTACCTGCTGCTGACCGATCCGCCCTGGGCCGGCGTCAAGCCGCTGCTCGACTTCTCGGTCTTCCTCGACGTGCCGCGCGAGACGGTGCGCGCCCGTCTGATGAAGCGCCATGCCGAGGAGGGGCTCTTTACCGAAGAGCGCAATCGGGCGCATATCGAGCGCAACGACCTGCCCAATTACGACCTCGTCTCCGAGACGCAGAACCGCGCCGACCTCGTCATCGCCATCATTTCCGACCACTGAGCGAGATCAATACAAAAATGACCACCGCCGAAGGCGGCAAGCGCGCCCAGTATCCGTTCGACGTGCGCCATTCCGACGTGTGGAAGATCGCGCTGCCGGCGTCCGTCGCCTTCATCACCGAGCCGCTGGCCGGCCTAGTCGACATCACCGTTATCGGGCGCCTGGGCGATGCGGGGCTCCTCGGTGGCCTCGTGCTCGGGGGGCTGGTCTTCGACTTCATCTTCTCGATGGCCTATTTCCTGCGCATCGGCACGGCCGGGCTTGTCGCCCAGTCGGTCGGCGCCCGCGATCCGCGCGACGGGCTGCTGCATGCCGCCCGCGCCATCGGACTTGTCGTCGGTATCGGCATCCTGATGATCGTGCTTGCCGGCCCGATGCTCTGGCTCGCCACCTGGCTGCTCGCGCCCGAACCGGGAGTAGCGGGCGCGCTTGCCACCTATTTCCAGGTGCGCATCTGGTCGGCGCCGTTCTCGCTCGTCAACTACGCCCTGCTCGGCTGGTTCTACGGGCGCGCGGCGGCGACCACCGGCATGATGCTGCAGATGATCATCCACGGGGTGAACATTGTTGCCAGCATCGTCTTCGTCTATGCATTCGGCTGGGGCGTTGCCGGTGCGGCCTTCGGCACCGTGCTCGGCCATGTGGCGGCCGCGCTTGTCGGCCTCTTCATGATGGCGCGCCACTTCGGCGGCGTGCGCGCCGTCTTCGCCGCCATCGTCCCCTCCGAGCTCTTAGACGCGGCGGCCCTCAGGCGCATGTTCGGCTTGAGCCGCGACCTCATGATCCGCTCGCTCGCCTTGATGGGTGCCTACGCCTATTTCGCGGCGCAAGGCTCACGCATGGGCGAGGTGGTGCTCTCGGCCAATGCCATCCTTCTCAACCTGCTGATGGTCGTCGGCTTCTTCATGGACGGCATCGCCCAAGCCGCCGAGCAGCTGACCGGCAAGGCCGTCGGCGCCAACTGGCGGCCGGCCTTCGACAAGGCCTATGGCCTGAGCTTCCAGTGGGGTCTGGTCATTGCCATCTGCCTCGGCCTCGCCTGGTATTTCGGCGGCGGCTATGTCATCGGCTTCATGACGACCAACGAGGAGGTGCGCGCCTACGCCATGAGCTATCTCTGGCTCGCCGCGCTCTGCGCCCTGACTTTCATGCCCGCCTTCGTCTACGACGGCATCCTCGTCGGAACCACCCTCAACGTCACCATGCGCAACGGCATGGTCATCTCGCTGCTGGTCTTCCTCGCCGTCGCCTTCCTCCTCCAGCCGCCCCTCGGCAACCTTGGCCTGTGGCTGGCGCTCCACGCCTGGTTCCTGGCACGCGGCGGCATCTACTGGTGGGCATTGGAGCGGCGGCGCGAGAGCTTGTTCGCCGGATCATAGGCGTTACGCCCTCTTCACTTCCCTTATGGGGGAAGGTCGGCGCGAGCGCCGGGGGAGGGGTTCGGACCTTAGAGGGTGCTATTCGATCTTTCCCGCCGCCCAGTCGGTCGTCCGCGTGCCGACGAGCTCGGCGATATTGGTCTTGCCCTCGGCCCGCACCGCCGCCACGAGCCCGCGCTTGATCCGCTCCAGCAGGTCGAGCCCGCCGAAGACGAGGGCGGAATAGAGCTGCACCGCATTCGCGCCCGCCTCGAACTTGGCGAGCGCCGATTGCGGCGAGTGGATGCCGCCGACCCCGATGATCGGCAGCTCACCGACCCGCAGGCGCATCTGTGCGAGCTTGCGGGTCGAGAGCGCGAACAGCGGCTTGCCGGAGAGTCCCCCAGCTTCGCTGGCGTTTTCCATCCCCGCCACCGTCTCGCGGCCGATGGTGGTGTTGGAGACGATGAGCCCGTCGAGGTCGGTCCCCAATACCACCCTGGCTATGGCGTCGAGCGCCGCCTCGTCGAGGTCCGGAGCGATCTTGAGGAGGACGGGCACCCGCACCTTGGCCTTGGCGCGGGCGGCAAGCACTTCGCCCAGGAGCCGCCGCAGCGCCTCGTCGGCCTGCAGGTTGCGAAGGCCCGGCGTATTGGGCGAGGAGATGTTGACGGTAAGATAGTCGGCGACTTCAGAGAACCGCGTCACCCCCGCCACGTAGTCGGCAACGAAATCGCCGCTGTCCTTGTTCGCGCCGATGTTGGCGCCGAGGGCCGCCGGCACGCGCGTCGCCTTAAGGCGCGCGAAAACGGCCTCATGGCCCTCGTTGTTGAAGCCCATGCGGTTGATGACGCCCTCGACCTCGCCGACCCGGAAGAGCCTCGGCTTCGGATTGCCCGTTTGCGGGCGCGGCGTCACGGTGCCGACCTCGACCATGCCGAAGCCCATGCGGGCAAGCGGGCGCGGCACCTCGGCATTCTTGTCGAACCCGGCGGCCATGCCGATGGGGTTGGCGAGTTCCAGCCCGCAGAACCGCGTCTTCAGTTCCGCAGGGTCGGGGTCGATCTGCTCGGGCGCAAGGCCGAGCCGCAGCGCGGTGATCGTCGCCCCGTGCGCGATCTCCGGATCCATGCGCAGCAGGGCATCGCGACTGAGATTCTGCATCGCCGGCAGGCGCAGGAGTGGTGAAAGAGCCGAAAGAATCATCTGACCGCCTCGGGCAGGTCGCAGCTCCCGTCTGCCGCAACCGAGATCGGCGCCTCCCACGCGACGGCAGAAAGCGGCAGCGGACCGCCATGCAGGTGCGGAAAGAGCGCGCCGCCGCGCGAGGGCTCCCATTTGAGCTTTTCGCCGAGATCCTCGATTCGCACGGCAAGGAGCACGAGGTTGTCCTCACCCGCAAAGTGCAGCCGCAGCGTTTCGGCAAGCTGTTCGGCGGTCGAGAAGTGGATGTATCCGTCCTTCGCGTCGATCGGCATGCCGGCAAAGGCGGCTGTGCCACGCGCCGGCGCGAAGACGTCTTGCGTTGCGATCTTGTAGATGTATTCGGGTTGGGCCATGACGCCGGGACCCTAATCCTGGCGGCTCCGCGCGGCAAGCGGCGGCAAACCCTTTACCAACTCTTTACAGCATGCCCGCCTGGTTGTAGGAATAGGATAAGTTTCCGAAATAAGATATCATTCCTCTTGCGAGGCCCAGGCATCATGCTGTCACACAGCGCTATCTGGCATGGCATCGACGCGATTGCCCGCCGCCACGGCCTCAGTGCGTCCGGGCTGGCCCGGCTCGCCGGTCTCGATGCCACCGCGTTCAACCCGTCCAAGCGCGTGAGCAAGGACGGACGCGAGCGCTGGCCGTCCACCGAAAGCATCGCCAAGATCCTCGAGGCGACCGGCGAGAGCTTCGATCAGTTCCTCAACGGCACCGGAGCCTTTCTGCAGATGGACGCTCCTCCCCGCGTCGCAACCGTCCCGCTCATCGGTCTCGCCCAGGCGGGGGCGGGTGGCTTCTTCGATTCGGCCGGTTTCCCGGCCGGCCAGGGCTGGGATGAGATCGCCCTGCCTTCGCCGGGCGACGCCGGCATCTATGCGCTCGAGGTCCAGGGCGATTCCATGGAGCCCCTCTACCGCGAGGGCGACCGCATCGTCGTCTCGCCGACCGAGCAGGTGCGGCGCGGCGACCGCGTGGTGGTGCGCACCCGCGAGGGCGAGGTGATGGCCAAGATCCTTGCCCGCCAGACGGCGCGCCAGATCGAGCTGCACTCGCTCAACCCCGCTTATGAGCCGCGCATCCTCGACATCAAGGACGTCGAGTGGATCGCCCGCATCATCTGGGCGAGTCAGTAGCCATGGTCGGTATCCGCATCTCGCCGGCCCGAGGCGCCGACCACGCCGACTGGCTCGCCATGCGCGTCGCCCTCTGGCCGGAAGGTCAGGAAAACGAGCATCGCGCCGAAATCGCGATCTATGATGACGACGAGCAAGCACCCATCTGCCTCATCGCCCGTGACGATGCCGGTACCGCCCTTGGCTTTGCCGAGGCGGATCTGCGCCACGACTACGTCAACGGCTGCGAGACCTCGCCGGTCGCCTTCCTCGAGGGCATCTATGTGCGGCCCGAGGCAAGGGGCAGGGGTGTCGCGCGCGAGCTTATCCTTGCGGTCGAGGCGTGGGCGGCCGGGCTCGGCTGCACCGAATTCGCCTCGGACGCCTCGATCGACAATACCGAGAGCCACGCGATGCACGAGGCGCTGGGTTTCGAGGAAACCGAGCGCGTCGTCTACTTTCGCAAGGTCTTGAGCGCCTGACCAGTCAGGCCGCGGCGCTCACCAGCTTGCCCGCCAGTGCATCGGCGATCAGCTTGCGCGTCTCGGCGACGCCGTAGAGCGCGATGAATGAGCCGAAGCGCGGCCCCTGGTCGGCGCCGAGCAGCACTTGGTAGATCGCGCCGAACCAGTCGCGCAGCGGCTCGAACTGATGCGCCTTGCCCACCTCGTAGACGAGGTTCTGCAATTCCTCGGCATTGGTCGAGCCCTCGAGCGGCGCGAGCTGGTCGGCGAGGTCCTGCAAGGCGGTGCGCTCTTTTTCACTCGGCGCGCGGAAGACCTTGGTCGGGCGCACCCGGTCGTTGAAGTACCGCACCGCATAGGTCGCGAGCTTGTCGAGCTCGGGCTCGCTCTGCGGCGTCGCGCCCTTGACGTAACGCGAGATGAAGCCCCAGAGCACGTCCGTGTCGTGGGCATTGGAGGCCGACACGATGTTCAGGAGCAGCGAGAAGGTGATCGGCATCGTGACCTTCGGCGGATGGCCGAAATGCACGTGGAACGCCGGGTTCTCCAACCGTTGCGCCACGTCCTGGCCCTGGTAGACGTCGGCGAATTGGTAGTACTCGTCAACCGCCCGCGGGATGACATCGAAATAGAGGCGCTTGGCCACCCTCGGCTTCTGGAACATGTAGAGCGCCAGGCTCTCGGTGTTGGCATAGGCCAGCCATTCATCGATCGTCAGCCCGTTGCCCTTGGACTTCGAGATCTTCTGGCCGTTCTCGTCGAGGAAGAGCTCGAACGTGAAATGCTCGGGCGGCGTGCCGCCGAGAATCTGGCAGATGCGGTCGTAGATCGCCTGGTTGGTCTGGTGGTCCTTGCCGAACATCTCGTAGTCGATGCCGAGCGCGGCCCAGCGCATGCCGAAGTCCGGCTTCCACTGCAGCTTCACGTGCCCGCCGGTGACGGGCACGGTCACGTCCCGCCCGTCCTCGTCGGCGAAGGTCACGGTGCCGTCCTTGGCGTTGACCTCCTTCATCGGCACGTAGAGCACGCGTCCGCTCATCGGCGAGATCGGCAGGAAGGGGCTGTAGGTCGCCTGCCGCTCGGCACCGAGGGTCGGCAGCATCACCTTCATGATGTCGTCGTAGCGCTCGGCCGCGCGCAGCAGCACCGCGTCGAACTTGCCGGACTTGTAGTAGTCCGTGGCGCTGGCGAACTCGTAATCGAACCCGAAGGTGTCGAGGAAGCGGCGCAGCATCGCATTGTTGTGCTCGCCAAAGCTCGCGAACTCGTTCGTCCACGGATCCGGCACCGCGGTCAGCGGCCTTTGCAGGTAGGGTTCCAGGAACGCGCGGCTCGGCACGTTGTCGGGAATCTTGCGCATCCCGTCCATGTCGTCCGAAAAGCAGATGAGCCGCGTCGGGACTTCGTCGCGCGTGAGGAGCCGGAAAGCCGTGCGCACCATCGTGGTGCGCGCCACCTCACCGAACGTGCCGATATGCGGCAGGCCCGAGGGGCCATAGCCGGTCTCGAACAGCGCTTCCTGTTTGCCGGTCCTCTCCAGCCGCTTGACGAGTTTCCGAGCTTCCTCGAACGGCCAGGCGCGNGCGGTCTGGGCGGCGTCGAAGAACGCGGGGTCGAGGGGCGGAAGGGACAAGGTCGGCAAGCCTTTTCGGGTTCAGTTTGCGGCAACAGCGGTGTGTTGCATTCTGTGTCCGCCCCGTCAATGCTGGTGCATCCCGGCCGTGCGACTTGCCGGCCTCTTGTGGCTTGCCGAAGTCCCGCCTAGTTAAGGCGCGCCATACGCATCGAGGAGACCTTTCGCATGTCGAGCCCCGTTCAAGACGCGCTGATCGAGCTGATGATCGTTGCCGCTTCGTCGGACGCGACGATGACCGAGCGGGAGCTGGAGCGCATCGAGGCGCTGGTCGGGCGCCTCCCCGTCTTCGAGGACTTCGACATGCACCGCATCGCCGAGGTCGCCAACGCGTGCGCCGACAAGATCAACGGCAATGGCGGCTTCGAGGAGGTGGTGGAAGCGGCGATCGCCGCGGTCCCCGAGAAACTCCAGGATACCGCCTATTCGCTCGCCGTCGAGGTCATCGCCTCGGACCTGCATACGAGCCAGGAGGAACTGCGCTTCCTCGAATTCATGCGCGATCGCCTGCGTCTCGACCGGCTGACTACCGCTGCCATCGAGACGGCCGCCCGAGCCCGTCACCGGCGCCTGCCCTGACATTCTGACGCACACCTGATCGGCGGTTTGCGCCGGGGATCTGTTGCCGAGCCTCTGGAAATTCCATTATGACATTTCCATGTAGGCTCTGTGACACAGTTCCTCGGCTGGAATCATGGATTTACCGTTCGATCCCCAATCGCCCATGAAAACGGGCATGCGCCTGCACCTCGAGCGCCTGCCGTCCGATGCCGCGATAGAATACCGGCGCATCACCGATCGGAATGAGCTCGGGCACCTCTTCAGCGCCTATCGCGGGACCCCGTGGAAGGTCGAGCGTCCGCTTTGGGACCCCCTCGCTCGGCCGCTGCGGGTACATGACGTTGCCGAGCGCCTGGAGGAGTTCCCGCAAACCAATCGCGGTCACTTCCTGTCGCTCCTCGATCATTTCCGCAAGAGCGCCAGCTCGATATCGCTGCGCCTGCCGGCCTACCGACTCGCCGACGGCGAAGCGCTGCTGCTCGACGGCAACCATCGTGCGACGGCACTGTGGCTGTCGGGCAAGCCCATCGACGTGACCCTTGCCATGCTCTGTGCCCCGATCGACCGGCGCATGCTCATCGATCTCAAGTACTGGGACGGCGGCTGGCGCAGGTTCCTCAATAGAATCCGACGGGGAACCATCGCAGGTACAGCTCGTCAAGCGATCCGCCTTCCTTGAGGCGCACCAGCGCCCAGTCAATGGCATGGCGCACCGTGTCGTGCCCGGCGGGCACGGCGATCGCCAGACCCTTGCCGAACAGCTCCGGCCGGAAATAGGCCTCACCCGCAAAGCTGCAGCAGGCCAGATTGTCGTTGAGCCAGAACGAGGCGCGCATCGCGTCGCCGAAATAGGCGTCCGCCTCTCCGGCCTTCACCGCGTCCAGCGCGGCGATCTCGTCGTCCGTGGAGGCCAGTGTCGCCTCCGGCAGATAGCGCCGCAGGAATTCCTCGTGCGCCGAGCCGCGGCGCACGCTGATCCGCGCACCGTCGAGGTCGGTGGGGTCGAACCCGCGCGCCGCCTCCGTCCGCGTCACGAACCGGCCGGGCAGAGCGAGATAGATCGAGGAGAAGTCGAAGCGCGTCCCGTTCTCCTCCGAGAGTGCCAGCCCCGCGATCAGCGCGTCGCCCTGGTTGTCGGCAAGCGCATCGGCGGCCTGTTCCCAGGGCCAGGCCTGGATGGTGCAGGGAACGTCGACCTCCTCGCAGATACGCCGGGCAAGGTCGATGTTGAAGCCGATGAGGGCGCCCGTCTCGTCACGGAAATTGAACGGGGGGAAATCGCCCGTCGTCAGGAACCGGATCGCCGGCACGGGAGCCGGATTGGGCAGGATTTCGCGCGCGCTGGGATCGGCATGATTGGGCACCGCCTGCCCGAGGGCGGCGGATGCCCAGAGCGCGAGGATCGCGGCAAGGATCAGTGGGCGCCGGCGCATGGTCAGATCTGGTCGAGCCCGTAGAGGAGATCGGCGACGAGGTCGTCGGCAGCCTCGAGCCCGACCGAAAGCCGCAGCAGGCCCGGTGTGATGCCCATGTCGAGCCGCACGTCCTCGGAAAAGCGCTGGTGCGTGGTGGTGGTCGGGTGGGCAATGATCGATTTGGCATCGCCCAGGTTGTTGGAGATGACGATCACCGCCAGCGCGTCCGCCACCTTGAACGCCGCTTCCTGTCCGCCCTCGACCTCGAAGGCGACGAGGGTCGAGCCCGATTTCATCTGCCGCTTGGCCAGCTCGTATTGCGGGTGGCTCTTGTGGTGGGGGTAGAAGACCTTGCGCACCTTCTTGTGGCCCGCGAGCGCCTCGGCGATCCTTGCCGCGCTCTCGTTCTGCTGGCGCACCCGCAGCGGCAGCGTTTCGAGACCTTTCAGCAGCACCCAGGCATTGAACGGGCTCATCGAGGGGCCGGTCTGGCGGATGAAGGTGTGGATGTCGCCGGCGATCAGTTCCTGGCTGCCGAGGATGGCGCCGCCCAGCACCCGGCCCTGTCCATCGATGTGCTTGGTGGCCGAATAGACGACGAGGTCTGCGCCGAGCGCCAGCGGCGATTGGTTGATCGGAGTGGCAAAGACGTTGTCGATGACGAGCTTGGCCCCGTGCGCATGTGCGATCTCGGCAACGGCGGCGATGTCGACGATCTCGAGCGTCGGATTGGTCGGCGTCTCGAGGAACACCGCCTTGGTGTTGGGGCGCATGGCGGCGGCGAAGTTCGCCGGGTCGCGGCCGTCGACCAGCGTCGAGGCAACACCCCAGCGCGGCAGGAAATCCTCGACGACGAACCGGCAGCCTCCGAAGAGCGCGCGCGCCGCCACCACATGGTCGCCCGCCCGCACTTGGCTCATCAGCGCCGTCGTCACCGCTGCCATGCCGGTCGCAAGCCCTCGCGCCGCCTCCGCGCCTTCGAGGAGCGCCATGCGCTTCTGGAACATCTCGACGGTCGGGTTGGAAAAGCGGCTGTAGATGTGCCCCGGCGTTTTGTTCTGGAAGCGGGTCTCCGCATCGCCCGAATTGGGATAGACGTATCCGGAATTGAGGAAGAGGGCCTCCGAGGTCTCCCCGTGCTGGCTGCGCTCCGTGCCGCCATGGACGAGCTGGGTCTCGGGGGCGCGGCGCTTGGGATCGGCGAGGGGATTCTTTTCCTTGGACGACATCTCAAAACCTCAAAACAAAAAACCGGCACGCGTGAGCGGCCGGTTCGAAACGGTCGTTTAGCACTTGGGCTTTACCGGACATGGGGACCTCGTGAGGCCTCATGCCAGGAAGGTGGCTGCAATCTGACCGGCCAAATCACCACCGGGAAAACTTCTATTGCCTTTTCGCCCTTGGCGTCAATTGCGCCTGTTGCTATCGGAGTATGACACTGACCGGCGGATTGAGATGACGAGCAACAACGAGTGGCCGATCGGCGTCTATCCGGCGCGCCTCATCGAGAAACTGGCGGATGTCGGCGCGATCATCTCGCAGACGCCGTTCGATGCCGATCAGGTGCAGCCGGCCAGCCTCGACCTGCGCCTGGGCGAGACCGCCTTCCGCGTCCGCTCGAGCTTCCTGCCGGGACCCGAGCGCACCGTCGCCGAGCGCATCGACGCCCTCAAGCTCCACCAGATCGATCTCACCTCCGGCGCGGTGCTGGAGCGCGGCTGCGTCTACATCGTGCCCTTGCAGGAAAACCTGAGGCTTCCGCACGCCGTCAGCGCCTCGACCAACCCCAAGAGCTCCACCGGACGGCTCGACATCTTCACCCGGGTCATCGGCGACCGCGCCCGCGGGTTCGACCAGTTGCCCGCCGGCTACGCCGGTCCCCTCTACCTCGAGATCAGCCCGCGCACCTTCCCGGTTCTGGTGCGCACCGGCTCGCGCCTGAGCCAGATACGTTTCCGCTCCGGCGAGACGCTCCTCGATCCGGCCGGGCACCAGGCGCTCCACCGCGAGCAGACGCTGGTGTTCAACGCCAACCATGAGGTAGGCAACGGCGTCGCGCTCTCCATCGACCTGATGGGCGAGAACCGCGGCGGCCTCGTCGGCTTCCGCTCCAAGCGTCATACGGCCGTCATCGACGTCGACAGGAAGGGCGCGCTCGACGTGCTCGATTTCTGGGAGCCGCTGAACAGCCGCGGCTCGGGCGAGTTGATCCTCGATCCGGATGAGTTCTACATCCTCGTCAGCCTCGAGGCGGTGCACGTGCCGCCCGATCACGCCGCCGAGATGGTACCGTTCGATCCGCTGGTCGGCGAATTCCGCGTGCACTATGCCGGCTTCTTCGATCCGGGCTTCGGCCACTCGGCCGCCGGCGGCACCGGCAGCCGGGCGGTGCTGGAGGTCCGGAGCCGTGAGGTCCCGTTCCTCCTGAACCACGGCCAGACCATCGGCCGGCTGATCTATGAACGCCTCGCCGAGCGGCCGGACCGGCTCTACGGCACCGCGCTCGGCTCCAACTACCAGGCGCAGAGCCTCAAGCTTTCCAAGCATTTCAAGCCCTATCCGGCTTGAGTTCGGCACGCAAAGCCGCTTGACGGTTCTGGCGATTTCGCGCAGAAAGTTCCCCGTCGCGGGTGTAGCTCAATGGTAGAGCAGAAGCTTCCCAAGCTTACGACGAGGGTTCGATTCCCTTCACCCGCTCCAGTTTCCCCGACAGCGATCTGAGCGCGATCACCGGGCCCCGCAGGCCTGCAGGCACGCCTGCATGTGGCCGCGAGCTTCAGCGGCAATGACGGCGCACTGCTCGACCGAATAGTCCTTGGCCCCGATCACCTCGAGGTCGAGCGGTCCGGCATAGCCTGCCTCATGCAGGGTGCGGATATAGCCGACGAGGTCGATGTCGCCGCGCCCGTTGGCCTGCTCCTCGGGCTTGCCGGGACCGGTCAGGCCCTTGAGGCAGTCGCGGATGTGGACGTGCTTGACGCGGCTGACCACGGCCGCGATGGCTTCGACCGGATTTTCGCCGGAACGGAAGATGTGCGAAGGATCCATGTCGATGCCGAACGCCGGCGAGGAGATCGCCTCCATCACCTTGAGCGTCGTCGGCGTGTTGTGCACCGCGTGCCCGATATGCGCCTTGACGCAGAGCGTCACGCCGTAGCGTTCGGCCATCTGCGCGAGCTTGCCGAGCGCGTCGATCGATTCCTGGAGGCTGGCCTCGTCGCCCGTCTTGCCACCAGGTCCGCAATTGATGATCGGGATACCGATCTCGACCGCCGCTTGCATGGCCTGTTCCATGATCGCCGGATCGCGTGACGGCTGCTCCATGGCCAGCAGTTCGAGATTGTACTGGCCGGCGAGGCGCTTCACCTCCGGCGCGATCTCGCGCCAGCGATCGATGACGAGGTGCTCGCTCATGCCGTTGATGGCGGAGACCTCGACCCCGTCATAGCCGGCCATCGCCAGATACTTGAAGGCCGTCTCCATGTCGTGTCCGCCAAAGAGGACGGTGTTCGCACCAAGCTTCATGGATCTCTCCTCCGTTTGCGCCTTTTAGGCGGCAGGTTCGATGTCGTAGCGATAGGCCTTGAGTGCCGGCCCGAAAAAATCGAAAGACACGTTCACGTCAGGCTTGCGGCGCCAGCGTCCGACCGCGTCAGGCCGCACGATGATACGGCCGAGCTCGAAGCCGAGGAATTTCTCCAGCCGCTCGAGCGTCGCTTCCTGGTGGAGCACGAAGTCCTCGAAGCGCACCTCGAGCCAGTGCGCGGGCTTGGGCGTCGCCTGGACCAGGTCGTACTGGTACTTCCATGAGATCGCGCGGCGCTTGTAGACGTCTTCGGTCGGCGGATAGTCGATGCCGAAGTCGCGCATGTCGTCGGTCTTGTGGGTGGCGAGGATCCCGTCACGCGGGTCGCGGATCCAGAAGATGTACTTGGCCTGCGGGAACATGCGCTGGATCCAGGGATAGACCAGCGTCGTCTCCGGTATCTTCCAGCCGCGGTGCTCGGATTTGCTGGCCAGCACGGCCGCGAGGTACTTCTCGATGAAGTCCTTGAACTCGTTGGGGATCTCGGCGCTCATTGCGCGGGAGAAATCCCATTCGAGCTCGCCCACGCGGTCGACATAGCGCGCAAAGATGCGGCACGCCTCGTACATTGCCTCGGGCGGCACGAGGTCGCCGGAGGCGTTGAGGGTCTGGCCCATATAGACGCCGCTGGCATAGAGCGTGTGGGAGATGGCGCGCGTGCCCCCATGGCCGCGCCCGATGACGGTGATCAGCGACATCTAGAGCGTCACCACCGTATCAGTTTCCCACGACTTGATCGCCGCCTCGATGATGCGCTGCACCTTGAGGCCATCCTCGCCCGAGGCATCGATCGCCTCCGGCTTGGCGCCTTCGAGGTTCTGCTCGATCCAGCGGGTGATGCGGCTCTTGAACGTCTCCGGGAACTTCTGCATGCCGCCGAGGCACGAATAGCGCTCCACCTCCGGCGAGCGGCGGGGGTAGAACTCCAGCTCCTCGCACGCATCGCGCAGCACCGCGCGGGCCTTGGAGCCGACGATCTCGAGCGTTTCGAGGCCATAGCCGGGACCTGCGTCATAGGAGCCGGTCAGGTGGCCGATGACGCCGCTCGTAAACAGCAGATTTACCTGGACATTTGACCAGATCTGCCGCCCTTCGCCCTTCTTGAAGAATGCCTGAACTTTTGCAACATCCCCGCAAAAATATCGCAAAACGTCGAGCGAATGCGGATGCAGGGCGCGCATGTGGAAATAGGGCGCGCTCTCATTGGGGTTGTTGATCCACATCGTCATGTTGACGATGTTGAGCGGCCCCAGCCGACCGCTGTCGACCCACTCCTTCAGGCGCAGCGCAGCCGGCGTGAAGCGGTGGTTGAGATTGATGCCGTAGCGCAGGCCCTTGGACCTGGCGAGCGCCACCATCTTCTCGGCCTCGTCGATCCTGTTGGAGATCGGCTTTTCGCCGAGAACGGGAATTCCGGCTTCGAGCAGCGCCATGGTCGGCTCGTAGTGGTGCCCGCCATTCTCCTCGCCGGCGGTCGCAACGCTTGCCGCGTCGATCTTGAGCCCTGACCCCACCATTTCCTGGACCGAGGTGAAGGCCCGGCACTTGTAGCGCTCGCCGGCTTCCTTGGCCTTTTCCTCGATCGCGTCGCAAACGGCGACGATGGTGCAGTCCGGGTGCTCATCATAGACGCGGGCGTGGGTATTGCCGATATTGCCGAGGCCGACGATAGCGACGTTGAGGGACATGGGTCCTTCCTCTTTCAATGATCTGGTGCGTCAAATGCAGGGGCCGGCATGCGGCCCCGCCGTCTATTTGCGGGATTCCGCCTGCAGCCGCGCGGCTTGCGTCGGATCGCCGATATGGAGCGTGTCGTAGGCCTGCTGCGAGGTCTTGAAGCTTCCGACCCCTTCATGGCCGTGCCAGTCGCCCTGTTCGAAGATCGGGGCGGGCAGACCCGTCTCCTTCTCGCGCCTGGCGATCCACGCCTCCATCCGCCCCTTGAGGTCCGCCACGACCTCCGGGCGCTGCTCGGCGAGATTGTCGAGCTCCTGCGGGTCGTCCTTGAGGTTGTAGAGCTCGATTTCCGGCTTGAAGTGGAAGTCGGGCTCGAGCGCGACGATCAGCTTCCACTCGGGCGTGCGCCAGCCGTGCTTGTGCATCCAGGTGCACTCGGTGATGTAGAACTCCTGGTCGTAGTGTTCGACCTCGCCGCGGATCATCGGTAGAAGGCTGCGTCCCTCGTGCGGATCCTCGAACGGGATCTCGGCAAGCTCGAGGATCGTGGGCATCAGGTCCTTGTGCTGGTTGAAGCCCTGAAGGCGCTTGCCCGATGGAAGCTTGGCCGGATAGCGGATGACGAGCGGCACGTGCAGCACGTTGTCGTACATGCCGTGGTGGTCGAACCAGCACTCGTGCTCGTAGAGCGTCTCCCCGTGGTCGCCGTTGATGACGATGATGGTGTCGTCGAGCACTCCGCGCGTCTCGAGCGCGGTGAAGATCGTGCGCAACGCGACGTCCATGTAGGCGATGGCCCCGTCGTATTGCGCGATCACATAGTCCTTGTCGGTGATGCCCGGCGGCATCCACGAACGGAAGAAGTCGGCGAACGGCTTGAAGGCCATGACCGGCTCCATGGATGTGTTGGCCGGATCGGTCTCGTTGCCGTGGTAGAACATGCGCTCGAACGGCTCCGGCGGCAGGTAGGGCGCGTGCGGGTCCATGTGGCGCAGGAAGAGGAAGAACGGCTTGTCGTCCTCGACTAGCCGGTCGAGCTCGGGGATGGTCACCTCGTTGAGGTTCTGCGCCTTGGGGCTGCGGCCCTCGTTCCAGCTGCCCCAGCCGGCATAGTCCAGATACTTCTGAAAGCCGCGCGAGCTCGGATTGCCGGTGAACCCGACGCAGGTGGTGTTGTAGCCTTCGCTGCCCAGCACCTCGGCGAGCGTGCGGATGTCGGTGCGCAGGCCTCCCTTGTGCCGCAGCGCCACGACCTGCGTGCCGAAGCAGTCGCGCCCGGTCAGCATCGAGGCATAGGCGCTCGTCGTCGGGATATGCGGGCTGAAGGTGTTTTCGAAGGTGACGCCGCCTTTGGCGAAGGCATCGATATGGGGCGTCGTCAGGCGCGGATAGCCGTAAAGGCTCATGTGGTCGGCGCGCAGCGAGTCGATGCCGATCAGAAGGACGTTCGGCTTTCCTTGCCGGCTCATGGCGCGATCCTCCCGGCTGATTGCCGGTCATCGGCGCCTTCGACCGCTGCCGCGTGCCGCACCATGCAGGCTCGCTCGCGCACGGCTCGGTAGATCCATGCAGACACTCGTCCCCTCCCTGCCAACTGCCCCGGCAGCCGGCTCTGCCACTACATTCCCTTCGTGATTTCCGCGCTCCCCTCCCCGAGAGCTGCGAAGAAGCAAGACTAGCCGCGAACAAGGTCGGCGGCACCCTCCCAAGCACGAACAATCTGGCATCGACTCGGAGGGCTGTCAATCATAAGCGATCAAATCCGAGCACAAAGCCGACGGAACTGGTCATGTAAAACATTCTCGTTAGCTGAATTGATTGATTTTGATTGACACTGCTAGCGGGCTTTGATTGCATCCTACTGCGGCGGTCTGANGGGACCGCATGGCGAGCGGCCCCGGCTGGGCTTGCTNAAGTGAGGACACGACCAGGCGTCTGGCGGCGTGCGAGGGGCACGGATGCCAAGCAAGAACGCAGGCCGTGGACTGTCTCCAACGGGCCTGAACCGCATGGCCCGCGACGTGCTTGTGACTGAGAAGAGGAGGCCGAGGACCGGTATCACCGAGACGGCATGCGCAGCGGAATGGAGGCCGCTACCCGTCTTTGTCCGACTAGCGACGATCTACCGCCGGAGGGGCGGTGTTCAGCTTTCAGGGAGGAAAAGCGACGATGTTTTCACGTCTGGTTTTGGCCGGGCTAGTGACCGCGGCACTGGGCTTGCCGGTCGACAGCGCGATGGCGCAACCGTCCGGATTGCCGGTCGACGTGCCCCGCGAGCAGCTCTTCGTTTCCGATCAGATCCTGCGCTACAACGTGGTCGGCAATTACAATTTCTGGGTGCAGGGTCCGCAGAACCCCACCCGGCATGCCATGTTCCTGGAAACGCTCTGGATACGCGACCAGGAGACGGGCGAGCTCATCAACGACGTCGCGAGCGCGGCGCCCGAGTACAACGACGACTACACGCAGATGAGCGTCGAGCTGCGCGACAACATCTACTGGAGCGACGGCGTCCAGTTCACGGCCGACGACCTCGTCTATACCGTCGAAACGCTCAAGAACACGCCCGAGCTCGGCGCCAATGGCTGGCACACCCAGCTCAACCAGTTCGTCGAGAGCGTCGAGAAGACGGGCGACCACTCGGTCACGTTCAACCTGAGCGAACCGAACCCGCGCTTCCATTCGATGTTCGAGGCGCGCTGGAACGGCGTCTACATCATGCCCAAGCACGTCTTCGAGGAGGTGGAGGACCTGGCGACCTTCACCAATAACCCGCCAGTCGTGCTCGGCAGCTATATCCCCGTGCAGGCGGACCCCAACGGGTTCTGGGAGCTCTACCAGCGCCGCGAGGACTGGGAGCGCTCGCCCGCCGGCATCCA
>Ga0065721_10049818_pt1 | contig 26835 bp, 19 predicted proteins | sample Mesricmetagenome_FD_59108 | JGI IMG/M metagenome (GOLD analysis project Ga0065721, IMG submission 59108) | Mesophilic microbial community from rice straw/compost enrichment Sample: eDNA_1 v2 (version 2) | ecosystem: Engineered > Solid waste > Grass > Composting > Bioreactor | place: USA: Davis... | reverse complement strand
TCCCGCCGCGCCCGCGGCGCCGGCCAGCGGCGGGAACGCGGGCTCCGGCGGGAACGCCTCGCAGCCTTCTCAGCCCGAGATTGCGGTGACGGTGACGCAGCGGTTCATGAAGAAGACGAACTCGCGTCCGCCGGTGCTCAAGGCCGACCGCACGCAGGGGATCCTCGCGCTCGTCAAGCGTCAGCAGCAGAAGGAAGAAGAGAAGAAGAACCAGGAGTGACTTAGAGGGAGCGCATCCACTCCCACTGGCGGGCGACGCCCTCGGCGAAGGGGGTGGTGGGGCGGTAGCCCAGCTCCGCGCCGCTGCGCGTGAGGTCAGCCCAGGTGCGGAGCACGTCGCCGGGGCGCATGGGCCCGCGTTCGATCCTGGCCGGGCGGCCGACTGTGCGCGCGATGGTTTCGACCATTTCCTCGAGGGCGACGGGGTGGTTGCCGCCGAGGTTCCAGACGCGGTAGCCGTGCTCGTGGATGCGGTCGTACGCCGCGAGAACGCCGGTCACGATGTCGTCGATGTAGGTGTAGTCGCGGCTGGTGCCCTCGCCGAAGAGCTGGACGGGCTCGCCCGCGGCGATTCTGCGCATGAAGAGGCTGATGGCCAGGTCGGGGCGCTGGCGCGGGCCGAAGACGGTGAAGAATCGCAGCATCGCGACGGGCATCTTCGTGAGATGCCAGTGCGTGTAGCCGATCAGCTCGCAGGCCTTCTTCGTCGCGGCGTAGGGGCTGATGGGCTCGTTGACGTCCTGGGTCTCACTGAAGGGCGCGGTGGGCGAGTTGCCGTAGACGCTGCTTGAAGAGGCGATGACCACGCGGCCGCAGCCGATGCGCTTGGCCTCTTCGAGCACGATGCTGGTGGCGACGACGTTCGCCATCGCGTATCCGACGGGGTCCTGAATGCTGGGGCGGACGCCCGCGCGCGCGGCGAGGTGGATGACGCCCGCGGGGCGGGCTTCGTCCATCACGCGCGCGAACCACGCGCGGTCGCAGGCGTCCCCCTCCCGGAACTCGAAGGCTGTGTGCGCGCCGACTTCGCGGAGATTTCGTTCCTTCTCCGGGCGCGGATAGAAAGGATCGAAGTTGTCAACCCCGACCACCCGTTCGCCTCGCGCGAGCAGCGCTGAAACAACATGCGAACCAATGAAACCCGCGGCACCCGTGACCAGTACCGTGCCGTCTGCACGCTGCGTCATGAAGCATCCTTCCCTGCGACCAACCCGCCTCGTGACAGCAGGTTAGCCCCAAAAACAAGCAGGGCGCCATCAATGACAGCGCCCCGCTGGAGGAGAGAGAGATCGTGGGAGTATAGATTCATATCGGACCACAGGTTGCCCATTCCCCCAAAGTTCACGCGGGGATTAACAAGGTTTCCCCAGGTGGGTGGGTTGTTTGGCGCAGAGTTTGCGCGTATCGGCGGCTTCTTTGTTAGTTGGGTTCGGGCTTCGGTTCGGGGCGGTCGGAGCGCTCGCGTGGCCGTTCGGGAGTGCGCGGCTGGTCGGCGCGTGTGCCCGGATTGTCTTTGGTCTGCTCTAAGTAGCGGCGGATGGCTTCGCGCTGCTCCTCGGGCGGGAGTTTTTTAATTCGCTCGCGGACGGGCTCGGGGAGGTCATCGAGGCGCGGCAGGCGGTCCACCTCGGGCCTCCTCTCGCGGAGGCGGGTCAGTTCGTTGTTAAAAACCTTTTGCTGGGGCTCGGTGAGCACGGCGTAAATGCGGGCGTGGGTGTCGGCGGGGGAGGGCAGCCCGCTGAGGATCTCGCGGATCTTCTCGCGCGCCTGCTCGGCCTGGTCGGGGTCCACGTCCTTGGCGGGCTCGGGGAGGCGCTGGCGCGAGCCGCGCTGGTCGAGGAACTGCTGGACGCGGCGGCGGTCTTCCGGGGAGAGGAGGGGGAGCAGCTCGCGGACTTTTTCAAGGTTGGCGGCGCGGTATTCCAAGAGGGCGGCGTTGAAGTCGTCGTTGATGGCCTTGATTTTGGCTTCCTGCGCGCGGGTGAGGCGGAGCTCGCCGGCCTGGTCGCTCCGGAGGGCGTCGAGCGCCCGCATGAAGATGCGGTGGGGGAGCTCCGCGCCCATCATGTCGCGACCGCGGACACGCCCGGGGGTGAACTGGCGCTGCTCGCCGGGGACGCCGGTTTCCTTGACCTTTGGGCCTCGGAGGACGTCGGGCTCGGGCTGAGCGAGGGCGAGGGAGCAGAGGGCCAGTCCGGCGATAGCCGCGAGTCGGGCGGTTGGGCGCATGGGAAGTCCTCCGAATAGGTGTTGGGCGTAACGAGTCAGGGGGGCGGGGTATTGCGGGCACCCTACGCTTAGCACATGGCGATCACGAAGGAGTTTGTCCGCGAGGCCCTGGCCGGGTCGGCGGTGGGGCCGCAGCTTCTCCATGTTGCCGCGTGCGACAACATGGCGAGCGTGCGGCTGGGGATGACGGGGAGCCCGGCGGAGCTGGAGGCTCTCGCGGCGGAGGCGCATAAGCGTCTGCAGGACAAGGCTCAGGCGGCGGGAACGCCGCTGGATTCCTTCATCGCCGAGTTCGTGGGGCCGGGGGGGAAGGTGGTGCATACGTCGCGGTTCGGGCGGCAGAGCGCGGCGGGGGGGCACACACCGATTCCGGGCCTGAAGCCGCCGCCGGCGCCGGCGGGGCCGTCGGGATTGCCGGGCGTGAAGCACATCATCGCGGTGGGGGCGGGCAAGGGCGGCGTGGGGAAGTCCACGATCGCGCTGAACCTTGCCGTGGGCCTGGCCCGCAAGGGGCACGCGGTGGGTCTGCTGGACGCGGACATCTACGGGCCGTCGATGCCGACGATGCTGGGGCTGGAGACCTTCGAGACGCACGTGCTGGGAGGGATGCTTCAGCCCTTCTACGTCCACGGCGTGAAGACGATGACGATGGGGAAGCTGGTGGACCCGGACAAGCCGCTGATCTGGCGCGGGCCGATGGCGCACGGGGCCTTCAAGCAGCTGACGGAGCAGACGAACTGGGGCGAGCTTGATTACCTGGTCATCGACCTGCCGCCGGGGACGGGGGACATCGCGCTGACGATGGCGCAGATGCTGCGGCTGACGGGTGCGGTGGTCGTCTGCACGCCGCAGAAGGTGGCGCAGGATGACGCGGTGCGTGCGGCGAAGATGTTCCAGCAGCTTCAGGTCGAGGTGCTGGGGGTCGTCGAGAACATGAGCTACTTCGTGGGCGACGACGGGAAGGAGTACGACATTTTCGGTCGCGGGGGGGCGGAAAGGATGGCGGCGAGGCTGAACGTGCCTTTCCTCGGGGCCGTACCGATCACCATGCATCTTCGCGCGAACTCCGACCGGGGCGATCCGACGGCGAACTTCACGGGCGAGGACGGCCCGGGCCGGCAGCTCGCGGCGACGCTGGAATCGCTGGTGGCGAACGTCGAGGGCCAGGCAGCGCTGGCCGCGATGCGGCAGCAGGCGCTGCGTCCCACGCTTTCCATCTCCTGACATGGCCCGTCGCGTCGTCATTCTCGGCTCCACCGGCTCCATCGGCACGCAGGCCCTGGAGGTCATCGCGCACCTGAACTCGATCACGGAGGACGCGGAGCGTCGCTTCGAGGTGGTGGGGCTGGTGGCCGGGCGGAACCGGGAGCTGCTGGAGAAGCAAGCCGCGGAGTTCGGCGTGGCGGATGCGCGGTGCGCCGCGGACAGCGCGAGCGCGGCGGAGGACATGGTCCGGGAGGTGGAGTGCGACATCGTCGTGGCGGCGATCGTGGGATCGGCGGGGATTCGCGCGACGCTGGCGGCGGCGGAGCTGGGTCGGCAGATCGCGCTGGCGAACAAGGAATCGCTGGTGGCGGCGGGTGCGCTGATCACGTCGGCGGCGCATCGCTCGAAGGCGGGGCTGCTGCCGATCGACAGCGAGCACGCGGGGCTGTGGCAGTGCCTGATGCACGCGCGGGCGAAAGACGCGGCGTGCGTGGCGCGGGCGATCATCACCGCCTCGGGCGGGCCGTTCCGCACGTGGGGGCGGGCGCAGATCTGGGATGCGCTGCCGCACCAGGCGCTGAAGCACCCCACCTGGTCGATGGGTCCGAAGGTCACGGTTGATTGCGCCTCGCTGATGAACAAGGGGCTGGAGCTGATCGAGGCGCACTGGCTCTTCTCGCTTCCCGCGGCGAAGCTGGAGACGGTGGTTCACCCGCAGTCGATCGTGCACGCGATGCTGGAGTTCGAGGACGGCAACGTGATCTGCCAGCTTGCCGCGCCGGACATGCGCACGCCGATCCAGCATGCGCTGGCGTATCCGTGGCGGCTGCCTTCGACGTCGCGGCGGATGGACTGGGCGGCGCTGCGGGCGCTGGAGTTTGAGCCCGTCGATCACGAGCGGTTCCCGCTGCTGCGGCTGGCGTATCGGGCGATCGAGCAGGGGGGGACGGCGGGGGCGATTCTGAACGCGGCGAACGAGGCGGCGGTGCGGGCGTTTCTCGCGAGCGGGGAGGGGGCGACGCCGATGCGGTTCGGGCGGGTGATCGAGGCGGTGCTGGAGACGGTGGAGGCGGTGAAGCCCGCGCCGATGAAGACGCTGGAGGATTGCGCCGCCGCGGAAGCCGCCGCGAGCGAGTATGTTGAGCGCCTGCTCGGGTAGTTTTTCAGTCGCAGCGTTTTCTGATGTCCGTCCACGCCGCCAAGCTCCAGCAGGTTCAGGCGCTGCTCGCCGACAGGCCCGAGCAGGCGCGGGCGATGTGCCAGCGTGTGGTGCAGAGCGCGCCGCGCGACCCGTGGGCGCACAGCGTGATGGCGTCGGTGTTTCTGCGATTGGGGCAGACGACGCAGGCGCTGCACTATGCGAAGCGTGCGCATGAGCTGGCGCCGGGGGAGCCGGCCTTTGCCGTGGAGCTGGCAAGGCTGCTGGGGATTGAGAATCAGCCGGAGAAGGGCGTCGCGCTGATGCGCGCGGTGCTGGAATCGCGGCCGAGCTGTACGCCCGCGTCGCAGACGCTGGCTTCGTTGCTGGAGCAGATGGAGCGGCACGCGGAGGCGGAGCGGGCCTGCCGCGACGGGCTGAAGCACGCGCCCGGGGATGAGGGTCTGGAGGCGGTGCTGGCCGGGTCGCTGCTGAACCTGGGGCGGATCGAAGAGACGGTGGCGCTGATGGAAGCCGCGGCGGAGCGGCACCCGGAGAACGCGCACCTCGCCAGCGGACTGGCGCTGATGATGAACTACATGCCGGGACGCACGCCGGAGCAGGTGTTTCAGACGCACCGGCGCTGCGCGGCGCTGCTCGAGCGGGCGGACCCGTTCCCGGCGCGGACGTATCCCAACGCGCGCGACGAGGGCAAGCGGCTGCGGGTGGGGATCGTTTCGCCCGACCTGCGGCAGCATTCCGTGGCGTACTTCATGGAGCCCTGGTTTGAGCACGCCGACGGGGAAGCGGTTGAGTTCTGCGTCTATCAGACGAACCGCGTCGCGGACGGGGTGACGGCGCGCCTGCGCGGCATGGTCGAGCGGCTGGGCGGGCGGTGGTTCGTGATGGACAACATCTCCGACCACGCGCTGGCGGAGAAGATCTTTGGCGATCGCGTGGACGTGCTCGTCGAGCTTTCGGGGCACACGCACGCGCACAGCCTCGCGGCGATGCACCGCCGCCCCGCGCCGGTGCAGGCGACGTACCTCGGCTATCCCAACACCACGGGCCTGACGGCGATCGACTACCGCATCGTCGATTCGCACACGGACCCGGCGGGCGCGGAGGCGTACGCGAGCGAGAAGCTGCTGAGGATTGATCCGTGCTTCCTGTGCTACAAGCCGCCCGCGGCGGGGGCGCTGCGCGATGAGGCGCGGGAGGGAATCACCTTCGGCTCCTTCAACACGCCGCAGAAGCTGAATAAGGAAGTGATCCGGGTGTGGTCGCGGCTGTTGCGCGAGGTGCCGGGCGCGCGCCTGCTGCTCAAGGGCGGGCATCCTGACGACAACGGCCTGCGCGAGGGCGTGCTGGCGCGGTTCGCGGAGGCGGGCGCGGATCCGGCGAGGATCGAGTTTCTCGCGCGCACGAAGGGGATCGAGGAGCACCTGGCGCTGTACGGGCGTGTGGACGTGGCGCTGGACCCCTTCCCGTACAACGGCACGACGACCACCTGCGAAGCGCTGTTCATGGGCGTGCCGGTGGTGACGCTCGCGGGCGCGATGCACCCCGGGCGCGTGGGCGTGAGCCTGTTGAACGCGATCGGCGAGGGCTCGCTGATAGCGCGGAGCGAGGATGAGTACGTGCGGATCGCGGCGGGGGCGGCGGGGAGAAGCCGCGCGGAGCTGCGCGGGAAGCTGCTTTCGTCGCCCTTGTGCGACGGTCCGGGCTTTGCGAGGCGGATGGAGGGGGCGCTGCGCGGCGTGTGGGCCGCATGGTGCTGGGCTTAGTCGATCCAGTGCGCGGGGCGCGGTGTGTCCTCGGTGACGCGCTCGCGGCTGATGGCGCCGCCGACGTCGGTGACGGTGAGCAGGTTCATGTCGTCGTTGATGCGCATGAAGAGGTGGACGGGGCGGCCCCAGATGAGGCGGAGGGAGTGGAGGACTTCCTTGGCGCGTGCGGCCTCGACCTCGATGCCGGAGAACTTGTGGGCCAGCACCAGCTCGCCGCGGTTGAGGTAGTTGGCGTCCACGACGTAGATGAAGGGCTGTCCGGCGTTGGTGAGGTGGTGGAGGAGGGTCTGCTTCACGCGGTTGAAGTCGCGTGAGACGATGCGGACCTCGCCGGTCTGGGGGTCGCGCTTGTGCTGGTACATGCGGTGGCGCTCGACGAACTCCTCGGTGAGGAACTCGTCGATGAAGGAGACGTCGTTGTAGATGCGGCGGACCTCGAAGATCTTTTCGCGGCCCTTCATGGACTTGTCGTCGTAGTCCTGCTTGCCGCCGATGGAGCCGATCTCCTCCCAGCGCGGGCCGTGCTGGCCCTTGTCCCAGCGGCGCTCGATGTCCTTGAAGAGCTCGACGCCGATCTTGTAGGGGTTGAAGCCGCCGGGGGGCATGTGGACCACGCCGCTGTGCTGGTCGGCGTAGTGGACGATCTCCTTGGCCTCCAGGAAGTGCTGGGTCATGAGCTTGGAGTGCCAGTAGGTGGCCCAGCCCTCGTTCATGATCTTGGTCATCGCCTGAGGGGCGAAGTAGTAGGCCTCGTCGCGGATGATGGAGAGGATGTCCTGCTTCCACTCGGGCAGGCGAGCGTGGCGGAGAAGGAAGAGGAGGACGTCGCGCGAGGGCTTCGCGGGGAACCTGGACGCGGCGGCACGGCGCTCCTCCTCGTATTCCCTGCGCTGGCGCTCCAGCTCCTGCTGGGGGTTGATGAAGGGGTCCATGTAGTCCTTGGCGGGGAGCTTCTCGGCGGCGAAGCCGCGGTCGGGGGCGTGCTCTTCGCCCGCGCCGATGGACTCGAGCCTGCGGCCGTGCTCTCCGGGCGCGGCGGAGGCGGGGGCCTCCTCGCGCATCACGAAGGGGGAGTGCGGGTCGATGAGGTTTTCGAGCGTGAGGCAGGCGTCGATGAAGCGCTCGACCTCCTCGTGGCCGTGGCGCTCGATGTGCCGACGCACGCGGGTGGCGTGGTTGGCCATCTCGTCCATCATCTTGCGGTTGGTCTTGCTGAACCAGAGGTTGTTCTTGAAGAAGTCGGCGTGGCCGTAGACGTGGGCCATGACGAGCTTCTGGTCGGTGACGGAGTTGGACTCCTGCAGGTAGGCGTAGCAGGGGTCGTTGTTGATGACCATCTCGTAGATGCGGCCGAGGCCGTAGGCGTCGCGCTTGCTGAGCTTTTCGTACTCCATGCCCCAGCGCCAGTGGGGATAGCGCGTGGGGAAGCCGCCGTACGCGGCGATCTGGTTCATCACTTCAAAGGGGAGGACCTCGAACACCACCTCGAAGAAGTCGAGGCCGTATTCCAGAGCCTTGGCCTTGATGGCCTGCATGTGGGCCAGGAGCTCCGGGGAAAGGTCGGTGTGCGGGGTGCCGGGCATAAGTGGATTATCGTCCAAACCCCGCCTGCTTATACGCACGGCGTGATAAAAGGGTTTTTCCCCCGGGGAATGGCGCGGTTTTTCAGACCAGCAGCTCGAGCATCGAACGCCATTCGCCGTAGCGGTAGGGGATGGCGTGGCGGTCGTGGATGGCGCGGATGAGGGCGAGGGAGCGCTCGGAGAGCTCCTGCTGCCACTCTTCCGCGGCGGGATCGCAGAAGTAGATGCGGCAGCCGGTGGGCTTGATGGTGTGGGCCGTGCAGCGCTCGCTGAGCAGGAAAGGGCAATCGCCGCGGAGACGGGCGGCGTCGATGCCCGCGCGCGTGAGTGCGGGGAGGGAAAGGTCGGGAAGGCGGAGGAGGGTGTACGCGGCCTCGAGCCCGGTGACGTAGAGGCGGTGGCCGTATTGCTCGAAGTGGCAGCAGCGGCCGGAGGCGACGCACACGGGGCGGCGTGCTTCCACCTGGTCCGCGATGAGCGTGAAGACGGCCTCAAGCTCGGCGCGGACTTCGGGACGGCGCGCGGCGGAGAGCCAGGTGTTGGCAAGGTCGTCGTTCACGAGCGGCGTGCGATGAGCGAGCCGCGGTCAGATATCGACCGAGTCGCGGAGGATGCGGATCTGCTGCGGGGTGTACATGCGGCCCTTGTCCATGCCTGGGCAGGTGCGCTTGGCGCGCTCCCAGGCGGCGCGGCTGGTGAGGTTGGACTTCCAGAAGGGCCAGGTGCGGCACTGGGCGGGGCGGTCTTCGTACACGCCGCACACGGCCTTGCCGGGAACGGATTCGCGATCGAGGAAGATGCAGTCGAGGCCCGCGGGGGATTCCTTCTCGATGAGGGAGCGGCCCTTGATGGTGTCGCGCGTATAGCGGGAGAGGAACTCTTCGACGGTGATGTTGAGCCGGCGTGCGAGCGCCGCGGCTTCGGCGTCGGTGAAGAGGACGTAGCCCTCGGGGCCGGAGCAACAGCTGCCGCACATGGTGCATTGGAAGGAGAGGCCGCCCGCGTGGGCGAACCACTCGACGCCGCGGTCTTGCTGGTCGTGGTTCACGCCTGGGACGATAGAGCCGGGGCGGGGTGTCCGGCGAGCTTTTCGATGTGATCGGCGGCGAAGGCGGCGCCGTCTTCCCCCTTGAGCCGGGCGGCCAGCACGGTGGCGTTGGCCTCCATCGTGGGGTTGTCGAGGATGGACATCAGGGCGTCGGCGAGACGGCGCGCGGTGAGCTGGTGGCGTTTCAGGATTTCGGAGACGCCCAGGCGCTTGGCGCGGGCGGCGTTGTCGTACTGGTCGTGGGCGTGGGGGACGATGAGCGTGGGGCGGCCGGCGCGGAGGCCCTGCGCCGTGGTGCCGATCCCGCCGTGGTGGACGGAGGCGGCGACCCTGGGCATGACCCTGGAGAAGGGGATGTAGGAGAAGGTTGCGACGCCGGGTGGGGGGTTGTTGATGGTGACGCCGGAGTTGCCGACGAGCAGCATGGCGCGGCGGCCGATGATGCGGCAGGCGTCGGCGGCGATCTGATAGAAGCCCTTGGAGACATGGACGGCGGCGGTGCCGAGGGAGAAGAGAACCGGGGGCGGGCCAGCGGCGAGGAAGCGCTCAACAAGGTCGGCGTCGTGCTCCTGGTCCGCGGCGTCGTCGTGCCAGGGGAAGCCGCAGATCACGGCCTTGTCCGGGTCGCCTTGGAGCTGCGGACGGAAGAGCGGGGACCAGAGGCCGAGGTTGAGGTCGCCGGAGCGGCAGGCGTCGCGCCATACGTCGTCGATGGGCTGCAGGCCATGCTCGCGGCGGAGGCGGTTGAAGGGCGGGTTCATGTGCAGCCGGATGGCCGGGCGGAAGACGTGGCGCATGACCCAGCGCAGCCAGCCGGGGGGATGGAGCGGCGACCAGGAGAGGGGGCTGAAGATGTCGCCGCGGGTCATCCACATCATGGGTGCGAGGACGGCGTTGGCGATGGGGATGCCGCGGCGACGGCAGACCCAGGCGGTGGCGAGGCAGATGTGGTGGTGGAGGACGGCGTCGGGGCGGAAGGAGTCGAGGATGGCGGGGAGCAGGGCGAGGGTGTCGCGGGCGAAGGGGATGAGCAGCTCGCGGACGACGACCCGCGTGCCGCGGGTCGGGTGCATGATGTCGGGCTTGTTCTTGAGGTCGCGGAGGTCGATGCATTCGCCGAGGGGGATGAACTCGAGGCCGGCGTGCTCGACGAGCGGCTGGAAGTAGGGGTTGGTGGCGATGGCGGCGTGGTGGCCGCGGGCCAGCAGGGCGCGTCCGATGGCGATGAAGGGGTGGAGGTCGCCGTGGGATCCTGTGGCGGTGATGAGGACGCGCATGGGGGCAGAACTCTAAGGGGCGGGAGCGGGGTACACTGGGCATGATGCCGCTGCTGAGCGTCAATATTGATCATGTGGCGACGGTCCGGCAGGCGCGGTACCGCAACGGTCCGGGGTATGGGGAGCCGGACGTGGTGCGTGCGGCGCACGAGGCGGAGCTTGGGGGCGCGGACGGGATCACGGTTCACCTGCGGGAAGACCGGAGGCACATCACGGACCGGGACGTGGAGCTGCTGCGTCCGTATGTGCGTGTGCGGTTCAACCTGGAGATGGCGGCGACGGAGGAGATGGTGGAGATCGCGCGCCGGATCCGCCCGCACTCGGCGATGCTGGTGCCCGAGGGTCGCCAGGAAGTGACGACGGAGGGGGGGCTGGACGTGGCGGGCCAGCTCACGCGGCTGAAGGACGTGGTGGCGCGCCTGAAGGACGCGGGGTGCGTGGTCTCGGCGTTCATCGACGCGGAGGCGCGGCAGGTGGAGGCGGCGGCCAGGGCGGGGTTCAGCACGTGCGAGGTTCACACCGGGCCGTGGGCGGCGGTGTTCGAGGAGCACGGCGGGGACCTGATGCACGAAGCGGTCGCGGCGGAGCTGGAGCGTGTCGCAGCGACGGGTCGCGCGATCGTGGAGGCGGGGATGCGGTTCAACGCGGGGCACGCGCTGAACTACGTGAACGTGGGGCCGGTGGCGCGCCTGCCGCGGGTGTCGGAGCTGCACATCGGGCACGCGATCGTGAGCCGCGCGGTGTATGTTGGGCTGCGCGCGGCGGTGCGGGAGATGAAGGAAGCGATCGGCTGAAAACTCGGCGGGAACGGCAAGCCGGAGGACCAGCGATGAACACGACGGTGCGCACAGGCGTGGGACGGTACCAGCGGCTGCTGGCGTACGAGGCTGAGGCGAACCGACGGGCGCTGGACTCGCTGGAGACGGTGCCGGATTCGGCGCGGAAGAGCGCGGCGTTCGCGCGGGCGATGGTGCTGATGCCGCACATGCAGCTGGCGCGGTTCATCTGGCTGGCGCGGCTGGAGGGGCGGCCGTATGAGAACCCGAGCGACTGGTTCCCCTTCTGGACGATCGAGCAGACGCGCCTGGCGGAGGCGGAACAGAACCGGGAGTGGGCGGAGTACCTGGGCGGGCTGTCGGAGAGCGACCTGACGCAGACGATCAGCTACACCACTTCGGAAGGCGAGCCGCGGGTGCGGATGATCGACGACATCCTGACGCACGTGTTCAATCACTCGACGTATCACCGCGGGCAGCTCGCGCGGCTGGTGCATGAGTGCGGCGGGAAGCGCGCGGTGACGGACTTCATCACGCTGGTGGGAGAGCTGTAGCACTCTGAAGCTGTTCGAGCGTTTGGCTACGGGAGAGTGACCGCGGGGAGCCGTAAAGCCTTTCGCGTGCTTCATCTAGCGCTACAGCGGGGGGTGTGCGGAAGCGTACACCCAGGCGTTCATTTCCGTAGCAACAGGATTAAAGCGAGGTTGGAAGCGACTGGGGTGAAGTGCCCCTCGGAAAACGGCTGGCATTTTGCCGCGGATTGCTACTATCGGGGCGATGGCGAGCGTTCCTGATCCGAGTCGAGCGAACGGCAAACGGAACACGCAGGAAGAGGCGGGAGACCAGGTGGGGGGGAAGGCGCGCAAGTCTGCCTCGGGTAAACCCTTTGAGGATTACGAGGGGGCGTTGGCGTTTCTGCGGGGGCGGTTCAACCTGGAGCAGTGCCGGCCGACGCAGGTGAATGCCGCGGAGGTGTTCAACCTGGATCGGATGACGGCGCTGATGGCGGGGCTGGGGGATCCGCACAAGCTGCTGCAGACGGTGCATGTGGCGGGGAGCAAGGGGAAGGGCAGCGTCTGCGAGATGGCCGCGGCGGCGCTGCAGGCGTGCGGGTATGGCGTGGGGTTGTTCACGAGCCCGCACCTGGTGGAGGTGACGGAGCGGATCCGGATCAACGGGCGGGAGATCAGCCGCGAGGACTTCACGGCGCTACTGGAGCGCGCGGTGGGTGCGGCGGAGGGGCTGAGCAAGAAGCTGGGGGAGGTGACGTACTTCGAGCTTCTGACGGCGGTGGCGTTCCTGTACTTCGCGGACCAGGCGGTGGACCTGGCGGTGATCGAGACGGGGATGGGCGGCCGCGGGGACGCGACGAACATCATCACTCCGCTGGTGAGCGCGATCACGTCGGTGCAGCGGGAGCACCGGCAGTTCCTGGGGGAGACGCTGGAGGCGATCGCGGCGGAGAAGGCCGGGATCATGAAGCCCGGCGTGGCGTGCGTGAGCGTGCCGCAGGATGAGCGCGTGGCGGCGGTGCTCCGCGAGCGCGCGGCGGCGATCGGGACGAGCGTGGCGTTCCTGGAGCAGGAGATCGACTTCTCGTACCGGATGGAGTCGGACAAGGTGCTGGGGCAGCACGCGCGGGTGTGTCTGAGCAGCCCGCGGAGCAACTTCGAGCACCTGGCGTCGCCGCTGAAGGGGGAGCATCAGGCGTACAACTGCGGGCTGGTGCTGGCGATGCTGGACCGGCTGCGGGAGCGGGGGATCGACACGCCGGAGGGGAAGGTGGCGCGCGGGCTGGCGCAGACGCCCGCGAACGGCCGCCTGGAGCAGATCCACGAGCACCCGCGGGTGTTCATCGACGGCGCGCACAACCCCGAGTCGATGGAGGCGCTGGTGAAGTCGGTGGGGGTGTGCGTGCGCTACGACTCGATGGTGGTGGTGTTCGGGTGCGCGGCGGACAAGGACGTGCCCGCGATGCTCAACGCGATCGCGAAGGGCGCGGACAAGATCTTCTTCACGCGCGCGGAGGGGAGCGTCCGGTCGGCGGACCCGCGGGACCTGTACCGCAAGTTCGCGGAGACGCCTGGGAAGATGGCGCAGATCTCGCCGAGCGTGAAGGAGGCGCTGCGGAGCGCGGCGAACGCGGTGACGCGCGGGGACATCATCCTCGTGACGGGCTCCTTCGCGGTGGCGGGGGAGGCCAAGCGGCTGCTGCTGGAAAAACGCCGCGCGATGACGGTGGAGGTCAAGCCCCGCGGCGTTGAAGTGCGGCGGTAAGGCGAAGGCGTTTATCGAAGGGCGCGAAGATGCGGGGTGGGGGCAGCCGGGGCGAAGGGTCTTTGCGCCTTTGGTGCTGTATGCGCGTGTCGGGTTATTTTGAACGCGGAGGACGCAAAGGAAGCGGAGGAAGTAGACAAGGCCTTTCGCAAGCAATTTCTCGCGTCTTCGGCTTTCTTTGCGTGCCTTGCGTTGCCAAGGCGGGCGATCGCGGCGGGGAGGGCCGCCCCTAGAATCCGGGCTATGAGCGAGACGAAGGCCAGCGACACGCCGCCGCATCGGTATAACGCCGCGCTTGCGCAGGAGATCGAGGGGCGGTGGCAGGCGTTCTGGGCGGAGCACGAGACGTTCCGCACGCCCAACCCGGGGGAGCCGGGGATGGACGCGCGACGGCCGAAGCGGTACATCCTGGACATGTTCCCGTACCCGAGCGGGGTGGGCCTGCACGTGGGGCACCCGCTGGGGTACATCGCCACGGACATCTACGCGCGCTACCTGCGGATGACCGGGCACAACGTGCTGCACACGATGGGGTTCGACGCCTTCGGGCTCCCGGCGGAGCAGTTCGCGATTCAGACGGGCACGCACCCGCGCGTGAGCACGGAGCGGAACATCGCGACGATGCGCTCGCAGCTCTCGCGCCTGGGGCTGGCGCATGACCCGCACCGCAGCGTCGCGACGACGGACCCGGAGTTCTACAAGTGGACGCAGTGGATCTTCAAGCAGATCTACGAGAGCTGGTATGACGAGAAGGCGGGGCGCGCGCGGCCGGTGTCGGAGCTGGTCAAGGCCTTCGAGTCGGGAGAGGTGAAGACCTCCAGCGGGCGCGCGTGGAGCGAGCTGAGCGAGCGCGAGAAGCGCGCGGAGGTGGATGCGCGTCGCCTGGCGTTCCTGAGCGAAGTGCCGGTGAACTGGTGCCCGATGCTCGGCACGGTGCTGGCGAACGAGGAAGTCACGGCGGAGGGGAGAAGCGAGCGCGGCAACTACCCGGTGTACAAGCGTCCGCTGCGCCAGTGGATGATGCGGATCACGGCGTACGCCGAGCGCCTGCTGGCGGACCTGGAGCCTCTGGACTGGCCCGAGCCGATCAAGCTGATGCAGCGGAACTGGATCGGCCGGAGCGAGGGGGCGGAGATCGAGTTCGAGATCGAAGGCGCCGGGAACGGGCGCGTGACGGTGTTCACGACGCGCCCGGACACGGTCTTCGGCGCGACGTACGTGGTGCTGAGCCCGGAGCATCCGCTGGTGGATGCGATCGCGGCGGAGGCGTGGGAGCGGCCGGATTCGAAGACGATCGTGCCACGGGAATGGCGCGGCGTCGGGCTGCCGGGCGCGGGCGAGCAGGGGTTCGCGAATCCGCGGGAGGCGGTGGCGGCGTACCGCGCCTACGCGAAGGGGAAGACCGAGGCGCAGCGGACGGAGGCGAAAGAAAAGACGGGCGTGTTCACCGGGGCGTACGCGGTGAACCCTGCGACGGGGTCGCCGATCCCGGTGTTCATCGCGGACTACGTGCTGATGGGGTACGGCACGGGCGCGATCATGGCGGTGCCGGCGCACGACGAGCGCGACTTCGAGTTCGCGCGGGCGCTGAACCTGCCCATCCGCGACGTGGTGTATCCGGCGGAGGTGCTGGCGCTGCGGCACTTCGCGCAGCACGCCTATGCGCAGAGCCCGGCGCCGGCGCACTGGCGGGAGCAGCTCGCGGACTTCATGGGCCTGGTGATGACGAGCGAGCAGAAGCCATCGTTCGACGAGGCGCTGAACCTCATGCGCCAGCGGCGCGTCGAGCCCGCGGAGGAGAAGGAGAGCGGTCGCGGCAAGGTGCGCGCGCAGTGGCTCAAGACGCTGGAGAAGATCGACGTCCGCAGCGCGGACGAGCTGAAGGCGCTGTTCTCGACCGCCTCGTACTTCAAGAAGCTGGGGCAGGCGTACACCGAGCACGGCACGGCGGTGAACTCCTCCGGGGCGCTGTTCTCGATCACCGGGCTGGAGACGGCCGAGGCGAAGAAGGCGGTGACGGCGGCGCTGGAAGAGCGCGGCATCGGCCGGAAGAAGGTGACGTACAAGCTGCGCGACTGGCTCTTCAGCCGCCAGCGGTACTGGGGCGAGCCTTTCCCGATCGTGTACGACGAGGAGGGAACGCCGCACGTGCTGCCGGACTCGATGCTGCCGCTGCTGCTGCCGGAGCTGGAGGACTTCCGGCCCGAGACGAGCGACGACCCCGACGCGCCGGTGCGCACGCCGCTCAACCGCGCGAAGGAGTGGGTGAGCGTCACGCTGGACCTGGGGGATGGTCCGAAGCAGTACACGCGCGAGACGAACACGATGCCCAACTGGGCGGGAAGCTGCTGGTACTACCTGCGCTACCTGGACCCGAAGAACGACCGCGCGATGGTGGCCCCGGAGGTGGAGCGGTACTGGATGACCGGCTCGCTGCAGGAGGGGTCGTCGAAGCCGGTGGGGGGTGTGGACCTGTACGTGGGCGGCGTGGAGCACGCGGTGCTGCACCTGCTCTACGCGCGCTTCTGGCACAAGGTGCTGTACGACCTGGGGCACGTCTCCACGCCCGAGCCTTTCCAAAAGCTGTTCAACCAGGGGTACATCCAGGCGTACGCCTTCAAGGATCCCCGCGGTGTGTACGTGGACGCGTTCAAGGTGACGCTTCCGGACGGCTCGCTGGCGATGGAGCATCAGGACAGGCCGGGGCCCTTCACGTACAACGGCGAGCCCGTAACCCGAGAGTACGGGAAGATGGGCAAGAGCCTGAAGAACGCGATTTCTCCGGACGAGATGTTCGCGGAGTACGGCTGCGACACGCTGCGGGTGTACGAGATGGCGATGGGCCCGCTGGAGGCGAGCAAGCCCTGGAACACGCGGGACATCAGCGGTGCGTACCGCTTCCTGCAGAAGGTCTGGCGGAACCTGATCGACGAGGAGACGGGCCGCTCGCGGTGCGTGGATGAGGAGCCCGACCGCGGCACGCTGCGGATGCTGCACAAGACCATCATCGGCGTGCGGCGCGATATGGAGCAGCTCGGCTTCAACACGGTGGTGAGCAAGCTGATCGAGCTGAACAACCACCTGGGGACGCTGAAGGCGGTGCCTGTCCCGGTGGCGAAGGCGCTGATTCTGATGCTCTCGCCGCTGGCGCCGCACATCGCGGAGGAGCTGTGGCAGCGGGTGGTGCGCGACCCGGCGGGGCTGGAGCGGGCGTCGATTCTGTACGAGCGCTTCCCCGAGGGCGATCCCGCGCTTGCCGCGGATGACGAGATCGAAATCCCCGTGTCGGTGATGGGGAAGGTGCGGAGCAAGATCGTCGTGCCGGCGGGGAGCAACTCCGAGGCGATCCAGGCCGCCGCGGTGGCGGACCCCAGGGTTCAGGAACTGCTGGCGGGCAAGGAGATCAAGAAAGTGATCGTCGTGCCGGGCAGGATGGTGAACTTTGTCGTTTGACGAAAGCTCAAAGCTCAAGCTCGGTTGAGCCGCAGACCAGAATCACTGGTGAGAACGTCCTGCGCTTGTAATCGGTGGTGCGTTCAAGTCCCGTCAGCGGGATTCGATGATGACGGGGGCGGTGACGCGCTGGGTCCAGGTGCTGGGCGGGAGGGTCCACCACAGGAGCGCGTCGGCCTCGGGCCGCGGGAGGGGCAGGGGCTCGGGCAACTCTTCGAACTCGACCTCGGCCCGGAGGCGGTCGGCGAGGGCGGCGCGGATGGAGGCGAGGCTGCGCTGCGTGTCGGGGAAGTCGATCAGGTAGGTCTCGCGGATGCGCTGGAACTCGAACATGGGGAGGTCGGGCTCCCAGTCGAGGCGGCGGGAGGGGCCTGATTCACCCGCGATGACGGGCTGATTGTGAAGCGGGTCCAGCGGCTTGAGGGGCGCGGGCTGGAGCACGCTGGCGATCTCCGGCGGAACATCGCCGGAAAGACGCCAGGTGCGGGTGGTGTCGGACTCAAGCTGCGCGAGGCGGCGGGTGTCGCCGGCGCGGACGTGGATGAGCAGGCGGCCTTCGCGGGCGAGCTGGAGGATGCGGTCATCGGTGAGCGGGGCCGGAGCGGCCGCGAGAGCGGTCGCGACGGGCTCGGAACTCGCCTGCTCCGGAGTGGGGACGACTTCGGTGGGCTCGGGTGGCGTGGCCTCGGCGATGCGGACGTCGGCGGGCGCGGCGTTCTCGGCGAGCGTGCGGTCGGTGCGGGGGGCGGGGCGGATGAGCAGCGAGCCCCAGTACACGGCGCCGCCGACGAGCAGGAGCAATCCCGCGGCGAGCGCGAGGCCGGGGGCCATGCGCTCCAGGCGGCCGGAGCCGGACTTGGTGACGGTGTGGGCAGGGAAGCTGATGGGCGGATGGTCGCTGACTTCCTCGCCACGGGTGAGGCCCAGGAGGGTCTCGCGCTCGAGGGCGGCGAGGACGCGCTCCATCAGCTCGGCGGGGGCGCGTTCATCGCCGAGGGCGCGCAGGGCGCGGCAGTTGGCCTGCATCTGCCGGACGCGGTCGGCGACGCCGGGTCGGGCGGCGGCGGCGCGGTTGGACTCCTCGATGCGCGAGAGACGGCCCTCGATCCACTCGAGCATGTGCTCTTCGTTGAGCGGGGGAGGCGTCGGGTCGCTGGAGGGACGAGGAGGCATGGTCAACGGGGTCGGGAGTGCTCGGGCTTGCGTGCGAGAGATTCGACGGCGTCACGAAGGGCGGTGCGGGCTCGGAAGAGACGACTCTTGACGGTTCCGACGGCGACGCCCAGCACCTCGGAGATCTGTTCGTAGCTGAGACCGCGGCAATCGCAGAGGATGAGAACGGCCCGCTGGTCGGGCTCCAGGAGGCGGAGGGCGGAAAGAACCCGCTCCTGGTCCTCGTGGAGTTCGACGCTGGAGCCAGCCGCGGGTTCCTTGGTTTGCTCGAAGTCGAACCTTTGGAAGGAATCTGTTTGGTTATTCGAGGAGTCGTGGAGGGTGTCGAGGCTGGCGGCGCGTCGGACCTTCTCGGCGCGGAGGCGGGAGAGGCAGACGTTCATGGTGATGCGGATGAGCCAGGTGGAGAACTTGGCCCGTCCGTCGAAGGAGTTGATGTGCTGGATGACCTTGACGAAGGCGTCCTGGGTGAGGTCCGCGGCCAGCTCGCGGTTATGGACCATCCGGAGGCAGGTGGAGAAGAGGCGGTCCTGGTAGCGGGAGATGAGGGCGGGCCAGGCCTGCATGTTGCCGGCGCGGATGGCTTCGACGAGCTGAAGGTCGTAGGCGTCCTCGTCGGTGGGGGGATGGGGCTTGTGGTGCTTGGGGAGCAACGTTGAGCGATTGTAGTGAAAAAACACACTTGAGCGATACGTCGTATGCGTCGATCAAGAGAGAAGATGGGGCGTGTGCCCCAGAAATGGCGGATGAGCCCGCGGACAGGGGGCGGGCCGCCTATGGTTGAGTGATCGCCGGTAGTTCTCAGGGCTGTCTTGGGTACCTGCTGGCGCGGCGAGCAACAGCGCCGTTGAGCGCATCGCCGCAACCTCATTGACCAGTAGTGTGCCTGATCGACCCCTACGGAGAACGTTCCGAAATATGACATTTACAGACCTTTCGTTGTCCCCGGTCCTGCTGCGCGCGGTGGAGCAGGAGGGGTATTCCACGCCGACCCCGATTCAGGCGCTGGCGATTCCGCCGGCGCTGGAAGGGCGCGACGTGCTCGGGTGTGCGCAGACGGGTACGGGCAAGACGGCGGCGTTCGTGCTGCCGCTGCTGAACCGGCTGATGCGCGAGCCGCGTGACAAGACGGCCCGCGGCCCGGCGCTCGCGCGGGCGCTGATCCTGTCTCCGACGCGCGAGCTGGCCTCGCAGATCGGGGAGAGCATCGAGCGCTACGGGCGCGAGACGGGGCTGACGCACACGGTGATCTACGGCGGCGTGAGCCAGTTTCATCAGGAGCGGGCGCTGCGGCGCGGGGTGGACATCATCGTCGCCACGCCGGGACGCTTGATCGACCTGATGGATCAGGGCATCGCGGACCTCCGCGGCGTGCGCGCGTTCGTGCTGGACGAGGCGGACCGGATGCTGGACATGGGCTTCATCAAGCCGATCCGGCGGATCGCCGCGGCGGTGACGCGCGAGCGGCAGACGCTGCTCTTCTCGGCGACGATGCCGGATTCGATCGTGGAGCTGGCCGAATCGCTGCTGCGCGATCCGGTTCGCGTGTCCGTCGCGCCGAAGGTGAAGACGGCGGAGAAGATCGAGCAGGGCCTGTACTACGTGGACCGGGCGCAGAAGCTGAGCCTGCTGGAGTTCCTGCTGAGGGACGCGGCGGCGTCGCGTGTGGTGGTGTTCACACGCACCAAGCACGGCGCAGAGAAGCTGGGGCGCAAGCTCGCGGGCTTCGGCGTGGGCGCGGAGACGATCCATGGCAACAAGGCGCAGAATGCGCGCAGGCGCGCGCTGGAGAGCTTCCGCAGCGGGCGGGCGCGCGTGCTCGTCGCGACGGACGTCGCGGCCCGTGGTCTCGACATCGACGACGTGACGCACGTGGTGAACTACGACCTGCCGGTGGAGCCGGAGGCGTACGTGCACCGCATCGGGCGGACGGCCCGCGCGGGCGCGAGCGGCAAGGCGATCTCCTTCTGCGACAGCGAGGAGCGCGGGCTGCTGAAGGACATCGAGAAGATGATCGGGCGGCGCGTGCCGGTGCTGGAAACGCCGGAGCTGCCCAAGGTCGAGCGGCGCGAAGCCGCCCCGCGACCGGACACATCTCGCCCGCAGCACGCGGAGCACCGGCACAACGAGCGCGTCTGGACACAGCCCTCGCACGCCAAGCCCCAGGGCAACAAGCCGCGGCGGAGCTACGGGTTTGACCAGCCGCTGGACGTCATGCCGGAGGCGACGCCAAAGCCCCGGGTGTTTGGCGCGAAGCGGTGGACGAAGAGGCGGGGTTAATACCAGCCGGGAGCGTCCGGCTGTCGGGGTAATGAGGTTGACGACCTCAAGCCCCGGCAGCACCGCGGCGGGAAGGTCTTCTGAGCAAGTGCGGGTCACACCCGCTTCCTTGCACGCACCCAGCGTCATCGCGTCCCAGAAGGAGACGCCGTGATCGAGCCGGGGCCGACGCCTCGCGCATACGGGGAAGATCGCTGACCCTGCTCGGACAGGGCGGGGTGCGTGCTCATACGCTTGTGCGATGTCCTACGACACGTACACGTCGCCGCTGGCCACACGCAACGCTTCCGCGGAGATGCTGCGGATCTGGTCGCCGCGGCACAAGTTTCTGACGTGGCGGCGCATCTGGCTGGCGGTGGCAGAAGCGCAGCACGAGATGGGCCTGCCCGTCACGCGCGAACAGGTGGAGGAGCTGCGCGCCAATCTGGAGGTGACGGACGAGGACCTCCGCAACGCCGAGAAGCATGAGCGCGAACTGCGGCACGACGTGATGGCGCACGTGCACGCGTGGGGGGACCGCTGCCCCAGGGCGCGGGGGATCATCCACCTGGGATGCACCAGCGAGGACATCGGGAGCAACGCGGACAGCATCCTGTGCATGGAGGCGTGGCGGCTGGTGGAGGTGAAGCTGGCGCGGGCGGTGCTCTCGCTGGGCAACGCCGCGGCGGCGCACAGGCAGACGCCCACGCTGGGCTTCACGCATTACCAGCCCGCGCAGCCGGTGACGGTGGGCCGCAGGTGCGCGCTTTGGGCCTATGACCTCTACCTGGTGCTGCAGCGCGCGGCGACGTCGTGGTCTACGCCGCCGGTGGATCGCTACCGCGGCCTGCGCGGCGCGACGGGCACGCAGGCGTCGTTCCTTTCGCTCTTCGAGGGCGATTCGGCGAAGGTGGACGAGCTGGAGCGGCGGTGGTTCGCCAAGCTGACCGGCACGGCGTGGGACGAGAAGAGCAGGCCCGTGCATCAGATCGTGGGGCAGACGTACCCGCGCATTACGGATGCGCTGCTGCTGTCGGACCTGGCCGCGGCGGCGGCGGTGCTGCACAAGATCGCCACGGACATCCGGCTGCTGTGCAACCGCAAGGAGCTGGACGAGCCCTTTGAAGCGAAGCAGATCGGCTCGTCGGCGATGCCCTACAAGCGCAACCCGATGCGCTGCGAGCGCATCTGCGGGCTGACGCGGTTCGTGATGAACCTGGTCGGCAACGCCTACGACACGGCGGCGACGCAGTGGCTGGAGCGCACGCTGGATGATTCCTCGAACCGGCGGCTTTCGCTGCCGGAGGCGTTCCTGGCGCTGGATGGCGCGCTGGACCTCATGCACAACGTCGCGAGCGGGCTGATCGTCCACGAAGCGACGGTGCGCAGGAACCTGATGGCCGAGCTGCCCTTCATGGCGACCGAGAACATCCTGATGGCGTGCGTGAAGGCGGGCGGGGATCGGCAAGAGTACCACGAGCTGATCCGCCGGCACGCGCAAGCCGCGGGCTTGCGGGTGAAGCAGGAAGGACTGGAGAACGACCTGCTGGAGCGGCTGAAGGAAGATCCCGCGTTCCATCCGCCGAGGCTCTCGCAGGAGCTGGACTGGGATGGGCTTATGGACCCGATGAAGTACATCGGGCGGTGCGTGGAGCAGACGGAGCGCTTCCTGAGCGACGTGGTCGAGCCCTTGAAGCGGCAGTATGGCGAACAGATCGCGAAGCTGCGCGAGAGCGGACCGAAGGTGTAGAACGCTCAGAGCCGCGGTGAAGCTGTGTGACCCGATCGCACGCCGCCGTGGCGCACTTCTCCGTTGGCGAGAAACTCAACCCACGCGGCGCCGTCGGTGCAGGTGGTGTACCAGGCGCGGCCGGGGCGGAGAGCGTCCCAGCGCGGGTCGCCCGCGCGGCGCGGGCCGGTGGATTGGAGCACGATCGCCGGGTTGATGTTCTGCGCGAAGGTCATGGCCTTGGGGCGGGCGCTGCCGTGGTGTGGAAGCTCGAGGACGCGGGCGGTCAGGTCCGGGTGCGCGGCGGTGATCGCGTTGATGGCGTGGTCCTGAATGTCGCCGGTGAGGAGGACTTCGGGGCCGGCGTCGATGGAAATCGCGGCGACGAGGGAGTGGTCGTTGTCCTGGGGCCAGGGCGCGTCGGCGGGCGGGGCGAGGAAGGTGAGGGTTGCAGAGCCGAGGGCGAGGCGGTCGCCGGCGCAGAGTTGGGAGACTTCGATGTTGCGGAGGCGGAGTTCGAGCAGGAGTGACGCCGCGGAGCCGCGGGGGTCGATGCGTGCCTGCTGAATGAAGCGCGGGCTCACGAGCACGCGGCGGACACCGAGAGGACGCAGAACCTCGACCAGCCCGCCGAAGTGGTCGATGTCGGGGTGGGTAATGACGACGGTGGGGGCGCGCCATGCGCCCAGCGCGCGGACCGCGGCCTGGAGCGGAGGCATGACGCCGCCCGTGCGCATGGGGGCGCAGTCCCACAAGAGAGCTTCATCGCCGGAGCGGATGAGGTGGCAGGTGCCGTCGCCCACGGCAAGAGTGTCGATGCGCAGCGTGACATCGCGCGAAAGCCCGGAGCTGAAGACGCAGCCGTACACAAACCACGCCGCGATGATGGCCGAGGCGATCCAGGCGCGGACATCGCGCCAGTGTCCGGCGCGAATCCAGTAGATGACGATGCCGGTGGCGGTGAAGGCCCACAGAGGAGAAACCACGGGCGTGTCAATGGCGCTGAAGGGCACATCGTCCATCAGCCGCACGCAGGCGACGGTCCAGGCGGAGAGCTGGGAGAGGACAAGGCTCGCGGCGTCCGCGGCGGGCGGGAAGAACACGCCCGCCACCAGCGCGATATAGCCCGCCCAGAGCAGCACGACGATGAAGGGCGTGATGAAGATGGTGGCGAGGATCGCCAGCGGGCTGATGAGTCCGAAGCGATGGATGATGAGCGGCAGAGAAAGCGTCCAGCAGAGCACCGCGGCAGAGACGGACTGCTTGAGATGGTCGAGGAGCCACGCCGCGGGGGTGACTTCTCGCCGGACCAGGCCCTCGATGGGGACGCCCCACAGCTTCGCGTGGCAGAGCGGCGCGAGCCAGAAGAGCGCGGCGGTGAGGCCAAGGCTGAGCTGATAGCCGACGTTCCAGAGATCGAGCGGACGCCACGCGAGGAGCGCGATGCCGATCCAGCCCAGGAGCGTGAGGCGGTCGTAGCGGCGGCCGGCAGCCTCGGCGAGCAGGACGGCGAGGACCATCGCGGCGGAGCGGAGGATGGGGCTGGAGGGGGGAACGACGAGCAGATAGAGCAGAACAAGCGCGGCGACGGTGAGGGGCTCGACCCAGCCGCGGTCGCCGGTGAGGCGGAAGATCGCCAGGGCGAGCAGAGCCATGACGGAGAGGTGAAAACCGGAAATGGAGAGGACGTGGGCGAGGCCCTGTCGCGCGAAGGCTTCGCGGACGGCGCGCTGCTGGGGGTCGTAGTCGCCGAGGATGAGGCCCAGGAGCAAGGCGCGGCCGGGTGAGTTCTCTTCGCCGCCCGCGCGCTCGACGATGGCGCGGGCGCGGTCTTCGAGGGCGGCGCGGAAGCGCAGCCAGCGTGAGAAGATCGGGTCGCGCGTGGGCAGGCGAGTGATGAGGTCGGGGCTGCTGAGGGTGAGGCTCCCGGCGACGCCGGATTGCGCGGCATACAGGCGGAGGTCTTCTTCGCCGGGGTTGAGGGGCGGGTCGATGTGGCCGAAGGTGCCTGAGAGTCGGAGGCGGTCGCCGGCGAGGAGGTCGGTCGGGTGCGGGCGCGTACGAACGCTGACCCACAGATCGCCGCGGGCGCGTCGCGGTCCGTCGGGGGTGATGAGGGTGTCTACGCGGAGGTCGAAGCGCGAGCGCGGCTGGTCGAGAAAGGGGAACGTGGAACGGGATTGCACTTCCCGCGGCGTGGAGAGGAGCACGCCTTCGACGGTGATGAGGGATTCGTCGTCGGCGAGGTACGCGAGGCTGTCGGCGGGGCGTTCAAAGACGCGGGCCTGCATCCAGCCGCCGGAGGCGAGGAAGAGTGCCGCGGCGAGAAAGAGGCGGCACAAGCGCGGCGGGAGCCAGCAGGCGCATGCGCAGAATCCCAGGCCCGCGGAGAACCAGGTGAGCGAAGGGATGTGGACGGAGCGCGCGGCGGTGAGGCCGAGGGCGACGATGATGAAGGCGACGCAGACCCGCCGCCGCGCTGCGGAAACGGTGTCCGGAGAACCACCCACACAAACAAGCTAACGGCGTGGATGGGGCTTGACGAGGGGGTGAGGGCGGATCAGCTGCCGGTCAGAAGGATGTCGTCAAAATCCTTCATGATGTCGATGGAGCTGGGCTTGCCGGCGGAGTCGAGGTGGGGCTGGCCGCTGAGAGTCTTGAAGTTGAAGCCGTAGAAGAGGGTGTTGCTGGGGCCGGCCATGCCGCCGCCCCGTTCCTCCCTGCCGACGAAGACGCCCTTGGCGCCGGCGGAGTGGAGGATGAAGGAGCCGCGGGGCGCGCTGGGCAGGATGCTGGCGGTGGCGAGGGTGGCATCGATGGGGGAGCCGGGCGAGCCGAGAACACCGACGAGCGAAACGGCGCCGTTGGGGCTCGTGGGGTTGATGAGGCTGCGGCTGGACTGGTCGATCGTCTTCTTGCCGACGGCGGTCCCGTTCAGCACGGCCGCGTTGGAGTAGCCGTAGAAGCGGGCGGGGCTGTTGCCGGCGGAGGAGGGACGGGCGAAGTCCGCGGCGACCTTGATCGGGCCGACGGCGGCGGGGTCGGGCGCCCAGAGGAGGATGGGCGTGCCGTGGGCGTCGACGATGGTGGGGACCTGCTGATTCGCGTTCGTGGCGACCTTGGAGCCGTGCTCGCTGCCGTTGAGGGTCTTGTAGTAACGGGCGGGTGGGAGGAAGTAGGCCTTGCCGGTGGAGCCGATGGCGTCGGGGTGGAAGTAGACGCGCTGGGTGGAGGTGGGGCCGACCTGGATCGCGCCGGGGTGGGAGGAAGGAACGATGCCGCCGGCGAGCTCGAGCATCGCGTTGTCGAGGGCGAGGAAGCCTTCGGTCAGGTTCTGGTTGTCGCCCATTTCCGCGGCGGTGAAGTAGCCGGGGAGCCTGCGTTCGGAGAGGTTGAACTGGCTGATGGACTGGGAGATCTGGACCATCAGGTCGCGGGTGGCCTGGTCGCGGGCGTTCTCGCGGACGGAGCCGAGGGCGGGGATGATGATGGCGACGACCAGCGCGATGATGAGGATGACGAACATGAGTTCGATCATGCTGAAGGCGCGGCCGTTGGATGTACGCTTCATTTGAGTGACTCCCGCCGGCGGCAGCAGGGCCCCGGCACACCCCTGGTCTGTTCGAGCCCAGAAAGAACGGGTTGCTCGAATCGGGCCCAGCTTACTCGAAGAGTATTCCTTTTCGAAGCCTGAACCGGCTCAACACCACCTAAAGTCCGAACTTTCCACGCCTGGGATGGCCCCTGGGTTTGATCCTGGGCGTTCTGGCGTCCATACTCCCCCCGTGAACACGTCACTCGCAACACCGGGATACAGCCATCAGGCGGCGGCGGTTGCCGCGGCGGCGGAAGCACTGCGTTCGGGGGGGATGGCGATCATCCCGACAGAAACGGTGTACGGGCTGGCGGTGAACGCCCAGGACAGCGCCGCGGTGGAGCGGATGTACTCGCTGATCGTTCCGCCGGAGCTGCACGCGCCGCTGCCGCCCGCGTCGAGCTGGCACGCCCCGAGCCGGGAGCGGGTGATCGAGGCGCTGGGGGTGAAGCACCCGCTGCACCTGAGGATTTTCGAGCGGCTGACGCCCGGCCCCTTCCGGCTGATGGTGCAGAAGCCGGAGGAGGAGCTGGCGGCGATTCTGTCGAAGCTTGGGGTGAAGCCGGGGGTGATCGACCGCCGCAACGAGGTGTGGGTGCGCATCCCGGACCACCCGCTGGCGAAGGCGGTGCTGGAGCAGGCGGGCGGGGTGGTGATCGCGGACCGGATCAGCGCCTACGGGCTGGGGGACGGCCGCGCGCTGCCGGAAGAGATCGAGGACGTGAAGCGTCGGATGGGGATCGCGGCGGTGGTGGACGACGGTCCTACGCGCCTGGGCAAGCCGAGCACGCCGATCCACCTTGGGCTGGACGGGACGTATGAGGTCGTGCCCGGCGGGATGTACGACGAGCGGTACGTGCGGAAGAAGATCGAGCGCGTGGTGCTGTTCGTCTGCACGGGGAACACCTGCCGCAGCCCGATGGCGGAGGCGATCGCACGGGACGTGCTGGCGAAGAACAAGCCGGTGATCCCGACGCGGGTGGCGTCGGCGGGGGTGTCGGCGATATCGGGAGAGGTGATGACGCGCGAGGCGCGGGAGGCCCTGGAGGAGATGGGGGTGGACCCGTCGGGGCATCGTTCGCGTCCGCTCAGCCGCGACCTGCTGAACGAGGCGGAGGTGATCTTCGCGATGACGCGGGCGCATGGGCAGGCGGTGGCGGACATCGCGCCCTCGGCGGCGAACAAGGTAAAGGTGCTGGACCCGTCGGGACAGGACGTGAAGGACCCGATCGGCGGCTCGCAGGATGAATACCGTTCCACGGCAAAGGTGCTGCGCACGCTGGTGGAACGGCGGCTGCGTGA
>Ga0065721_10005169_pt1 | contig 26849 bp, 25 predicted proteins | sample Mesricmetagenome_FD_59108 | JGI IMG/M metagenome (GOLD analysis project Ga0065721, IMG submission 59108) | Mesophilic microbial community from rice straw/compost enrichment Sample: eDNA_1 v2 (version 2) | ecosystem: Engineered > Solid waste > Grass > Composting > Bioreactor | place: USA: Davis... | reverse complement strand
GTGGAGGGGAAGTCCATGTCGGTGGCGTAGATGCCCAGGCCGAAGCCGTAGTAGTAGTCGTTACCCGACCGGTTGTTCGCGTCCTTGTAGAGCTGGCCGATGGTGATCGGGATGATGCTCAGGTCCTCGCCGCCGATGTAGCCGATGCTCAGCGGCACGTACGAGTTCTTGGCAAACAGCGCCTCGATCGTGTACTCGGCCTCAATCGAGAAGATCGCCGAGGCGGAGGCGCGCCGTGCGTCCTCACCCACCGGCAGATACGTCCCCACTTTTACGGCAATCGGGCGGCGGATGCCCGCCGCAACGGTCTGCGCCTGAGCCGCGCCCGCCGTGAACGCCAGCGCCGCAGCGCCGAAGGCGAACAGGGCGGCGCCACGCGCCGCGCGCGCGCCAGAGGTAGCGAATCGCTTCGTCAACACATGCCTCCTGAACGTCGGAATCAACTTTACTGTGTAGATGCTTGTCGTATGGATTCGGATTCAATCCATCCGGGGCCAGGCTTGCGCCCCGGCACGCACGTCCGCGCTCGTCAGAGGCGCGTTCCGATGAAGAAAGTGAAGCCGTTCGGCCGCAGGCCGTCTACGTCCCCGGCCTGGATGTACTTGGCCTCCGCGAAGAAGTTGGTGGGGGTCTGGTAGCCCACCACCAGGAACCCGCCGAACCGGGTGCCGCTCTTCGAGGGCTCACCGCCACCCGAGGCCTGCATGATGTAGGCCCCGATGCCGCCGCCGTAGTACAGGTTGCCCGTAACGGCACCCACGGGATTGGAGGGCGACGAGATGGTCGAGAGGGTGATCGGAATCGTCCGCAGCTTCCGGTCGCCGCTAAAGTTCTCGTAGTAGCCGACGGTGGCGATGTTGCCGCCATAGGGGATCGTGATCGGCAGGAACACGTCCACCTCTGCGGCGAAGTGCGTGTTGCTGGTCTCCCGCTTCGTTTCGCCGCTGCTCGGCAGGAGGACGCCCGCCTTCAAGCGGATCGGCAGGGGGGAGTTCACCTGCGCGGCGGCGGGGCGCTGCGGCGCCGCCCCCGCCACAAGCAGCAACGAGAGCGCCGGGAGCGCGGCGATCAGCGGATGCCGCCGCACGCGGCCGCGGGGCGAGGCGGGGTGGTGGGTGTTTTTGTTCACGGGCAGTCGCATTCCTTGAGGTTACCTGCGCCATTATAAGAAACGGCACCGCGCCTGTCAAGCCGGGCGGGCATGGTCGCCCTTCAGGCGCCGCCGCGGCGGCGCCTGCGATACAATCCGGCTATGCCGGACACGGGACGAGGCTGGTTTTTCACCTTTGAGGGGCCGGAGGGCGCAGGCAAGACGACGCAGATGGCGCGCGTCGAGGCGGCGCTGGTGGCGCGCGGCTTTGCGGTGACGCGCACGCGGGAGCCGGGCGGGGACCCGGTGGGCGAGCGGGTGCGGGAGCTCCTGCTGCGCCGCACGCCTGAAACCGACGGGGAGGACGGCGCGGCGCCGCTCTGCGCCGAGGCGGAGTTGCTCCTGTTCGCCGCCGCCCGCGCGCAGAATGTGCGCTCGGTGGTCCTGCCGGCGCTAGCGGCCGGCCACCTGGTCCTGTGCGACCGGTTCACCGACTCCACGATCGCCTACCAGGGCTGGGGGCGCGGCCTTCCCCTGGAGACGATACGGCAGGTGAACGCCTTCGCCACGGGCGGGCGGGCTCCGGACCGGACGTTCCTGCTGGACCTGCCGCCCGCGCAGGGCCTGGCGCGCCGGGCGCAGGACGAGATGAACCGCCTGGACCGCGAGGAGCTTGCCTTCCACGAGCGGGTGCGAAGCGGATTCCTGGCGCTCGCCGAGGCGGAACCGGAGCGTTTCGTGGTACTGGACGCCTCCCTGCCGGAGGAGGCGGTCGCTACCCGCCTGCTGGCGGCGGTGGGCGAAGCCATGGGCATTTCACTCGATTGAAGACCGGGGATTTGGTGGTATAATCTCCGCACCCGTCGCATCGTCTTGCAGTCTACCCGCCGGAGGCGCCTGCGTGAACGCTGTTGTCACCGCCTGCTGCCGCACTGCCGCCCGCTACCTAGCCGTCCTTCTCCTGACAGCGGGGCTCCTCGCTGCGCTTCCCGCCGCGGCCGTTTATGCCCGGCAGCAATCCCAGGAAGAGCCGCCGGTCGTGGTGCCGGCCTCCCCGCGGGCAGAGAAGGACAGCCAGACAGCAACGACAGCGATAGAAGCGGTGGAGTTGTGCTTCTCGCTCGACTGCTCGGCGCGTATGCTCGCACCACTCCCCCGCGCTCTTGCGGCGATTGAGGCGATCGTCGCGCAGACCGAGGCCGCCTACCCCAAGGCAACGCTCCGACTCGCCCTGGTCCGTTACGGAGACAGCACGCGCCGTGTGGCGGCGCGCGGCTTTACCGAGGACCGCAAGGCGTTCGCCGCGATGCTTGCCGACACGAAGCTCAACAAGGACTCCATAGACGACTACCTGGGCGCCTTCCTCGAACGCGCGCTTCGGATGGGCTGGAGCCCTGGCAATGACGGGCGCGTGGCAAAGCGCCTCTACGTGATCGGCAGCGAGACGCCGTATAGCAACGCGCCGCGCCAGTTGTACCGCCGGCTCATCCCCCAGGCCCGAGCACAGGGTATCGTCGTTTCCACCGTCTTCTGCCCCGCGCCCAACCGCGCCTTCATCCCGCAGGGCCCCATGGGGACGCCCGTGAACTGGTGCGGCAGGAGATCGAGTGGAAGCAGGACTGGGTGCAGGCCGCAGCCATGGGCGGGGGCGCGTTCCTTCAGGTAGCATACGGGCCGGAAGACGTGGTGGCGTACGCGTGGAAGCCGCGGGAGTTCGCGGATATGGCGCGCCGGATGGAGAGCGCAGACTACCTGGCCCAAGTCGTTGAAGAGCAGGAAGCAAACAAGGATGAGGCGGAAAAGTGGAAGGCCGTTGTTAGCCGCGCGGAGAAGGAAGCGCTGATCGCCCGGCGTGACCGGCGCGTGGCCGACTGGCTGCGCGAGAACGGAGTCCGCACACTGCTCCGCCAGCAGCCCAACTGACACCCGGCGATGCGACACACGCGCCGGACCGACCATTCGATGAGCAGGAGGTAGCACATGATCTTTCGCCGTGGTTTCGCTGCCGTGGTCGCCGTGGTCCTTCTGGGAGCCGCAGCCGCCGCGCTCCCCGCGTCGCTTGCCCGGGCGCAAGCCCCCGCTCAGGAAGCGTCCGCCCCGCCCACCGCCACCGCCGGGGCGGACGGGCAGGTCGTCGAAAAGGCCGTAACCGGGGTTGACATCGTATTCTGCATCGACGTTTCCGGCAGCATGGCGCAGCAGATGCCGCGTGCGAAGCAGGCCATTCGCGCCATCATCCAGGAGGCGAAGGAGGCCTACCCCGCTGGCACTCCCATTCGCCTGGGCCTGGTGCGCTATGGCAACGCCGATAAGACCTACTTCGTGCAGCACCTTGTGCCCGATGAGGAGCGCTTCTTCCGCAACCTGGACCAGACGCAGTCCGTGAACTGCGGGGCCGAGTACTTCGGGGCCGCAGTCTCCCTGGCCGTGGACCGGCTGAAGTGGGACGCAAGCAAGGACGCGGACCGGTACCTGTTCCTGGTGGGTAACGAAACGGCGGACCAGGGGCCGAACGCCGTCTCCTACCGCCGCACCATCCCGAAGGCGGTCAAGCAGGGCATCCGCGTGTCCTCGCTCTACTGCCCGGCCCCCCGCGGCGCCACGTTCCACCGGCAGGCGGACCCGCGCTACTCCGAGGCCTACTTCGAGAAGCAGGAGGCGCGCGCAGTCCTAGAGCAGGAGTTGGAGCACAAGACCACCTGGGTGGACGCCGCGGCGCTCGGGGGTGGGCGCTTCCTCCAGCTCGATTGGAAGCACAGTGAGTCGCCCGTGCTCTCCTGGGACCCGGCGCAGTTCCGGCAGGCGCTCGCCCTGGTGAGTTCCCGGGAGTTTGAGGAGAGCCTTGCGATGGAGCGTCAGTCGGTGGATTTCAACGACTGGCTGAACCGTAAGGTGACGGAGGCGTACCTGCGGCGCTTCGGCGGCGGTGGCGGCATGGCCGCTGTGGGGCGGTTCGGCGGCACCGGCCTCATGGGCAATCGGCTGCGCCGGTAGACGGATCGCGAAACCGTACAATAAAAGCCCGCGGGGCATCCCCGCGGGCTTTTATTTTGCTGCTACCGTTCGTCCCGGTCGATGAACTTGTCCAGAATCGGCGGCTGGTACGCCTCCAGACGGTCCAGCAGGCGCGCCGGATCGCTCGGCTCGTCCAGCAGAAGCGCACGGTGCTCCGGGCGCAGGAACCGCTCGCGCACGGCGTGGTCCAGCAGGCCGAGCAGGCCGTCGTAGTAGCCCCGGACGTTCAGCAGGCCCACCGGCTTGCGCATCAGGCCAAGCTGGTTCCAGGTCAGGATCTCGCACAACTCCTCGAAGGTGCCCAGTCCGCCCGGCAGCGCCAGGAACGCGTCTGCCCGGTCCGCCATCATCGCCTTGCGCTCGTGCATGGAGTGGGTGATATACCGCTCCGTCAGCCCCTCGTGCGCCACCTCCCACTCCACCAGGGACTGCGGAATCACGCCCACGACCCGACCGCCCGCGGCCAGGGCGGCATCCGCAACCGTCCCCATCAGGCCGATATTCCCCGCGCCGTAGATCAGGGTGATGCCTCTCCGGGCCACCTCGCGCCCCAGCGCCGCGGCGGCCTCCCGGTACTCCGGGTGCGCGCCCGCGCTGGAGCCGCAGAACACACAAACGCTCTCCGGCATAAAAGTCCTTCCCGCTGGCCGCGCCACGAGGAGCATGGCCGAACGCGATAGAATGTAAATTGGGTCATCTTCCGATAATAGATATCAGATTCCGAGATACCAGCCGGCGCAAGGCGCCCCGCGCGGGGCGGCCCGGCGTGCGGCAGTGCGCGCGGCGCCGTCGCTGCGTGAAGGTGGGGCCAGGCTCAGACGCAGAGCGGATCGGGTAGTGCGATGGCAAAGACGATTGTCCAGAAGTTGACTCCGAGGATACCCTCTCGGCTCCGCCCCCTGTTTCGGGAGCGGGCACTGCAGACCGCAGCGGCGCCGCTGCGGGCGGGAACACGCGTGTCGGTGTTCACGGACACGTTCGACGAGGTCAACGGCGTCGCGCAGACCTACCAGCGGCTCTGGGAGTACGCCGTGCGCACGGACCGGCGCCTGGATATCTACTGCTTCAGCAGCGACGGCGAGGAGGGCGAGGAGTGGCAGGGGCGCGCCTGCATCCATCGCCTTCGCCGCGTCGCGCCGCTCACCTACTACGAGAACCTGTCCGTGGAGATGGCGCCTAACCTGCCGCTGCTGCGCGCCCTGTACCGCTCCCGACCTCACGTCATCCACGCGGCCGCGCCGGACGTTCTGGGGGTCCATGGGTCGCTGCTGGCCAAGCTACGCCGCGTCCCGCTCGTCGGCTTCTACCACACCTGCCTGCCGGAGTACGTGGAACTGTACCTGCAGGCGCGCAGCGAACGCCTGGCACGTATCGCAACGCACGTCTCTCGGGCGGGCGTCAAGGCGTTCTACAACCGCTGCAATCTCGTACTCGCGACCACGCCGGCAATGGGCGAGCGCCTGAAGGCGGTCGGGGTGCGCCGCCCCGTGCGTGTCTGCCCGGGCGGTGTGGATACGGACGCCTTCCATCCGCGGCACCGGGCCGAGCGGCCCGTGGGGGAGCCGCCGACCATTCTGTACGTCGGCCGCCTCGCTGTGGAGAAGAACCTGGCCTGGTATGCGGACATCCTCAATAGCCTGCGGGCAGGCGGCCTCCGCTTCACTGCCCGCTTCGTGGGCGATGGGCCATTCCGGCAGGAGTTGGAGGCGCGCCTGCCCTGGGCGGAGTTCTCGGGATACCTGCGCGGCGCCGACCTGAGCCGGGCCTATGCCAGCGCGGATGTCTTTGCCTTCCCCAGCCGTACGGATACCTTCGGTAACGTCATTGTGGAGGCGATGGCCTCGGGGCTGCCCTGCGTGGTGGCCGACCCGTGCGGACCCGGCGAAACCGTGCGCCACGGACACACCGGCTTCGTCGCGCCGGAGGCATACGACTTCTCAGGGCGCCTGGCGGACCTGGTTCGGGATGCGGCGCTCCGGGAGGAGATGTCCGTGTCGGCGCGGGTGCTGGGCGAGGGCTATTCCTGGGACGCCATCTTCGATGAGTTGTGGGCGCGCTACGACGACCTGCGCCTGACGCGAGCGCGCCGGCGGCGCCTCCGCCGCTGGAGCCTGCGCCGTTATCCCCGCAGCGGTGGCATAAACGGCGGCTCCGGAACGGTACAATGAGGCTGTGAGCGACACCCCTCCCGGCACTGGCGACGGCGCCCCCATTCTGCTCTTCGACGGCGTCTGCAACCTGTGCAACGGCGCGGTGCAGTTCATCCTGCGCCGCGACCCGGCGAAGCGGTTTCGCTTCGCCGCCCTGCAATCGCCGGTGGGTGAGCAGTTCCTGAGAGAGCACGGCATCGAACCTGGGCGCCTGGATACCCTGGTGCTGGTGGAGGGCGGCCGAGCTTATCTGCGCTCCACGGCGGCCCTGCGCGTGGCGCGGCGTCTGAGCGGCCCCTGGCCCCTGCTCTACTATCTCTTTATCTGGCTGCCGCGGCCGCTCCGCGACCTCGCCTACAACCTCGTTGCGCGCAACCGCTACCGTCTGTTCGGCGAGCGCGAAGAGTGCATGGTCCCCACCCCGGACCTGCGCGCCCGCTTTCTGGACTGAGCGCCACTCTGAGGAAAAAGCAAAAGCCGGGGGCAGTGCCCCCGGCTTTTGCGCGTGGTGCGTTGCGCCGACAAGCGGCCGTCAGGCGCCGGGGCGCCGGCCGCCGCCGAAGGTCGGTGCGGGGAAGGTGAAGGGAGCGCCCAGCATCCCCTTCCACTGCGCCTTCTGCTCCTCGGTCAGAATGGCCAGTATCTTGTCGCCGGTCGCCTTCTGGATGTCCTGCATCTTGGCCATCCACTTGGTGCGCTCCTCCTGGCTCATGCTCTGGAAGTTTGCGCCCTGCCCCGCGGCCCGGCGGTCCTCATCGCCCTGGCGCTGGGCGTCGGCGATCTTCTTCTTCTGCTCGTCGGTCAGCTTCAGCTCCGCGGCGACATCCGCACGGGCCAGGGCCGCGGGGCCCTGTTGCTGGAGTTCGAGCTGGCGGTAGCGCTTCATCTGCTCCGCGTCCAGAATGCTGGCAACGGCCTTGGTCTGGATCTCCTGGACCTTGTCCGCCCGCTTCTGGCGCTCCTCCGGGCTCAACTGCGCCGGATTGCCGCCGCCGAGGCCCTGCATGGCCTGCCGGACCTCGTCCTGCTTGGCGTCGAGCTTGCCCACCTGCTCCGGCGTCATCTTGAGTTCCTTCTGGACCTCAGGGATGCGCAGCATCTGCACGCCGCCGCCGCGACCGCCCATCATGCCGCCGCCCCGGCGACCGCCGCCCCCCTGGGCCGAAGCGCCGCCAGCAAGCGCCGTGCAGCAGAGCAACAGGGCGATGAAGCCCCCCACAAAACCACGTCGTTTCATTCCGACACCCCTTTCCGTATGAACTCAGGTTGTGCGCGGCGGCCCCCCACTCCCGCGCCGGGACGCGCGAAGGCAAGAAGAAGCCACGCTGTCATCGTTAACATAGTGAGATTCGGGGGGCGTCCCGCTCCTCCCTTCTCTAACCGACAGGAACTCAGAGACCGGATTCGTCCGTCCCCTCGGCCGCGGCGGACGGCTCCGCCAGCACGTTGACCGCCACGGCCTGGAGCAGACGGGGATCCGGAATGAGATCCGACGCGGGAGAGACTTCGAGACCGACCAGGCGCTCCTGGTCGTCAAAGTCGAGCAGCGTCCCCGCAGCGGCGGTGCTGGTTCTCTTGATCGGGGCATCGCTCAGCAGGAATCGGATGGCGTCGCGCTGCGCGTCGTAGATGATCTTCAACGGAGTCTCCTTGCTCGTCTTCGAGCTTAACTGTATTTCTGCGAACTCGCCCGGGGTCCTGCGCCCGGTGCGAACACCGTCAATCCGGCGGCAGCGTCTTGAGGAACGATGTCAACGGGGTCTTGCCATCTGAGCGGCGTACCACCATCACGATCCGGTCCTGAAACCGCACGTTCTCGCCCTGCTTCTGAATGCGCACCCCCACGCCCGCCAGGCTTGCCCGCTCCCAGTCCAGCGGCGTGGCGAACGGCCCCTTGCCATACGAAGGGTCGTAGTACCGATCGCCGGCCTTGAGGATCATGTGGTTCGGGTAGTCCGGGGGCGGATTGTCGTTATTCTGAGCAGGCGTCGTTGCAGGCGGCCATAGACTGAACCGATTGACGAAATCGTACCCTGGCGGGGCAAGGTCCAGGTACTCCGACAGGTCGCGCACCTGATCGTCCCCCTTGGGCACGGTGTCAAGGACGCCGTTCGGGCCGGGCGCCACGGCGATAGTGAAGGGCGCCCCGCGCCCCCGGCTCGCCCCTTCGGTCTGCGACACGCCGTCCGCGCCGGTATCCACCCACCACGGCCCCGCACGGTCATCCCCGCCCGGGCGGGGAACCGCGCCAGCGCGCGGCAGCGCGGACTCTACGCGGATACCGGTCGCGCCCCGGCCAATCACCGGCTCCCAGTTGGCGCCGGTGGCGCGCCCCTCCTGCATGGAGGGCTGCCACTCGGTCTCCAGGATGCCGTTCGGACCGGTGAGCACGTAGGTGGTGTTAATCTGCCGCACCAGGGTGTCGTCGCCGCCGAGGCGGACGGTCGCCGGGTCGGCGCCCGGCTTCAGCATATAGGCGCGCTGGTTCTCCAGACCAAAGCCCCGGGGGATGAGGCATATGGCGGTGCCCGTATCGATCGCCGTATCGGCGATCCCGTTCGGGCCGACGCTGTACTTCCCGGTGTCATCGCCCTGGAGATTCCCCACGGCGAGCAGGGAGGCGGTCCACAGCCGCGCGTAGGGCTGCCCCTTCCCGGGGAGAATCAGGGCGACATCGTCACCCTGGACGGGGGTCTCCGCGACCCCGTTCTCGCCGGTGTCGATGAAGCGCCGCCCTTCGAAGAAGCGCCAGTCCCCCACATAGATGCGCCCGCGCTGCGGCGGGGCGATGAGCGTCACCTCGGAGGCGATGCCCTGCGACCCGAGCGCCGCGTAGAGCAGGTAGCTCCAGGCAACGCACTGGCCGGTGCCCGACACGAGCATGCGGCGCAGCTCCGCCGGGGCAGAGTCATTGGGGAACCCGTAGTACGTCAGCCGGAGATCGTCCCGCACCCGCCGGACATCCCGCCGGGCGAACGGCTCCCAGATGCGGCGGGTGGCCTCGGCCGGGTCCGTCACGCCGCGCGCCCGGGTCGCCGCTAGATGGACGGGCGTATGCAGCAGCGGCCCGATCGGCCGATCACGCAGCACATAGAGAGAGCTGCGCGATGTGCCGAGCGACAGCCGGCGTTTGTCCTTGCCCTGAAGCACGCTCCATGCGATGTCGAAGGTGGGAAACGCGTCCGTGGTATCGGGCAGCGGCTTCTCTGCCCGAACCTCGGCGACCAGGCGCGGCGCGGGCGCACCCGCGCCGCCGCCCGCCGGAACCCACCGCGCCGCGCCGCGGAAGCGAATCCCGCGCGGCCCGACACCTTCTACCGACAGAGGTTCGGCCGCGCTACGGGCAGCGTCGGCAGCCAATCCTGCGGGCGCGGGAGTGCTGAGGGTAAGCGTCGGGGTCGCGCCCCGGAGGTACGCCACAGGCGCGCCGCGGGTGCGGTAATAGTCCGGCAGGTCCGGGGAGATGGCCGGCAGCGCCGCCTCCACCGGCCAGTGGGGGCCGGAGGCGCGGCCATAGCCGTCCATCTCCACCGGGAAGTAGCCGTCGCCCCCGAAGGTCACGGAAAGCCCTTCCGCGGCGGCCGCCGCTGCTGCTGGGGCGGCGGAGCGAATGCTGCCACCCCAGGCGGGCGTCCCTGCGGCGCCCGCGGCGCCGAGAAGCGCTGCCGCCGCCGCGAAGCGGGGAAGCGCGATGCGTAGGTCTGAGAATCGTGTCGGCATTACTGATCCGGCTTGTCGAACACGAAGTAGTAGTTGTCGATCTGCGCGTTGCCGGTGCGCACGCCACCCTTGATAAGGTCGCCGACCCCCAGTTTCCGGTGCAGTTCCGCAGTAGCCACAGCGCTCTTATCGACGGTGCGGTAGGCCGGCTTCATGGCCTTGACGTGACCGTCGTACCAGAGGGTGTTCGCCATGCCGTTGTGCCGCGCGTGAACGTTCGGCGCCGAGCTGTTGCCGTCCGGGGTCGAGGGGAGCGTCAGCGCCGCCGCGCGCAGCAGTCCCCCGCTGACCGAGTTGATGTAGGCGGCATCCGCCATCAGGAGGGTTTCGGCGGGCGCCTCGATCTGGCCGAGGCTCTGGATATTGCCCTGGGCGTCGTAGATGCCATTCAGGTTGACGGCGCACGCCACCGGCATGCCGATCAGCAGGACGAGGTCCGTCGCGGATGGGCACTCGTGAATCTCTTTGCTCTTCATGTACGGCTGGATCAGGCCGCGCTGGTACTGCTGCCCGCCCACCGGGTTTAGCTGACGGAAGCCGTACCAGGACTGCTGGTAGGTGATGCCGTTCTCTACGTAGGTGTAGTCCGGCGGAAGCAGCGTTTCGTCGTGATCGCCGATATACATGAGCCAGGCGATGCCGATCTGCTTGAGGTTGCTCATGCAGGACGCCTGCCGCGCTTTCTCCCGTGCCTGTGCGAAGACCGGGAAGAGTATCGCAGCCAGGATGGCGATAATGGCGATGACGACGAGAAGCTCTATCAGAGTGAAGGCCGCGGCGGCAGAGCGTTTGTCCGCCGGGGAGACCGAGCGCGGGCGGGAGGTCCGCCCCCTCTCCAGAGCAACACGTGAATGACGGGAACACGGCATAACAGCTTCTCCTCGCAAACGAAACTCCGACCCGGAGGCCGGGTAGACGGCGGGGCAGTAGTGGGCCGGCGGGTTCCGTTCCCTTCGCGGCGTGGTGCGTACGCCGCCGGCTAGTATGGGCGAAATTGTAGCCGGCGCCTCTCAAAGGACTCTGAAATCGGACTCGTATGACGGTAAAATCCGGGCCTCACGAGAAAAAATTTCCGGTGGCATCGGCCGATGCGCGGGCGAACGCCACGGCGGCGTCCAGGGAAAGCCCCTCGCCCCGAGCGACCGCCTCGGCGTAAAGCGTCTCGCCGAGCGCGCGGCGAGCCTCTTCCGCGAAGGCATCCCACCGCTCCCGGTCTGAGGGGGAGAAGTCGGAGTGGATGGTGCCGCGCAGTCGCCGCGCGGCCCCCAGGAGCGTCGCCGCCCGTGCCAGGTCGCCCCGCCCCGTGGCCACGCCCGCCCACACCAGCAGACACTCCGTAATGGAGAACGGGTCGTGCAGGTCCCGGTGCACCGCCAGGCTCTCTGCCAGCAGCGCCTCCGCCCGATCGTACTGGCCCGTCTGCCGGGCGATCTCCGCCAGGTTCAGCAGCGAGGTGGCGTAGCCGCTCCGGTCGCCCATCTCGCGGTGGAGCGCCCGGGTTTCTTCGTGGTAGCGTGTGGCAGCGTCGAAGTCCTTGAGGTGGCGGGCGACGTTACCCAGGTTGTTCAGAGCGGAGGCGACCCGGCGCTGCTCCCCTGCCCGCCGCGCCAGTTCCAGGCTCTCCTCATAGAGGGCGCGGGCGCGCTCGTAATCCCGCTCCTCGCCGGCCAGATTCCCGAGGTTCAGCAGCGCCCCGGCGGTGGTGTGTACATCGCCCACGCGCCGGGCCGTTTCCAGGCTCTCCTCCAGCAGCGGCCGGGCGTCCGCCAGAAGCCCCTGCCGGAACGCGATCATGCCCAGGTTCAGGAGCGCCTCGGCGCGGCCGGCATCGTTGCCCGCCCGCTCCCACAGCCGCAGGGCCGCTTCCTGGTCGCGCCGGGCCGTGGCGTAGTCGCTCTGCGCCCAGGCCAGACGGCCGGCGGCGCTCCAACCGCGGGCCGCTTCCTCCTCTTCTTCGTCCCGCTCCTGCTGCGCGGCAGCCGTCCCCCCGGCAGCCGCCGCCCCGGTCGTTCCCCAGCGCGACAGGAACCACTCCAGCCAGGCGCGCCCCTCATGGGCGTATCCCCGGACCTGCCAGAATCGCGACAGGGCCACCGCCATGCGCAGCCCGCTCCGCACCGCTGCCCGCCGCTCCGCGGGCGGCAGGGCCGCGTCGGCGCTCCGTTCGCGAAGCCGCTGCAGGGCCGCGCGGAAGTTATCGTGCTCCACCTCCAGCAGGTCCAGATACCGCTTCTGCTCCGGCCCGGTCAGGAAGGGCGAAGCGGACTCCACCAGGTTCTGGTAGTAGGCGGCGTGCCCCGCGGTGGCACGTCGCCTTTCCGCCTCCGTGAGCTGGTCCCAGGCAAATTCACGCAGGGTGTCGAGCATCCGGTAGCGGGTCGCGGCGCCGCCCGCCCCTGCCGCGCCCGACCACGGCGCTGCCTCGGCAGCGATCAGGGAGCGCTCGTGCAGTTGTGCGAGCCGGTCGCGCATCACGGCATGGCCGCTGCGGGGGGGCGCACCGTCCGCGGCGGGCTGGACAGCCTGAGCCGCATCCGCTGTCCACCCGCCGCGAAACACCGCAAGCGACGTAAACGCAGCCCGCAGGTCCTGGGGCAGTTGCAGGAAGCTGGACTCGACCGCGGCCCGCAGGCTGCGATGGCGCTCGGGCAGGTCGCGCCGGCGGCTGACGAGCAGATCGAACCGGTTGTTGAGGTCGCTCAGCATCTGGTCCGGAGTCAGCGTGGCGGCCCAGGCGGCGCAGAGTTCCAGGGCAAGCGGCAAACCCTCCAGTCGAGCGCACAGCGCCGCGACCGCCGCGCGGTTCTCGGGTGTCAGATCGAAGTCGGAGCGCACCTGGCGCGCGCGGTCCACAAACAGCCGCACGCTTGCATACGCCATGAGCGGGTCTGCCGTGTCCCCCGGCGCGTTCGCCGGTGAGGGCGCCTCCGGCGACGCCCCGCCCGCGGGTGGTACGGGGAGCGGCGGGACGAGCACCCGCCGCTCTCCCTCCAGGCCGAGCGCCCGGCGCGCCGTCACCAGCACCGTCAGATGCGGGCTGCGCGCGAAGAGGTCGCGGAAAACGTCGGGGGTCCCCTCTTCGTCGGCGAGGTGTTCGGCGTTATCCAGAAGGAGCAGGGGGCGGGCGAAAGCGGCCAGATGCCGCGCGAGCGTGTCGCGCAGGGCGGGGTGGTCTTCCATCCGCTTCGGCGGGGCCGCGTCCCGGCCTGTGCGAACCGCCTGAAAGATCGCAGGGATGATACGGCGCGAGTCGGGGACGTACTCCAGCGACACGAAGAACGCGGCGCGGCGCACCGGGTCCTGCCCCAGGAAGCGCCGCGCGGCCTCCAGCGCGAGCCGCGTCTTGCCGCTTCCGCCCGGCCCGAGAAGCGTTAGCAGCCGCTCCTCGTCGCGCTCCAGCACAGCGGAGAGGGCAGCAATCTCCTCTTCGCGCCCGAAGAACCGGGTCAGAGACGGTGGCAGCGGGGATACCGAGACAGCGGGTTCCAGCGGTGGCGCGGAGGGAGCCCGTTCCGCCACCTCCGGCGGCGCGGTGCGCTGCTGACGCAGCGTCTGAGCCAGCGCCGCGAGCGAAGCGGGCACATCCTCCCCCAGAGCCTCGCGCAGCCGTTCGCCGAAGTTCCGGAACTCGCGCAGGGCGGCCGCAACATCGCCCTGGTCCGCGAGCAGTGTCATGACTTCGGCGACCACAGTCTCGTCCAGGGGATCTTCGCGCAGCGCGCGGCGGATGAACCCCACGGCATCGGAGGCGCGCCCGGCGGCCCCGGCCTGACGGGCCGCCTCACGCAGGACGGTGCGGTACGTTTCCGCGAAACGCTGACGCTCCAGGTACACCCACTCGTCCTCCGGGTAGCCAGCGAGGAACGGGCCGCCGTACAGCGCCGCCGCCGCCTCCCACCGCTCCTCGGCCACGGCGTCCTCAAACTCCTGAACGTCCGTGCCCCCCGCTTCCGGCAGAAGAAGTCGGATCGTGTAGCGGTCCGCCCGCAGTACGGAACCGGGCTCCCTTCCGGCGTCGCCTTCCAGTCGCTGTCGGAGCCAGTAGAGCGCCTGACTCAGCCGCTCACGCCCGGCTGCGGCGGTGGCATCCGGCCACAGGAGTGCCGATAGCTCCTCTCGGGTGCGCGCGGCCGGCGCGGCCAGAGCGAGGGCCGCCAGGAGCAGTCCGGTCCGCTGCGTCTGGAAGCGCTCCAATACGGCAGCGGGGGTGGCGGGAAGGGGGGGGGCGGCGGCAGACAAGGCGCCAGGGGAATAGCGGATGGCCCGAAGTCCACCAAATAGCTCGACGCGCCAGACGGGGGCGCCCACGGCGCCGCTCTCGTGACTGCCTGTACCCGGACTGCCTGCCACGGCCCATTGTATCACTGCCTTCGCGCCGCCGGGACGGAGACATCTTTCTCAAAGCCGGTTGTGAGAAAGGAGAGGCATTTCAGAGACTTTTGAGAGTGCTTTCAGCCTCCCCTGGTATATTCGCCCAACCGGAATACGGGGTCGTCCCGTCGCGCAATGTCCTATCGATACCGTCAGAGAGGAATGAAGGATGTCTATCCGAACGTGTGTTTCTCCGTCAGCCCCTCCTCCTGCACCGTCACTCCGCGCCGCTTCGCCCTTCCACTGTCGCCCGTCGAAGGCCCCCCGCGCCTTTACGCTGATTGAGCTGCTCGTGGTTATCGCCATCATAGCGATTCTCGCAGCTATCCTGTTTCCGGTATTCGTCCAGGCGCGCGATAAGGCGCGCCAGGCCGCCTGCCTCAGCCATGCCCGCCAGATCGGCACCGGCGCACTCATGTACTCCCAGGACTACGACGAAACCCTGGTCCCCGGCTGCACGGGCAGCTTTATGAACGGCGGCAGCGCTACCTACGTCCACTACGACGTACTCCTCCACCCCTACATCAAGAACTGGAACGTCTGGACGTGCCCGAGCGCCGACGCCCAGCCGCCGGACGCCGAGCGCAAAACGCTCTCGATCGGGATGAACCGGTACGCGGCCGCGCTGCTCTACTTCGACAACCAGAACCCGCCGCCGGAGGCGATCGCGATGGCGGATCTGCCCTACCCCGCGGAGTTCATCCAGATGAACGAATGCCCCCCGACCCTCGGAAACAGCGGCTTCGCGTCGTATAACGGTCAGCTGCCGTGGGGGCAGTCGTACGGCGCGTGCCTCGCCTACCTGGACTCCGTCGGCATCACGGGCGCCTACTCGCCGAACGTCCAGCAGTACCTGCGCCACCAGAAGGGCTCGGTGTACGTCTTCGCGGACGGGCACGCCAAGTGGATGAAGCCGGAGCAGACCTTCATGCCCAACATCCTCTGGTTCAAGAGCCGCCGGGCATTCGGCTTCCCGCTCCCTACCCAGCTGGCCGGCCCGGGCGGATGCTCCTCGCTCAACCTATCGCGGGACAACTGAGTCCGCGCGGGAAGGAAGACCGGACTACCATGAACGGTACGAATTGCCGCGGCCCGAGGGCAGGGGTACTCCTTGCCCTTGGGTGGATAGCCCTGGGCCTGTTCGTTCCGCCGGCTACTGCCCACGCGGGACGGGCGCCGGCACAGGAAACGAACCAGGCTCCCTCTCCCGCTGCGGTGGAGCTGGACCGCAAAGCGGGGGTTGTCGTGCGGGCGCTGCCGGACGGCGCGGTGCACATTGAGTCCGCGCCGGGCAGAGTGTTCCCCGTGCCGCCCCTGCCCTTCGCCTACGCGACCGGCGAGAACCTTCCTCCGGCGAAAAAGCTGGCCCGGCCCGACCCGCCGCACTTCACGCCGGTCCACGCGGTCGTGGTCGCGGACGGCCCTACGGCAGCCGAGGTGTTTGTCGCCTACGCCCACTCCAGCTACTCCTCGCGGGCCGCTCTGCCCTGCCTGATGCGCTTCCGGGCGCAGGCGGGCGGCGGCGGCGCGTGGAAGGGAGAAAAGCTGTGGCAGGCGGAGCCGACGGGGCGCCCCGAGATGCCCAGCCTTACCACCGGCGACTTTGACGGCGACGGCCGCTCCGAGGTCGTCTTCTCGGTGTTCAAGGATACCTTCACGGTCGCCGGGTACATCGCTTCGCGTCGAGGCGACGCCTGGGCGGTGCGCCCTACGCGTCTGAGCCATATGGGGACGTCTCGCGCCGCCGCCGACCTGGACGGCGACGGCAAGGACGAACTGTATATTGGCAAACCGTACGCCGCCCCCGGTACGGGCGACCCGCCCGCGGGGTGGCGCTCTGCGTTCCTGTACCGCGAGCCGCTGAGCGGGACCATCGACCCGGCCCAGTATGTCGAGGATGCGAAGAGCGGCGCAACGCCGCTTACCACCACGCGCGGCATCTACCGCGCGCTCTGCGCGGGCGACCTGGACGGCGACGGCCGGGACGAACTGTACCTGGGCGATGGCTGGGACCGCAACTACGGGCGCATCGCCGCAGCGCGCCTCGCGGTGGTCACGGCGGGCAGCGGCAAGGACGTGTTCGACTACCGACTGATCGAAGAGTTGCGTACGCCCGCCTCGCTCAACGCCCTGGAGGCCCTCGCGGTCCGGGATGTGGACGAAGACGGAAAGCCGGAGTTGGTCGCCACGCTGCCCTATCCGCGCGGCGACGGCAGCCGCTACACTATCCCCGGGCTTCACCTGTACCGGCAGACTCCGCAGGGGTGGCGCACGGTGGCTCTCCCGCCGGGCGCGGACGCCGCCGCCGCGAAGAAGACACGCCTGACGTGGCGGGAGCCACTGCCGGAACGCGCGCCGGCGCTCGCCTCGGCCGCGGAGCTGATCGGCAAGCCGGCCCCGTCCTTCCCCGTAGACGCCTGGCGCAACACCCCGGACAATGTCCGGTCGCTCGCGGACCTGAAGGGCAAGGTTGTGGTGCTGGATTTCTGGGCAACCTGGTGCCAGCCGTGCATCAAGGAGATGCCAGGGCTGATCGCCCTGCGGGAGAAGGAGGGACCGCGCGGCCTGGAGATCGTGGGCATCACTGAAAAACCGCGACTCTCAGACCACGGAGCAGGTGGACCGCTTCCTCGCCGAGCGGAAACTGCCGTACCCCATCGCGATCCTCGCCTCGAACGACGCATCCCGCGCCTTCGGCGTCGGCGGCCATCCCCCATGTGTTCGTGCTCGACCGCGCCGGGAACGTCCGGTACCAGAAGATCGGTGCCAGCCAGGGCGAGGAGGTGGCAAAGGTCGTGGCAGAGCTGCTGGCCGAGCCCGCCCCGACCAGTACGGTGACAGCCGCTTCCGCCCCGGTTTTCGCAGCGGAGGGGCTGACGCCCGATACCGACGCGGCGGTGCGCGCCCGCCTCGGGAACTACCACACGGAGATCGCCCTGAGCGACAAAAAGCCCGCGGGCATCGTCCGCGAGCCACGCTACATCGGGAAGCCGCGCTACGGCTCCTTTCGTCTGGGCGACGGACCGGACGCGCAGTATCTGGTGGCGCTGGACGAGCCTGCCGGCGGCGACGGCAGCGACGCCCCCTGGCGCATCTACCTTGACCGGAACCGCAACGGGGATCTGACCGACGATGGCGACGGGGCGTGGTCGTCCGCCGAAAAGGTGCGCTCCGCGAAGGGAGAACACATCCGCTACGGCCCGAACGCCTACGTGCTCCGGGCCTCCTACCCCTCGGGGTCGTCGGAGTACGGGATTGCCCTGTTCCGCTTCTCGGACCAGAAGGTACTGAAGCTCTACCGTACCGGGGGGCGCACGGGGACGCTCACCATCGGGGGGAAGCCGCGCCGTATCCTGCTGACCGAGAACGACGCGGACGGCCTGTTCGCCAAGCCCGTGGCGGTGGACGAAGCGGGACTGCCCGTGAAGCCACCGGCCACGCGCCCGGTCTGGCTGCTGGTGGATCTGGACGGCGATGGCCAGTTCCGGACGGACGCCGCGGCGACGACGCAGAACAAGCCGTCGGAGACGTTCGATATCCGTGGGCCGTTCGTCCTTGGCGGCGCGACCTACCGGGCGACCGTGGCGCCGGACGGGTCGTGGCTGCGCCTGCAGGAGACCGACGAGCCTGTGGCTGACTTCCGTGTGCGGCGCCCGGCCCTGCTGGCCGCAGGCGACGCCGCCCCCGACTTCACCGCGACCGGACCGGACGGCCGCCCGGTGCGCCTGTTGGACTACCGGGGGAAGGTGGTGGTGCTGGACTTCTGGGCGACCTGGTGCGCCCCGTGCCAGCGGGCCATGCCCCACCTCAGCGCGCTACAGGACCGGCTGAAGGACCAGGGCGTGGTGGTCCTGGGGCTGTGCGTCTCCGACGAACCCGAGGCGTTCGCGCAGTGGGTGAAGGCGGACGCCAACGCCGGCGCGGCGGAGCGCAAGGCCCGATTCCCCCTCGCCTTTGACCCGGCGGGGCGCGACGGGGCGAGCCAGCCGAAAGCTCTGTACCGGGTGAGCGCGCTGCCGACGACCTACGTCATCGGGCGGGACGGCAAGGTGGTGGGCTCGGTCGTAGGCTACCGGCCGGAAGACACCACCCTGGAAGATGCGCTAAAGGCGGCGGGGGTGCGGCTATGACCACTGCTGCCGCTCCCCCCGCTGCCTCGCTGCTGCTGCGTGCTGCCGCCCGGTTACCCGGGGCCGGCGACGGTCACCGTCGCCGCGCGCTCCACGGTCTTTGGCGGGAGGCAGCTTTCCGCCGTACAGGCCTGGTACCGCGCCCGCACGGTAAAGCGTGCGGGACCGCGGGCGTCCTTGGGAACGGTGACCGGCACGGTCACCCGCACCGTCCCCTCGTACACCTCGATCTCGTCCCCGGCAATGGTGGCCACGTGGGGCTTGGGGTAGGCAGGTGTCCCGACCGCAAAGCGGGGCGGCGCCTGCACCGTGACGGTCGTCGGGGCGTTTGCCTGGTCCTTCGCGGGCGGATAGATGTGGTATTCGGGGTCCACTGTGAAGGTCACGGTGACGGTCAGCGGCTTGCCCGCCGGCGCCGACTTCGGGGCGCTCACGGCCACCTTCACCGGGTCCTTGCGCTCTTCCTGCCGGCCGCCACTGGCGCCGCCGCCGGCGGCCCGTCCCGCCGGGGGCGGGAGCAGCAGCAGGAGCGCTGCCGCCGCCGCGGCGGTCACGGGCAGCAGGAGGGCCGCCGCTGATGTCCGCGTCACGGCTGCTTACCTCCGCCCGCCGCGACCCGGGCCTTCCCGGCGCCCGGCTTCAGGCCGAGCTTCTGGACGACCGCCCGGACGTTGTCCTCGTGGAAGCCGAAGCCGTGGTAGAGGACGGTCCCCTTGCTGTCGATCAGGTACGTCGCGGGGAGCAGGGTGACGCCGTACTGGTCCATCATGATCGGGCCGTCCACCTTGGCGTTCTTGCCGGCGACCGAGTGCTTGGGCGCCGGGCTGATGGCGACGGTCGCGCGGAAGTTGTGCCGGGTCGTGAACTCGTTGACCATCTCCGGCGTTTCGGCCTCGTCGATCAGCACGAAGGCGAGCTCGTCGCTGCCGAGCCGGTCCACGAACTTCTGGACCTGCCGGATCTCGGAGTGGCACGGCTTGCACAGGACGCTGAAGAAGTGGAGCAGGACGACCTTGTTGTCCTTCAGCAGCTGGCTGAGCTGGACGTTGCCGCCCTTGGGGTTGGGGAGGGTGAAGTCGGGGGCCTTGCTGCCGACCTTCAGCACCTCGCCCTGGTAGGGCAGGCCGATGAACACCTTCTCGCCCGGCGGCGGGGTGTAGGCGTAGGCATCCTTCGGGGCTGCGGCGTCCATCGAGATGCCCTCCAGACGCGACACGGTGGCGGAACCCGCCCCGCTTTCGAAGGACTTGCCGCGCACCCAGCGCCGGATGATCAGGTCATCGTCGATGTACAGGCGGGTCACCGCGGGCGCGGGGTCCTTCGTCACCATCTCCACCACCTGGTAGGCCACCCCGTCGATGGTCTCCGGGGCGAGAAGGCGGGGGTTCACCACGTCGCGCGACGACGAGGTGAAGAGTTCGGGGCGCGGGTCGAAGAACTGCCGCAGGCCGGTGGGCAGGCCGTAGATGTAGTAGCGGTAGCCGTAGGGGTCCGCCTGCTCCTTGCGGAAGCGCGCCGCCGGGGAGGGCTTCACCGGGTCGGACTGGGACCAGAGGTTGACGCCGTCCGCGATCAGGGTCAATTTCCCGTCCGGGCCTTCCTCGATCATGCGCATGAGGTTGGGCTTTTCCAGGAAGAAGGTCGCCTTCGTGACCCCCTTCTTGCCGTTGGCCTGGGATTCGGTGATCACGGTGCCGCCGAGCGTTCGGAGCGCCTTGTACCGGGCGGCGACGCGGGCGAGGAGCGCATCGGCGCGCGCGTCGGGGGCGTTCGCGGGGGCGTAGACGGGGGCGGCGGAAGCGGGCGTTTCCGCGGCGCCCGCCGCATCGGGGGCGGCCGACACGCCCGCCCCGGATGCGGCGACCGTCGCCAGACCGACCGCCAGAGTCGGCAAGAACCAGGGACGTCGAGTAGGCATGGCGGAGACTCCTTAGAGAACGCCCGCCGTGAAACAGGGCGGGCAGGGTTTGCACAGGATTATAACACTAATCGCGCGTCATCAGGACATAGACGAAAATTCAGACTGTCTTTTTCCGTGTCACGATTGACGCTTCTATAGACTTCAGGTTACAATCGCAGGCAACCGGCACCGACGGACGGAGTTCCTCGTCCCGCGCCGGTCCCCGGCAGCATGTCCCCGAAGACGGCAACAGAAGCAGGCGTGTCTACCGTTTGATAGCAGGAGGTTGAGATCGATGTCTTACCGGAATTCGCGACGGCTTACTGCCGAACCGCCCCGAGCCGCGTCCACGCGGGGTAAATCCTTCGGGTTTACGCTGATCGAACTGCTCGTCGTTATCGCCATCATCGCGATCCTCGCCGCGATCCTTTTCCCCGTATTCGCCCAGGCCCGCGAGAAGGCCCGGCAGGCGACGTGTCTTTCCAACCTGAAGCAGATCGGCACGGGCTGGATCATGTACGCCCAGGACTACGACGGCGGTTATCCGACGAAGGGGTACTACCACCCGTCGTTCGCCGCGCCGCCCTCCGAGCGCATTTACTACAGCTGGTATGGCGGGCAGCACTACGAGAACTTCGAAGCCTCCGGAGCGTACAAGTACTTCCCCGAGAAGGGCCTGATCCAGCCCTACATGAAGAACGTGGACGTTCAGGACTGCATCAGCGCCGCAGGATTCGACCCGGACACTGCCAACCAGAAGATCGCGTACGGCATGAACAACCCGTACGTGGTCTGGGAGCAGGAGTTGGAGCGCCCCGCGGAGACGATCATGCTGGCGGACGTGATTCGCGTGGCGATTACCGCCGCCGGAACTCCCTCCCTCCAGCGGAACTCCCTCCTTTTCCGGCCAGGCACCAGCCGCGCCTCCGTGCTGCACGGGCGTCACAGTGGTATGGCGGGTGTTCTCTGGGCGGACGGCCACGTCAAGGCCGTCAAGCCGGACCCGCAGCCGGTGGGTCTGGCGATGCCCTCGGGCGGTCCCATAACCCAGGCGGAGCACGACGCCCAGGTGCAGCACCACTGCGGCGAGTTGCTCCCCGGCCCCCGGACCAACGACCCCATCAAGGACGCCTACTACTACCTGGCGAAGAAGAACTCTCTGGCCACCATTCAGTAGCTGTTCTCGTCCGGCCGGGGCGCGCTGCGCACACAGCGCGCCCCGGCCGGATTCCCCTTCCTGAGCCCCGGTATAGCCTCCTGGCACCCAGACACGCCGTAGCACGGCGTAGCACGGCGCGACGCCATTCTCAGCCATCAGGACGGCGACACCCGCCTGGAGGGAGTCCTGCGCCGCCTCGGCGTCACGCTCCCCGGCAAGAAGACCGCGGAATAGCGCGAAAAAGGGCGGCGGGCGCGTGTGCGCCCGCCGCCTTTCGGGAAGAACGCGCGCCCGCTATTCCACGTTACAGGTCTTGTAGGCGGCTTCGAGGGCGGCGAGCACGTCGCCTTTCGGGAGGAACTCGTGGCCGAGGAAGCCGTCGAAGCCGGTTTCCTGGATCGCCCGGCAGATGGCGGGGTAGTAGAGCTCCTGCGTCTCGTCCAGGTCACGCCGCCCCGGAACGCCGGCTGTATGGTAGTGCGAAAAATGCGCCGCGCCGTGCTCCCGGATCGTCGCGATGACGTCCCCCTCCATGATCTGCATGTGGTAGATGTCGTAGAGTAGCTTGACGCGCGGGGAGCCCACGGCCTCGCAGACGCGCACGCCCCAGGCGGTGCGGTCGCACTGGTAGCCGGCGTGGTCGCGCTTTGAGTTGAGCAGCTCCATCGCCAGGGTCACCCCCGCCTGCTCGGCTTCCGGGGCCAGCTTCTGGAGGACGGCCACGGTGTTGTCCAATCCCTCCTCGTCGCTCTGGCCGTCCACGTGGTTGCCGGAGAAGACGACCAGTGTGGGAATGCCGAAGTGCACGGCCTTTTCCAGACGGGCGGTCACTTCGGCGCGGATGCGGTCGTGGTTCTCGCGCTTGTTCATGCCGTCGGACAGGGTGCCGTGACCGCCCACACAGGCGATGGTCAGTCCCCCATCACGCACCACAGGCCAGTACTCCTCCGGCACCAGGTCCACCCCTGCATAGCCAATCCGCGCCGCTTCGCGCACCACCTCTTCCGCCGTCAACGGCTTCTTGTGAAAGGCCCACCAGGAAAATGATTGCTTCATGACGCCACGTTCGGCGGACGACGCAGCGAACCCTTTTTTCCGAATCTTTGTAACGTCGGCCCTGGAGGAGGCGACTGTGGAGTATGAGGAGTGCCCCTTCGCCCCTTCCGGGGCGGTCGGCCGACGGCAATTTCCTGGACCAGGCGCTTTCCGCGGAGCGGGAGCGTCTGGTGCGTCTCTGCGCACGCCTGACGGGTGACCGCGAGGCGGCGGAGGATCTGGCGCAGGAGGCTCTGCTGGAAGGCTGGCGCCACCAGGAGCGGCTGTATGGGGCGACGCTCTGGAAGGCGTACCTTACCGGGATCGCGCGCAACGTCTGCCTGCGCTGGTGCCGGAAGCAGGGGCGGGAGCGCCGGATGGTGACACTCCCGGCAGGACTGGAGTCGGTGGCCGATGAGGAGGCGACCGGCGGCGGGGAGGCGCGGGACGCCGACCCGGTGGAAGACCTGCTGGTGCGCGCGGAGCTTTCGGCCCTGCTGGAACGGGCGATGGCGTCCCTGCCGGAGGACTCCCGGGCGCTCCTGACCGAGCGCTACGTGGACAACCTGCCGCAGGCGGAGATCGCGGCGCGGCGCCGGATGACCGAGGGGTGCGCCGGAGTGCGCCTGCACCGTAGCCGCGCTGCCCTGCGGCGGGCGCTGGAGTCACGGCCGGAGCTGCGCGAGGACGCCGCCGCCCACGGGCTGCTGGGAGCGGACGCGCTGGAGGGGTGGCAGTCGACGCGCATCTGGTGCCCGCACTGCGGCGCGGCGTTCCTGGACTGGCGCTTCGAGCGGGATGCGGCGGGGCGCTGCCGCTCTTTCGCCGTGCGCTGCCGGGACTGCCGGGAGGAGTTGGGGGCGGACTTTACCACGCGCCATCGTGCGCTGGACCCGGGGCAACTGCTCTCGGATGTGAAGGGGTGCAAGCCGGCGCTGACCCGCCTGAACCGGTGGTGGAGCGATCTGCTGGAGCAGGCGGTGGCGACCCGCGAATCGCTCTGCGCGCGGTGCGGCGGGAAGACGTGGGTCACGACAGACCCGCCGTCCTCGGTGCCGTTGTGGATGCGGGAGATGCGGGGCATCTACTCGCTTTGCGCGCCGTGTCAGCGCCCGCTGTGCCTGACGCCCGCGGGGCGGGCGTTCCATACGCCGGAGGCGCGGCGGTTCTGGCAGCGACACCCGCGCATGCGCCTGCGGTCCGAGCGTGACCTGATGTTCCAGGGGCAGCCCGCCGTCGCGGTGACCCTGGAGAGCGTGACCGACTGTGCGCGGCTGGAGTGCATCCTGTCGCGCGCGAACTTTGCCGTGCTGAGTTTGGAGGAGACGGGCGCCGGCAGCGCAGCGGAGCGGCAGCCGTCCCTGGTCGTGTAGAGCGTGTAGAGAGATTACTAGAAGGAGAAAGTGTTCATGAATCATCTTCGTGCTGCGCGGGTTCTGCGGCCCGCGCGCCGGGCGTTCACGCTCATCGAGTTGCTCGTAGTTATTGCGATTATCGCTATTCTAGCGGCTATTCTCTTCCCAGTCTTCGCACAGGCTCGGGAGAAGGCGCGGCAGACGAGTTGCCTCAACAACATGAAGCAGCTGGGTATGGGGATTATCCAGTACGTGCAGGACTACGATGAGACCTTCCCCATCGACATCGCGCACAACTCTACGGACGGTTGGGACGCCGGCACCTACAACATCTCCGTGCCCGCCGGGTGGGACACGGGTTCCGGCGTCTACTGGTACCAGAGCGACCGCGCCGTGTGGGTCAACTCCGTTCAGCCCTATGTGAAGAACTACGGCGTACTGGCCTGCCCCTCCGCCGTCATTGAGGAGCTGTACGGCTTTGCCATTCCGCCGGTCCCTGGCTTCGGCCAGCCCGCGGACGTTACCTACCTTATGAACGGCCAGCTCAACACCGCGCCCGAGTCGCTGGTCAAGCTGCCGGCGTCCATTCCGCTCCTGTACGAAGGATCGGGCAACGTGGGCTTCCGGGGCTACTACTACTCGCGGTCGCAGCTGTACTGCCCCAACCCGAACCAGCCCTGCACCTACGTACCGGTGAGCGTCGATAATTCGTGCGTCGGCGCGAACGGGGACTTCTCGCGTACTCTGACCTGGTCCGGCACGGACGCGACGCCCGGCCACATGTGGCTTCACAACCAGGGCACGAACTTCGTTTATACCGACGGCCACGCGAAGTGGACACGCATGGGGGCGAAGGTCGCACCGGCGTTCACCGACAGCCTCTACACGGACCCGTACGTCCAGTACAACAGCAAGGGTGTCCCCCAGTCGGACCCGACCCGGGGCACGATGTGGTACAGCGCGTACAGTGACGGGTGCCACTTCCTGATGTTCGGCCCGGACCGCGAGCAGTAGAAGAAGGAGAGTAGAGAGTCTATGAATCAGCCACTGAGATCGTCACGCCGCGCTGTCGTCGCCCTGCGCGCCTTCGCCGTATGCGGCCTGCTCCTCGCTGGGGGCCTCGCGCTCACGTCCTGCTCCAAGCCCGAGGCGGAATCCGCCGACGCCACGAGCGCCGTCCCGCCCGGTGAGCCGGGCAGCGCCGCCGCCGCGGGTCCGAACGCGCGGATGGCCGATAAGGCTATGGTCGGAGGAGGCGGCGCGCCTGCGTCGCAGACCGCGGCTCCGCGCATGCGCGAGCGGCCGACCCGGTAGCTCTCCCCGCCCAAAGTCCCCTCTGGCGACCGCTTCGCTTCTCCCTAACCGGGAAGCGAAGCGGTCGCTTTTCGTCTGCCGAACCATCCTAACGCTCTGCCGGCACAATGTCACACACCCCTCCCGCGTTTCACCGCAGACGCGGGGCCACACAGGAGGATTCGACATGCCGCAGCCCCCTCTTCCCTCGGCAATCACGGCGTTGCAGAAGCCGCCGCCGCCCCGACAGCCTGACGCGCATCGCCTGTCTCGCCGACAAATGCTTGCGCTCTCCGGACTGGCCCTCAGCGGGCTGGCGTTCGCCGGGTGTTCTGGGGGAAGCCTGGTCAAGCGACCGGAGGAGGGCGGCGATTTTAGCCGCATGGAACGGCTGGTGGTCAACCCTCTGCGCGACCTGCTCACCGACGAGCGCGGGGTCGAGACCGGGTTCCTCGGGTATCTCAGCACGAGCGCGGGCGCTCTCGCGGCGTTCTGGGGCACCCAGCGCATGGCCGAGTTCATCGGGTCGGAGTGCTACAAGTGGACGTTCGGCCCCGGCTCTTCCCATACCGCCGAGTGCTACAACGAGCAGGCGATCATCGGCGACTGGAGCAACGTCAACTGCTGGGCCAACCACAAATATCGCTTCTGCCAGAATATGTCCCTGGACGACTTCGACGCGAAGACGTTCTTCTCGACCACGGTGACGGTCGGCGGCACCGTCGCCATCACCGTGACCAACAACACGCCCTCCTACGACACGGCAGTGTCGATCTCGGGAGGCGCGGGGGGCCGCATCCTCCCGGCCTCGTCGGTAGAGGCGTCTTCGTCCTACGACGCCATCGTCAAGCACTATGACGACGGCGTGCAGCAGCACTTCCGCGTGCGTAATATCACCTACGCGGCTCCGGAGGAGCTGCCGAGCGGCCAGACCGAGGCGATCGAGACGCTGACGTTCACCGCCGCCGGAAAGACCAAGACCATTACCCTGCGCATCGTCCAGAAGTGCCGCGACAGCCGGGGCCGGGAGGTACCATGCCGCTAAAACGTACCCGCTTTCTTGCCCTGAAGGCAGCGGTCATGGCTCTCACCGCCTGTGCTGCTGCCCTCGCTCCCACCGCGCCCTGCCGCGCGGATGTCCCCGACTGGAGGGCGTCTGTGGGCGCCTTCCTGCCGGTGGATATCCCTTCTGGCACGCGGGATGGCGCGGGGGTTACCCTCGCTGTGTCGCGCACCGTCTGGCAGGAGGCCCCGAGCGCGCCGGACGCCATACGGGCCAGCCTGCGGTATACCGAGTACCCGCTGAAGGGCGACCAGCGCATCCGCCTGTTCCACCCTATGGTGGAGTACGAGCGCCGACTGAGCGGGTCGGGCCGTGACGCCGGCAGAGGAGGCGGGCTCTACGGCGGTGTAGGTGCGGGGCTCGTGTTCGGCGACAATTCAGGTGGTGGGTCCACCACGCATCTCGCCTACACCGCGTTCCTCGACTACGACTGGCAGCCGGTCCTCCTGGAGGCGCGACTTCTGCGCGGCAGCCACACCGGAGAACACGGAGTCGCCCTCAGCCTGGGCGCGCACTGGTAGGCGGCGGGAAGACGGAGCAGGAACATGGAAGCCTTCGGGGTGATGCT
>Ga0065721_10049816_pt1 | contig 26857 bp, 26 predicted proteins | sample Mesricmetagenome_FD_59108 | JGI IMG/M metagenome (GOLD analysis project Ga0065721, IMG submission 59108) | Mesophilic microbial community from rice straw/compost enrichment Sample: eDNA_1 v2 (version 2) | ecosystem: Engineered > Solid waste > Grass > Composting > Bioreactor | place: USA: Davis... | reverse complement strand
GCGGCCGTCTCGTCGGGCTTCTTCCAGTAGCCGCGCATGACCTGCGGGCCGCGCACCCACAGCTCGCCCGCCTCGCCGAGCGGCACGTCCTCGAGCGTCTCCGGATCGACGACGCGCACCTCGGTGTTGGGCAGCGGAAGGCCGACGGTGCCGGCCTTCCGGTTCGGGGCGACCGGGTTGGCCATGAGCACGGGGCTCGTCTCCGAGAGGCCGTAGCCCTCGACGAGGTAGCCGCCCGTCGCGGCCTCCCACGGTTCCACGACCTTCGTCGACAGCGGCATCGCGCCCGAGATGGAGATCTGGATGCCCTCGAGCGACACGTGCTTCGCGGCGGCCGCCGCGGTGAGGCGCTCGATGATCGGCGGCACGGCGGGCAGGAACGTCGGCGGGTGCTTCTTCACGACCGGCAGCACGAGGTCGGGGTCGAAGCGCGGGAACATCACGAGCCGCGCGCCCATGCTCATCGCGAAGGTGAGGCACAGGGTGAGGCCGTAGGCGTGGAAGAGCGGCAGCACGGCATAGACGACCGACGTGCCGCGCGGGATCTCGGGCACCCACGCGCGGGCCTGCGCCGCGTTGACGCCGAGGTTGAGGTGGCTGAGCGTCGCGCCCTTGGGGTGACCCGTCGTGCCGGAGGTGTACTGGATGAGCGCGACGTCGTCGACGCTCGGCCCGGGCACCGACGAGGCGATCGGCGTCTCGGCGAAGAGCTTCTCCCACGGCACCGTGCCCGACACCTTCTCGGTGAGCGCCGCCCGGCTCTCGCGTGCCTTCGCGATCGGCAGGCGCAGCGCGAACCGCATCCGCGCGGGCATGGCACGCGTCATGTCGACGCTCACGATGTGGTCGAGGCGCAGGTCCGCAGGGAAGTCCTGCAGCGTGCCGACGACCTTGTCCCACGCGATCGCGACCTTCGCGCCGTGGTCCTCGAACTGGTGGCGCAGTTCGCGCGGCGTGTAGAGCGGGTTGTGCTCGATGACGATCGCCCCGAGGCGCAGCGCCGCGTAGAACGCGACGACGTGCTGCGGGCAGTTCGGCAGGACGAGCGCGACCGTGTCGCCCTTGCTCACCCCGAGGCGGCGCAGGCCCTCCGCGGCGCGGTCGATCTGGTCGCCGAGCTCGGCGTAGGTCGTGACGGCCCCGAAGAACTCGACCGCGGGTCGGTCGGGGTAGGTGCGCACCGACTCCGCGATGAGGTCGCAGAGCGACGTCGTCGGCAGGGGCAGCTCGTGCGGCACGCCGGGGGCGTACGACGTCAGCCAGGGGCGGGCGGGATCGGTGGCGCTCACCCGTCAAGCCTAGAACTGCCGGGCAGAGGCCTACCGGCGGGCGAGGTGACGCAGGTGCATCTCGGTCTGCGAGAGCGCCGACAGGCGGGTGAAGCCGCGCAGGCCCTCCCAGCCGCCCGTCCACGCGACCCGCGTCGCGATCTGCCACACCGTCGCGTCGGGGTCGGCGGCGGCGAGGGCGGCGATCTCGGCGCTGCGGCGGCGGTGTCGCTCGGCGATCTGCGTCGCCCGCGCGGCGACCCCGCGGAAGCGGGCCCCGTGCCCCGGGCACACCTCCGCGTCGTCGAAGGCGGCGATGCGCGCGTAGGAGTCCAGCGCCGCCCCGAGCGGATCGTCGTCGGGCGCGAACCCGCCGAGCGCGAGGCCGGGGTTGACGAGCGGGAGCACGTGGTCGCCCGTGAACAGCAGTCCCGCGTCCTCGTCGTGCAGGCAGATCGACCCCGCCGTGTGGCCCGGGGTGTGCACGACGCGCACCCGGCGACCCGGGATCGGGAGGGTGTCGCCGTCGTCGAGCACGACATCCGCGCCGTAGCCGAGCGGATGCGAGCGCGGCACGAGCCCATCGTGGATCTCGGCGATGTGCTCCGTCGGCACGCCCCACCGGGCGACCGTCTCGTCGGGTCCGGGGTAGAGCGGGTGGCGCAGCGCCTCGTGCTCGGCGCGGTGCAGTGCGACGGGGACGCCGCGCTCGGTGCGCAGCCCCGAGCCGAGGCCGAGGTGGTCGGGATGCAGGTGCGTCGCCGTCACCGATCGCACGTCGGCGAGGTCGAAGCCGGCATCCGCGAGCCCCGCCTCGAGCCGCGCGCGATTGTCGGGGGTGTCCCAGCCGGGGTCGAGGAGGTGCACGCCGCCCGCGTCGTCGGCGAGGAGGTAGCAGTTGGTCGCGTCGACGGTGCCGCCGTGCGGGAGCGGGAGGTCGACGACCCAGACGCCCTCGGCGATCGCGGCGGTCACGCGAGTTCGGCGCGGATCGTCTCGACGAAGGCGTCGACATCCGCCTCGGTCGTGTCGAACGCCGTCATCCAGCGCACCTGGCCGGCCGCGCGGTCCCAGTCGTAGAAGCGCACCTTCTCGCGGATGCGATCGGCGGCGGCGTTGTCGAGCACCGCGAAGACGGCGTTCGCCTGCGTCGGGTGGCTGAAGGACAGCCCCGGGAGCCGCAGCTCCTCGAGGGCGCCGCGCAGCCGCGCCGCCATCGCGTTCGCGTGCGCCGCGGAGGCGAGCCCGAGGCCGTCCTCGAAGAGCGCGAGGAGTTGCGCCGACGTGAAGCGCATCTTGCTCGCGAGCTGCATCGTCGACTTGCGCAGGAACACGATCCCGTCCACACGGGACTGGTCGAGCACGACGACCGCCTCCGCGCCGAGCAGGCCGTTCTTCGTGCCGCCGAGGCTCAGGATGTCGACGCCCGCGTCGGAGGTGAACTCGCGGAACGGCACCCCGAGGGCGGCGGCGGCGTTCCACAGCCTCGCGCCGTCCATGTGCAGCGCCATCCCGTGCGCGTGCGCGAAGTCGGCGATCGCGCGCACCTCGTCGGGCGTGTAGAGGGTGCCGAGCTCCGTCGTCTGGGTGATGCTCACCGCGAGCGGCTGCGCGCGGTGCTCGTCGCCCCAGCCCCACGCCTCCGTCGCGATGAGTTCGGGGGTGAGCTTGCCGTCGGGCGTCGGCACGACGAAGAGCTTGAGCCCCGTGACCTTCTCGGGCGCGCCGCCCTCGTCGGAGTGGATGTGCGCCGTGCTCGTCGCGACGACGGCACCCCAACGCGGGAGGAGCGCGGTGAGCGACACGACGTTCGCTCCGGTGCCGTTGAAGACGGGGAACACCTCCGCGTCGGCGCCGAACTGCTCGCGCACGACGTCGGCGAGGCGCGCCGTGTAGACGTCCTCGCCGTAGGACACCTGGTGTCCGCCGTTCGCCGCGGCGATCGCGGCGAGCACCTCGGGGTGCACCCCCGCGTAGTTGTCGGACGCGAAGCCGCGCCAGTTCGGGTCGTGGAGGGTCGTCACGGCTCCATCGTCGCACCCGGGGCGGCACGACGTTGCGCGCGGCCCTTGAGGATGCGCCAGATGGCGACGCCCGCCGCGATGAGCACGAGCGCGTCGTCGCCGAAGCCGAGCGGCCCGGCGAGGATCTCGGGGACGACGTCGATCGGCGACGCGCCGTAGAGCAGCGCGCCCGCGCCGATGAGCACCGCCTTGAGGACGGAATGGTCGCGTGCCATGGCCGACAGGCTACCCGGCGGCCCACTCCTTGACCTGGGAGACCGTCGCGACCGCGTGCGGCCCCGCGACGCCGAGCAGCAGGTCGGTGACCCCGGCGTCGCGGAACGCCTCGACCCGCTCGCGCACGTACGACGCCGGACCCACGAGGTTGCCGGCCTCGAGCCACGCCTGCGGCACCTTCGCCGCCGCCTCCTGCGGGTGCCCCGAGAGGTAGAGCTCCTGGATCTCGTGCGCCTCCGCCTCGAACCCGTAGCGGCAGGCGAGGTCGAAGTAGAAGTTCTTGCCGCGTGCGCCCATCCCGCCGACGTACAGCGCGTACATCGGCCGCATCCGGTCGAGCACGCCCATCACGTCGTCGCCGATCGCGCAGATGCCGCCCGCGGCGATCTGCAGCGGGCCGAGTTCGGGCGATCGCGCCGCGAGCCCGCGCGCGAGCGAGTCACCCCACACGTCGTGCGCCTTCTCGGGGTGGAAGAGGAACGGCAGCCAGCCGTCGGCGACCTCGGCCGCGAGCGCGACGTTCCGGTCGCCGAGCGCCGCGAGCCAGATCGGCACCTCCGCGCGCACCGGCCGGTTGAGCAGCTTGAGCGGCTTGCCGAGACCCATGCCCTCGTCGGCCGGCAGCGGGAGGCGGTAGATGCCGTCGTGCTGCACGACCTCGCGACGCAGCCCCGTCCGCAGGATCTCGACGATCTCGCGCGTGCGGGCGATGGGCCTGTCGTAGGGGACGCCGTGGAAGCCCTCGATGACCTGCGGGCCCGACGCGCCGAGTCCGATCACCGCGCGACCCCCGGAGACACTGTCGAGTCCGGCCGCCGTCTGCAGGAGCGCGCCCGGGGTGCGGGAGAAGATGTTGAGGATGCCGGCCGCGATCTCGACGCGCGACGTGCGGGCCGCGAGGTAGCCCATGAGCGTCGGGGTGTCGAAGCCGTAGAGCTCGGCGACCCACACCCGGTCGAGTCCCGCCGCCTCCAGTTCCACGACGAGGTCGGCCGCCTCGACCGGGTTGCCGGAGTAGTCGAGCTGGAGCGAGACCTTCATCCCGACACCCTATTCACCCGACTGGTTTCCGCTCAGCCGCGGATCGCCTCCCGCCACGACACCCGCGCGCCGAGCCGCAGGAGCGAGTTCTCGTAGATGCGCACGCCGACCGCGATGAGCGCGACGGTCGTGAGGGCGAGGATGCCGAGCGCCGCGAACGGCTCCCACCACTGGGCCGACCCGAGGAAGAGGCGCAGCGGCATCGCGATCGGCGCCGAGAACGGCACGTACGACATGATCCCGACGACGAGGGGATTGTCGTTGAAGAAGATCACCAGGAAGTAGGGGATCATCACGAGCATCATGACGGGGGTCGTCGTCGCGCCGACGTCCTCGAGCCGCGAGACCATCGCGCCCGTGCCCGCGAAGAGGGACGCGAGCAGCACGAAGCCGAGGACGAAGAACGCGACGAACCACACGACGGGGGCCCCGAGGCTCACGAGCAGCGCATCCTGACCCGTCACGGTGAGTCCGACGATCGCCATCGCCGAGACGAGCGCGATCTGTGCGAACGCGAGCACCGACGTGCCGAGCACCTTGCCGGTGAACAGCACGCGCGTCGGCACGGCGGCGAGCAGGATCTCGATGACGCGCGTCGACTTCTCCTCGACCACCGACTGCGCGATCGTCGGGCCGAAGCTCATGCCCGCGGCGAAGAACACGATGCCGAACGCGAACGCGACGAGGTAGGCGAGCCCGCCCGGCACCGCGTCGGGGTCGAGCAGTTCGAGGGGCGGCGTCTCGCTCAGCAGCAGCAGGAGGCCGCGCGGCTCGGTGCTGTCGGCGATGACCCGCAGGCCGAGCGGCGTCGAGTCGTCGGGCACGACGGCCGCCTCGACGTCGCCGGAGCGCACGAGGTCCTCCGCCTCGTCGACGGTCCCGACGGGCACGACCTCGACGACGTCGATCCCGTCGAGGAGCGACGGGTCCGACGCCGCGATGCGGGGGTTCTCGGGCGTCGCCGCCGTGATCGAGCCGAAGACGATGCCGGCGAGCACGACGAGCAGCAGGATCGCGCTCGAGATGAGGAACGACTTGCTGCGCAGGCGCGCCATGATCTCGCGCTGGGCGACGAGCGCGACGAGGCGGGCCGACCCGGTGAGCCGCGGGGCGGGGGCGGGGGCGGTCACTGCACGACCTCCTTGAAGATCTGGGCGAGGGTCGGATGCTGACGCGCGAACGAGAGCACGGCGCCGCGCGCGGTGGCCTCCCGCAGGACGCGCTGCACGGCATCCTCGTCGGCGGCGTCGAAGAGCGCGTAGTCGCCGTCGAACTCGACGACGTCGATGCCCGGCTGCTCGCGCAGCCACGCGGTGTCGGCCGAGGTGAGCAGCTCGTAGCGGAGGGTCGTGTGCTGCGCGCGGAGCGCCGTGCGCGGTCCGGCGACGCGGATGCGGCCGTCGGCGATGATGACGAGGTCGTCGCACAGGCGCTCGACGATGTCGAGCTGGTGGCTCGAGAAGAGCACCGGCACGCCCGACGCGGCCCGATCGGCGAGCACGTCGACGATCGTCTCGACCGCGATCGGGTCGAGTCCCGAGAAGGGCTCGTCGAGCACGAGCACCTCGGGGTCGTGCACGAGGGCGGCGGCGATCTGGGCGCGCTGCTGGTTGCCGAGCGACAGCTTCTCGACGGGCTCGTCGGCGCGCTCGGAGAGCCCGAGGCGCTCGACGAGCTCGCGGGCGTTGCGGGTCGCCGTCGCGGTGTCGAGGCCGTGCAGCCGGGCGAGGTAGACGAGCTGCTCGAGCACGCGCATCTTCGGGTAGAGGCCGCGCTCCTCGGGCATGTAGCCGAAGCGACGCCGTCCGCCGTCGCGCAGCGGCACGCCGTCGAGGGTCACGGTGCCCCCGTCGGCGGCGAGCACGCCGAGGATGATGCGCATCGTGGTCGTCTTGCCGGCGCCGTTGCCGCCGACGAAGCCGGTCATCCGGCCGGGGTGCACGTCGAAGCTGACGTCGTCGAGCACCTGGCGGGCGCCGTAGCGCTTGTCGAGGTTGCGGATCTCGAGCATGGGTCCTCCCGGGGTCCCCTCCACGCTACGAACCCCACCCCGCGCGCACATCCCTCGTGCGGCCTCCCCCCTGAGGGGGAGCGGGTGCGTTTCTCCGGAGCTTCGGTGCGCTTCTCCGGACGTTCGGCGTCCGCTGCCTGGCGTCGTGGGCATCCGGGGGCTCATTCGGCGCGAGCCTCCGGAGAAGCGCACCCTCAGCCCTCCAGCCCCTCAGGGCCCCAGTCCCTCAGTCCCTCAGCCCCTCAGGCCTTCGGGCCCCCGGCCCCTCAGGGCCCCGGGGACACGAAACCCGAGTCGTAGGCGCGCACGACGGCTTGCACGCGATCACGCACCCCGAGTTTCAACAGGATGTTGGAGACGTGGGTCTTCACCGTCGCCTCGCCGACGAGGAGCTCGGCGCCGATCTCGGCGTTCGAGTGCCCGCGCGCGACGAGGCGCAGCACGTCGGCCTCGCGGTCGGTGAGTTCCGGGAGCGGCGGGGCGGGCGCCACGGCACGGGTCGACCCGAAACGCTCGATGACGCGTCGCGTGACCGCCGGGGCGAGGAGCGCGTCGCCCGCCGCGAGCACCGCGACCGCCTCCACGAGCTGCTCGGGGCTCGCCGACTTCAGCAGGAACCCGCTCGCCCCCGCGTCGAGCGCGCGGAAGAGCGAGTCGTCGTCGTCGAACGTCGTGAGCACGAGCACCGATCCCGTCGCGGCCGGATCGGCGACGATGCGCCGCGTCGCCTCGAGGCCGTCGAGCACCGGCATCTGCACGTCCATGCAGATCACGTCGGGGCGCAGCTCCCGGGCGAGCTCGACCGCGCGGGCGCCGTCGGAGGCCTCTGCGACGACCTCGAACCCGGGACGACTGGAGAGGATGACGCGGAACCCCGCGCGCACGAGCTCCTGGTCGTCGACGAGGAGGATGCGGATGCCGCTCATGCGCTCGCCGGGAGGGGCAGTCGGGCGCGCACGAGGTAGCCGCCGCGCGAGCGGGGTCCCACCTCGAGGGTTCCGCCCGCCGTCGCGACGCGCTCGCGCATCCCGAGCTGGCCGAGCCCGCCGGGCTGCCGGAGCGTGCGCACGGTGCCCGAGTTGGCGACCTCGAGCTCGATCGCGTCGGGGAGGTAGCGCAGCCGCACCTCCGCCTCGGCGTCGGGACCGGCGTGCTTGCGGGCGTTCGTGAGCGCCTCCTGGGCGATGCGGTAGAGGTTGAGGCTCAGTGCCGGCGGGAGCGGACGGGGGTCGCCGACGACGTCGAGCTCGGTCGGCAGGCCCGCCTCGAGCGACTCCTGCACGAGGCGGGGGAGGGCGGCGACGCCGAGGGTGGATGCCGGCTGCGCGTCGGCGGGCGCGTCGGGGTCGCGCAGCGTGCGCAGCAGGCCGTGCAGCTCCTCGATCGCCGACCGCGCCGCCGATTCGACGTGGAGCAGCGCCTCGGTCGTCGCCTGCGGGTCGGTCGCGAGCGTGCTGCGCGCGGCCCCCGCCTGCACGCCCATGACCGAGACGTGGTGCGCGACGGAGTCGTGCAGTTCGCGCGCGATGCGCACGCGGTCGAGGGCGACGGCCTGCTCGGCGACGCGCTCCCGCTCGAGTTCCAGCTCGGCGGTGCGCTCCGCGAGGGCGACGCGCTCGAGCGCCGACGCCCAGGCGCGCTCGCCGTAGTAGTAGGCCCCGCCGAAGTAGAGCACGTTCGTGAGCACCTGGATGAGGGTCAACGCGACGTAGGGGGTGAACCCGAGACCCGTCGACGCGTCGGTGTCGGCGACCTCGAGCGAGCCGAGGTAGATCGCGACGAAGAGCCACACCACCATGACCGCGGTGATCGCGAGACGCACGACGTGGGCGCGCACGCGGTGGGGGTCCCACGCGCCGACCGAGTAGAACGCGATGAAGAGCGCGATGTTGCCGACGAGCGCCTCCGGCACGTGGAACACCTGGCCGAGCACGAAGGCGGCGCTCACGACGATCGCGACAGCGGCCGGGAAGCGGCGCCGCCAGACGAGCGGCACGGCGAGACCGATCGCGAGGGGGATCGTCGCCCAGCCGGGGGCGGGGTCCGACCAGAAGCCCGCGATCCGGTAGAGCACCGAACTCAGGAGCGTGCCGACCACGATCGCCGCCGCGAGCACGACGTCGTAGCGCAGCTCGCGCGGGGTCGGCGCCGGGCGCCGTTCGGGAACGGTCACGCCTCCGAGCCTACGAACCGCCGCGGCCCGGCGCCTCCGTCGTCAGGCGGAGACGCCCGTGATCCCGCGCGTCGACTCGATGACGTCGCCCATCTTCTTGGCGAGCGCCTCGTAGAACATCGAGAGCGGGAACTCGTCGTCGAGCACGGCGTCGGTGTAGCCCTTGGGCGCGCCCCCGAGGATCTCGTCGGGCAGCCCGCGCGCCCAGCGCGACGCCGGGTGCGGGTCGAGCACGCCGCGCACGAGCTCGTACGCCGCGAGCCAGTGCGCCGTCTTCGGGCGGTCGATGCTGCGCCAGTAGAGCTCGTCGATCGCGTCCGACAGGGCGACCACGGCATCCGGGATCTCGTCCCAGTCGAGCGCGAGGGCGGTGTCGGTCCAGTGCAGCACGTTGCGCTGGTGCAGCCAGGCGAACAGCAGCTGCCCGCCGAGGCCGTCGTAGTTGCGCGTGCGGTCGCCCGTGAGCGGGAAGCGGAACATGCGGTCGAACAGGATGGCGTACTGCGCGAGCTGGGCGTGCTCGCGGGTGACGGCATCCGTCTCCTCGTCGCGCACGAGCCGCACCGACTCGCGGAACGCGGTGAGGTCGCAGCGCAGCTCCTCGAGCGAGTAGAGGAAGTACGGCATCCGCTGCTTGATCATGAACGGGTCGAACGGCAGGTCGCCACGCATGTGGGTGCGGTCGTGGATGAGGTCCCACAGCACGAACGTCTCCTCGGCGAGGCGCTGGTCGTCGAGCAGGCGCTGCGCGTCGGCGGGGAGCTCGAGGCGGGTGACCTCGGCGGCCGCGCGGGTGACCCGGCGGAAGCGCGCGGCCTCCCGGTCGGCGAAGATGGCGCCCCACGTGAACGGCGGGATCTCGCGCATCGCGACCGTCTCGGGGAACAGCACCGCGGAGTTGGTGTCGTAGCCGGCGGTGAAGTCGAGGAACCGGATCGGCACGAAGAGCGCGTTCGTGTAGGTCTGCTCGAGCGCGGCGATGAAGTCGGGCCAGACGACCTCCACGAGAACGGCCTCGAGGAGGCGGTCGGGGCTGCCGTTCTGCGTGTACATCGGGAACACGACGAGGTGACGCAGCCCGTCCACCCGGTGGCGCTCGGGGTGGAACGCGACGAGGGAGTCGAGGAAGTCGGGCACGCCGAAGCCGCCGTCGACCCAGCGCTCGAGGTCGACGACGACCGCGTCGAGGTACTCGGCGTCATGGGGGAAGGCGGGCGCGAGCTCGCGGATGCCGGCGACGACGCGGGCGAGGAGGTCGCGCGCCACAGGGTGGGCGGAGGCCTCCGGGATGCTGCCGTCGTGCACCTGGAGCGGCTGGAGCGCGGCGACGGCGGCCTTGAGGTCGAGCCAGCCGGCGCGCGTCGCGATGTCGGCGGTCTCGCTCACGATCGTCATGCTTCGAGCCTAGGAACGGGCCTTTCGGAAAGGGTTGCGATCGACGCATGATCGTTGCGTGAACTCGCATCGCACCGCCGATGACGTGCGCGCGGCGCTCGCCGAGGTCGCGGATCCCGCGGATGCCGTCGACCTCCAGCGGTTCTTCAAGACGGGACCGGGCCAGTACGGCGAGGGAGACGTGTTCGTCGGGGTGCGGGTTCCCGCGATCCGGGCGGTCGTGCGGCGCTTCCGCGGCTTGGGGTTCGCCGAGATCGACGCCCTCCTCGACGACCCCGTGCACGAGCACCGGCTCGCCGGCCTGCTGCTGCTCGTCGTCGCGTCCCGTCGCGACCCGGAGGAGGCCGTCGGCCGTTACCTCGCGGCCGTGCGGCGCGGGCGGGTGAACAACTGGGACCTCGTCGACTCCTCCGCCGAACACCTCCTCGGCGCGTGGCTGCTCGAGCGCGACCGCTCGCTGCTCGACGAGCTCGCCGCCTCCGCGTCGCTGTGGGAGCGTCGCGTCGCCGTGCTCGCCACCTTCGCGTTCATCAAGTCGGGTGACGCGTCGACGACGCTCGCGCTCGCCGAACGCCTGCTCGACGACCGGCACGACCTCATGCACAAAGCCGTCGGCTGGATGTTGCGCGAGGTGGGCAAGCGTGTCTCGCGCGAGGAGCTCGTCGGCTTCCTCGACGCGCACGCCGCCCGGATGCCGCGCACGATGCTCGCCTACGCGACCGAGCACCTGCCCCCCGAGGAGCGCGCCCGCTACCGCGCCGTACGCTGAACGAGTGAGTGGCGTCCTGATCGGGTTCGCGATCATCGCCGCCGTCGTCGCCGTCGGCTACCTCGTCGGCCGCAGCGGCATCCTCGGCCCCGGGTCGGGTCCCGTGCTCAGCCGGCTCGCGTTCTTCGTGCTCAACCCGGCGCTGCTCTTCACAGTGCTCGCCGACGCCGACCTCGCGGCGCTGTTCTCCGCGCTCCTTCCCACGGCGGCCGTCGTCCTCGGCCTCAACCTCGTCGCCTACGCCGTCATCGCGCTCGTCGCGTGGCGCCGCCCCGTGCCGGAGGCGACCGTCGGGGCGCTCGGCTCGGCCTACGCCAACGCGACCAACATGGGTGTGCCGATCTCGGCCTACGTGCTCGGCGACGCCTCGACGTCGGCGCCCGTCATCCTGCTGCAGCTCATGGTCGTCTCGCCGATCGCGCTCACCGTGCTCGACCTCAGCACGAGCGGGCGGGTGTCGGTGGGACGCGTGCTGCTGCAGCCCGTGCGCAACCCGCTCATCATCGCCTCCGCGCTCGGGGTGCTCGTCGCCGTGACGGGCGTCGAGGTGTGGCCGCAGCTCATGGACCTCTTCGAGCTCGTCGGCGGCGCGGCGGTGCCCGTCATCCTGCTCGCCTTCGGGATCTCGCTGCATGGGCAGCGGCCCCTCGCCGCGGGCTCCGACCGGCGCGGGGTCGTGCTCGCGACGGTGCTCAAGATGGGCGTCATGCCGCTCGCCGCCTGGCTGTTCGGGCGGTTCGTGTTCGGTCTCGAGGGGCACACGCTCTTCGCCGCGGTCGTGCTCGCGGCGCTGCCGGCGGGGCAGAACGTCTTCAACTTCGCGCAGCGCTACGGGCGCGGCGAAGTGCTCGCGCGCGACATCGTGCTCATCACGACGGGGCTCTCGCTGCCGGTGCTGCTCGTCGTCGCGGCGCTGCTCGCGGCGTAGACCCTGCACGTCGAGCGCTACCGCGTTCGTCGAGCGCGCCTCCGATAGCGGCAGCGGTCGGCGAGCGCGGTAGCGCTGGGAAGGTCGGTCAGAAGATCATCGGACGGTCGTCGTCGTCGACCGGCTCGAGGTCGAGATCGACGACGACGGGCACGTGATCGCTCGGGGCGTCGCCCTTGCGCTCGTCGCGGTGGATGGCAGCGCCGGCGACGGCATCCGCGAACGGCTTCGAGCCGAGCACGAAGTCGATGCGCATGCCCTCGTTGCGCGGGAAGCGCAGTTGCTTGTAGTCCCAGTAGGTGTAGCCGGTCGGCACGCGCGGCCGCACGACGTCGGTGAGGCCCGCGTCGAGGAGCGCCTGGAAGGCCGCGCGCTCCGGCTCCGAGACATGGGTCGAGAGCCCCGGGATGACGGTGGGGTCGCCGTTGTCGCCGTCGGTGGGCGCGATGTTGAAGTCGCCCGTGAGCGCGAGCGGCAGGTCACCCGCCGCCCACGTGCGGGTGTTCTCGGCGAGGGCCGCGAGCCAGTCGAGCTTGTAGGTGTAGTGCGGGTCGCCGAGCGAACGGCCGTTGGGCACGTAGAGCGACCACACCCGCACCCCGCCCGTCGTCGCGCCGATCGCGCGGGCCTCCTTCGGCAGGTCGGGGCCTTCGGCGCCCTTGAGGAAGCCCGGCATCCCGTCGAACCCGATCTGCACGTCGTCGAGCGGATGCCGACTCGCGATCGCGACCCCGTTCCACTGGTTGAGCCCGTGCAGGGCGACCTCGTAGCCCGCGTCCTCGAACGCCTGGAGCGGGAACTGCGCCTCGGTGCACTTGATCTCCTGCATCGCGAGCACGTCGACGCTCTCGCGCTGCAGCCAGTCCACGACGCGGGTCACGCGGGTGCGGACGGAGTTCACGTTCCAGGTCGCGAGGCGCATGACCCTAGTCTTGTCGGTGTGACCGACGCCCGTGACCAGCTCATCCAGTTCATCAAGGACGAGGCGGTCTTCCACGGCGACTTCACGCTCACGAGCGGCAAGAAGGCGACGTACTACATCGACCTGCGCAAGGTGAGCCTCGACGGCCGCGTGGCGCCGCTCATCGGCGAGGTCATGGCCGACCTCATCGCCGACATCCCCGACGTGGATGCCGTGGGCGGTCTCACGATGGGCGCCGACCCGATCGCGGCGGCGGTCCTCCACCGCGGGCACGCGATCGGTCGCCGCTACGACGCCTTCGTCGTGCGCAAGGAGCCCAAGGACCACGGCCGCGGCAAGCAGGTCGAGGGTCCCGACCTCGCGGGCAAGCGCGTCGTCGTGCTCGAGGACACCTCCACGACGGGCGGTTCGCCGCTCAAGGCGATCGAGGCGCTGCGCAAGGTCGGCGCCGAGATCGCGGCCGTCGCCGTCGTCGTCGACCGCGCCACGGGCGCGAAGGAGATCATCGAAGCCGCGGGCTACCCCTACTACGCCGCGATCTCGCTGCAGGACCTGGGGCTCTCGCCGCAATGAACCCGGACACCGGTGACGAGGCCGAGGACTGGTTCGCGAAGTTCGAGCGGGAGGCCCGGGAGGCCGCGCTGAAGCGCGAGCAGGAGCAGGCGGGCGACCAGGTCCCGCCGGCGGAGACCCCCGCGACCCCGCAGCTCCCCAACCCGTTCGCCGCGCCCGCCGCGCCCGCTGCGCCGGAGCCGACGCAGGCGATGCCCGTCGTGCCGGAGCCGACGCAGGCGATGCCCGCGCAGCCGGAGCCGGCATCCCGACCCGAGGAGCCGACCCAGGCGCTCGAGGCCGCGCCGCTGCGCCCGCCGGGCGACGAGGGCCCGACGGCGCTCGACGCCCTCTTCGGCGACGACCGCTTCCGCGAGTACGACTCCACCCTCGGGCCCGACCCGAGCAACGCCCCGTTCGCGAACCGCGCGCGGGCGCAGGAACTCGTGCACGTGCCCGGCGCCCCCGTGCCGCCCCCGCCGCAGCGCTTCGGGCGCCCGCAGAAGATCCTCGCGGGAGTCGGCGCCGGACTCGCCGCGATCATCGCGCTCATCGGCCTCTTCGTGCTCGGCACGCGCCTGCCCGACCTGCTCGGACCGGCGCCCGCCGTCGCCCCGAGCCCCTCCGCGACGCCGACCCCGACCCTCACGGCGCTGCCGGTCGGCCCGGTCGGCCCGGGCGTCTGGGCGTGGGACGAACTGCTCGGCGGCGAGTGCCTCGAGCCCTACGACGCCGAGCAGGGCGCGTGGGCGGAGGAGTACACCGTCGTCGACTGCGCCGAACCGCACGGCGCCCAGCTCGTCTCCCGGGCGTGGTTCCCGCCGCTCGTCGTCGATCCCGAGAACCCGCAGGTCGGCAAGCCCGACGACCCGTTCCCGGGTCTCGAGGCGCTCCAGGCGCAGATGTCGCTCCTGTGCTCGGCGCCGGGCGTCATCGACTACGCCGCCGCGGGCGCGTACAGCGACGCGCAGGTGCAGGGCTCCTACCCTGTGACCGAGGAGCAGTGGGAGAAGGACCCGTCGTACTACTGCTTCGTGAGCCGGTCGTCGGGGGAGCCGATGACGGGGAGCGTCGCCGCGCCGCGCCCCGAGGCGCAGCCGGCGCCGTAGGGGTCTCGACACGCCGCTCCGCGGCTACTCGACCACCGAGAGGGGGCGCGGCTACTCGACCACCGAGCGGGGGCGCGGCTACTCGACCACCGAGAAGCGGGCGTGGGGGAGGCGGGCGCGCATGACCTCGATCGCGTCGGGGCTCGAGTCGGAGAGCACGAACGACCGCCCGAGGGATGCCGCCACGGCGCCCGTCGTGCCGGAGCCGGCGAACAGGTCGAGCACGGCGTCGCCGGGAGCGCTCGACGCCTGCACGATGCGGCGCAGGATGCCCTCCGGCTTCTGCGTCGCGTAGCCCGTGCGCTCGCGGCCGTTCGTCGGCACGATCGTGTGCCACCAGACATCCGTCGGCAGTTTGCCGCGCTCCGCCTTCTCGGGCGTCACGAGCCCGGGCGCCATGTAGGGCTCCCGGTCGACCTCGGCGCTGTCGAAGTAGTAGGTCTCGGGGTTCTTCACGTAGACGAGGATCGTGTCGTGCTTCGCCGGCCAGCGCCGGTTCGAGCGCCCGCCGTAGTCGTAGGCCCAGATGATCTCGTTGAGGAAGCACTCCCGCCCGAACAGACCGTCGAGCGCGACCTTCGCGTAGTGCGCCTCCCGGTAGTCGAGGTGCAGGTAGAGCGTGCCGGTGTCGTGGAGCAGCCGATGCGCCTCGACGAGCCGCGGCTCGAGGAACGCCCAATAGTCGTCGAACCTGTCGACGTAGCGCGACACCGCACCGGGGGAGGTCGTGTACGAGCGGCCCGCGAACCCCACGCGGCCGCCGTCGGCATCCCGGGTCACCGTCATCCGCTGCCGGCGCTGCGTCTTGCCCGTGTTGAACGGCGGGTCGAGGTAGACGAGGCGGAACGCGGCGTCGGGCAGCCGGGCCGCGACGGCGAGGTTGTCGCCGTGTACGACCGTGTCGGGATCCCCCGGGCTCCAGAGCACGTCGGACGCCGGGGTCAGCGCTCGGTCTCGAGCGGCTCGGCCGAGACGAGCTCGTGCACGCCCGCGAGGATCTCGTCGGGGCGGAACGGGTAGCGCTCGATCTCGGCACGGTCGGCGATGCCGGTGAGCACGAGCACGGTGTGGAGTCCCGCCTCGATGCCCGCGACGACGTCGGTGTCCATGCGGTCGCCGATCATCCCGGTGTTCTCGCTGTGCGCGCCGATGCGGTTCATCGCCGAGCGGAACATCATCGGGTTCGGCTTGCCGACGACGTAGGGGTCCTTGCCGGTGGCCTTCGTGATGAGCGCCGTCACGGCCCCCGTCGCGGGCAGCACGCCGTCGGCGCTCGGACCGGTGGCGTCCGGGTTCGTCGCGATGAAACGCGAGCCCGCGTTGATCAGTCGGATGGCGCGCGTGATCGCCTCGAACGAGTAGTTGCGCGTCTCGCCGACGACGACGAAGTCGGGCGCCGTCTCGGTCATGATGAACCCCGCCTCGTGCAGCGCCGTCGTGATGCCCGCCTCGCCGATGACGAACGCGGAGCCGCCGGGCATCTGGCTCTTGCAGAACTCGGCGGTCGCGAGCGCGCTCGTCCAGATGCGGTCCTCGGGGACGTCGAGACCGGACGCGCGCAGCCGCGCCGCGAGGTCGCGCGGCGTGAAGATCGAGTTGTTGGTGAGCACGAGGAACGGGGTGCCCTGCTCGGTCCACTGCCGGATGAGGTCGGCGGCCCCGGGGAGCGGAGTGTTCTCGTGCACGAGCACGCCGTCCATGTCGGTCAGCCAGCACTCGATGTCGGCACGGGTTCTCATGCGCCCAGCCTAGGGATGCGCGCGGCTAGTGTCGGCGGGGTGGAGGAGCGCGAGATCGGCGTGGGCCCGTGGCCGGGGGGCCGGGACGCCTGGCCGGCCGACCCGCGCTACGACCCGGAGCTGCTCGAGCACGGCGACACCCGCAACGTCGTCGACGCCTACCGCTACTGGACGATGGAGGCGATCGTCGCCGACCTCGACACCCGGCGGCGCGGCTTCCACGTCGCGATCGAGAACTGGCAGCACGACCTCAACATCGGCTCGATCGTGCGCACCGCCAACGCGTTCCTCGCGGCCGAGGTGCACATCGTCGGGCGGCGCCGGTGGAACCGTCGCGGCGCGATGGTGACCGACCGCTACCAGCACATCCGCGAGCACCCGACGGTGGAGGATCTCGCGGCCTGGGCGCGCGCGGAGGGGCTGCCGGTCGTCGCCGTGGACAACGTGCCGGGGTCGGTCGACGTGCGCGACGCCGGCATCCCGGAGCGTTGCGTGCTGCTGTTCGGGCAGGAGGGCCCGGGGCTCACCGCCGAGGCGCTCGCCGCGGCCGACCTCGTCGTGGAGATCGCGCAGGCGGGGTCGACCCGCTCGATCAACGCGGGAGCCGCCGCCGCGATCGTCATGCACGAGTGGGTGCGGCGCTGGGCCTGAGCCGCGCGGCCCGGCTTCCGCGGCGCGGGGCGAGCGTATGATGGCGGCGATCCCGACGCGCGAGGACCCCATGGCTGAGCAACGAGGCGCGGCCGCCGAGCCGACACCCGTCCGCGCTCCCGCGACCCCCGCGAAGGCTCCGCACAGGCCGCGGATGCCGGCTGCTTTCGCGACCGCGCTCGCCGGGGCGGCGCTCATCGTCGGAACCGTGATCGCGATCGTCGTCGTGGTCGCCGCCGTCAACGCCGGCTGACCCCACCGGGCTTCGCCACGCGGGGCCGGTGTTACGCGGATGTTTCTGTGCGGTGTGCAACCCGTGAGAATCCTGGACCCCCCGTCCGGGGGGCACGATTCCGGGTTAGCGTCGAGACGAGGTCGCCGCCCCGGGGGGTCGGGGAGCGGCCTCTCCGAAGGGGGGATCGGATGTCTCTCGACGTGCGCCGGCAGGGGGTCGGCGAGGCGCTCGATGCGCGGGACAGGGTGCCGTCGTGGCAGCTCCGTTACGGGTTGCGGCTCGTCTACAGCGACTTCCTCGTCGTGACGACCGCGGTGTTCGGAGCCCAGCTGCTCTGGGTGCGCGTGCGCACCTTCCTGGCCGGGGAACCCGTGCCGCCCGACGGCGCCCAACCCAACGCGACCGCGTACTCGGTGTGCCTCGTGATCGCCTGGCTCGCGCTCCTCGCCCTCTCCGGCAGCCGCGACCCGCGCATCGCCGGCACGGGCGGCGCCGAGTTCCGGCGGGTGCTCGTCGCGTCGCTCGCGACCTTCGGCGGTCTCGCGATCGTCGTCTACCTCTTCAATCTGCAGCTCGCCCGCGGCTACTTCCTCATCGCGCTGCCGATCGGCCTCGCGGGGCTGTTCCTGGTGCGGCACCTGTGGCGCCTGTGGCTGCGCGCCCAACGCCGCGAGGGGGCGTACTCGGCGAAGGTCGTGCTCGCCGGATGCCCCGAGTCGGTCACCCACCTGGCCCGCGAGCTCGAGCGGATGCCCGAGGCGGGCCTGCACGTGCTCGGCGCGTGCGTGCCGGTAGGCCGGGAGCACGAGCTCGTGCCGCTCGAGACGGGCCCCATCCCGATCGTGGGCGACGTCGACCACGTCTTCGAGGCGGTCGACGGGCTCGAGGCCGACACCGTCATCATCACGAGCTCCGACGAGCTGTCGCCGCAGAAGGTGCGGGAGCTGTCCTGGAAGCTCGAGCCGGGTCACCAGCACCTCATCGTCGCCCCCGCGCTCACCGACATCGGCGGGCCCCGCATCCACACCCGCCCCGTCGCCGGGCTGCCGCTCATCCACGTGGAGACGCCGAAGTACCGCGGCGGCACCTTCTACTCGAAGCGCCTGTTCGACGTCGTCGTGTCGGGCGCACTCCTGCTGCTGCTCGCGCCGGTCTTCGTCGCGGTGATGCTCGCGATCGTGGTGACCGACCCCGGGCCGGTGCTGTTCCGGCAGCGGCGGGTGGGCAAGAACGGTCGGCCGTTCCGCATGCTCAAGTTCCGCACGATGGTGGTGGATGCCGAGGCCCGCCTCGCGGAGTTGCGGGCGCAGGCCGACGCGGGCAACGACATCCTCTTCAAGATGCGCGACGACCCGCGCGTGACGCCCGTCGGCCGCATCCTGCGCCGCTACAGCCTCGACGAGCTGCCGCAACTCGTGAACGTGCTGCGCGGCGAGATGTCGCTCATCGGGCCGCGGCCGCCGCTCGCCTCCGAGGTGGAGGAGTACGAGCACCACGTGCACCGGCGCTTCCTCGTGAAGCCCGGCATCACGGGCCTGTGGCAGGTCAACGGGCGCAGCAACCTCTCCTGGGAGGAGAGCGTGCGCCTCGACCTCTACTACGTGGAGAACTGGACCATGACCGGCGACCTCGCGATCCTGTTCCGCACCGCGCGAGCGGTGCTCGGTCGCGACGGCGCCTACTAGAGAGGACCGACGGATGCGCATCACCGTGATCGGCTGCGGCTACCTGGGGGCGGTGCACGCCGCCTGCATGACGGAGCTCGGCCACGACGTCGTCGGGATCGACGTCGACGAGGCGAAGATCGCGGGGCTCGCCGCCGCGGCGCCGCCGTTCTTCGAGCCGGGGCTCCCGGAGCTGCTCGAACGCACGCTCGCGACCGGGCGGCTGCGGTTCACGACCGACATGGGCGAGGCGTACGGCAGCGACGTGCACTTCATCGCCGTGGGTACCCCGCAGCAGCCCGGGCAGCTCGCGGCCGACCTCCGCTACGTGCACGCGGCCGTCACGGCGCTCGCCCCGCAGCTGCGGCCGGGGGATGTCGTGGCCGGCAAGTCGACGGTGCCGGTGGGCACGGCGCGGTCGATCGCGGAGCGGCTCGCGACGGAGGCTCCCGGGGCGCTCGTCGCGTGGAACCCGGAGTTCCTGCGGGAGGGGTTCGCGATCGACGACACGCTGCATCCCGACCGGCTCGTGTACGGCGTGCCGGCGGAACCCGACGAGGCGGAGCGCGTCACCGCCGTGCTCGACGAGGTGTACGCGACCCCGGCGGCCGAGGGCACGCCCGTCGTCGTGACGGGTCTCGAGACGGCGGAGCTCGTGAAGTCGGCGGCGAACGCGTTCCTCGCGACGAAGATCTCGTTCATCAACGCGATGGCCGAGGTGTGCGAGGCCGCCGGCGCCGACGTGACGCAGCTCGCGGATGCCATCGGGCACGACCCGCGCATCGGCCGCCGGTTCCTCAACGCCGGTCTCGGCTTCGGCGGCGGCTGCCTGCCGAAGGACATCCGCGCGTTCATGGCCCGCGCGGGGGAGCTCGGCGCCGACCAGGCGCTGACCTTCCTGCGCGAGGTGGACCAGATCAACATGCGCCGTCGCGCCCGCGCGATCGACCTCGTGCGCGACGAGCTCGGCGGATCGGTGCTCGGGCGCCGCATCGCGGTGCTGGGCCTCGCCTTCAAGCCCGACTCCGACGACGTGCGGGATTCGCCCGCGCTCAACGTCGCCGCGCAGTTGTCGCTCCAGGGCGCCGCCGTGCTGTGCCACGACCCGCGCGCGATCGAGGGGGCGCGGCACCGCTTCCCCGAACTCACCTACGTCGACACGATCGACGAGGCGGTGCGGGATGCCGACGCCGTCCTCGTGCTCACCGAGTGGCGCGACTACCGCGACCTCGACCCGACGTGGCTGGCCGCGCAGGTGGCGCAGCCGGTCGTCGTCGACGGGCGCAACTGCCTGGATGCCGACGCCTGGCGCGCGGCGGGATGGCGCTACCGGGCGCTCGGGCGGCCGCGGGAGGCACGCGTGCCGGCTCTCGCCTAGGCCAGAGCCGCGGCGTAGGCCTCGCGCACGGCCGCCGTCATCGCCGCCGGGTTCGACGCCCGCGCGACCTCCGCCGTGCGGGCGGCGACCTCGGCGGCGTAGGCGTCGTCGGCGAAGAAGCGACGCACGGCGCCGGCGAGCTCCTCGGGGCGCTCGCCCGCGAGGGCGTACCCGAGGGAGCGCATGCTCGGAATGTCGCGCGCGAGCACGGGGGTGCCGAGCGTCGCCGCTTCGACCGTCGAGAGCGGCCCGCCCTCCCACGCGGCGGTGTGCAGGTAGAGCGCGGCGCGGGCGACGCGGCGCGCGGCCCGGTCCGGTGGCGTCCACCCGGCGACCTCGACGCCCGACGCTTCCAGGTCGGCCCGGGCCGCGGGATCGCCGTCGCCGATCCAGACGAACCTCGCGGGGAGCTCCTCCGCGGCCCGCGCGACGGCGGCGAACAGGGCGGGATCCTTCTGGGGGGAGATGCGCCCCACCATGACGACCTCGGGGTCGTCGCCGCGCACGGCGTGGGCACCGAGGGCGGTCGGCGCGAAGGGGGCGGGGTTGAGGGCGACCCGGATGGGGACGCGCGCGGCGAGGCGGCGACCCAGCTCAGCCTCCCGCGGGCTCACGGCGACGACCGCGTTCGTGCGGTGGGCGAGCACGCGCTCGACGGCGCCGTAGACGGCGCGGGCCGGCATGCCGAGGTCGCGGCGCTCCATCGCGTAGCAGTGCGGGGAGTAGACCACCGCGGTGCCGAGGGGCAACACGGCACGGGCGGCCCCGGCGAAGCTCGAGTGCAGGTGCACGATGTCGGGGCGTTCCGCGGCGACCTTGCGCACGAGCCGCACGAAGAACCCCGGCAGTCCCCCCGCGTAGCGCTCGTGCGGCACGGGACGCGCCCACGCGTAGGTGGCCTGCCCGTCGCGGGCGCGGGAGAAGACGGCGTGGTCGATCTCGGGGAGGCCGTCGACGTAGTTGGCGATCGCCGACTGCACGCCGCCGCCGAGGGCCTCGGTCACATGCAGGACGCGCACCGGCGTCAGTCGAGCCGCACGGGCTCGGGGTCGCCGACAGTGACGACGCGGAAGCCGCGGGCGTCCTCGAGGTCCCGTCGGGTGATCGCGTCGGCCTCGCGCACCATCGCGAGCCCCTCGCTCGCGACGTAGGCGGCGAGGTCGTCCTGGTGCCCGTCGACGTGTTCGCCGTGCGCCGCACGCCGCGGTACGACGATCGGCCGCTTCCCGAGCTGCAGCGCGGTCAGGATCGACCCGGTGCCGGCGTGCGAGATGACGATGTCGGCGGCCGCGATCTCCTCCCGCAGCCGCGCGCTCGGCAGGCTCGCGACGGTGTCGATCCCGAGGTCGGAGACGTCGGACGGCCCCACCTGCCACAGCACGGACCACTCGGGCGGGATCACGGCGTGCACCCGCCGCACGAGCCGCTCGAAGCCGTAGTGCGCGTTGCCGCCGACCGTGACGACGACGCGCGGGATGCCGGGTCGTGGTTCGGCGGGCACGACGCGGAACCCCTCGAACACGGAGAGCGCGTAGCGCCAGCGGTCGTCGGCCGCGAACGGGTACTGCACGTAGCGGGCGATGCCGGGGACGCGCGCGAGCACGCGTCCGGTCGCGGAGAGCTCCCGCACCCGCGTGCCGCTCTCGATGTAGGAGAACGGCACCCGGAAGGTCTTCGCCGCGAGCATCGCCGAGAGCGCCATCTGCGCACCGGTGCTGTACACGTGGTCGATGCGCTCCCGCCGGAACACCCCGCACAGTCGCGCGTAGTCGCGCAGAATGCCGACGTAGGCCCGCGGCGCCCGGTTGGGTAGCGCGACCACGCGCTCGCCCGCGAGCATCGAGGTGCTCTGCGCGGTCGCGTCGGTCACCCACAGCACGTCGCCGTCGGGCACGATCCGCGGTCGCAGCAGGTTGAGCTGCGTGAGGTGGCCCCCACTCGTCGCCACGAGCATCGCCGTCATCCGTCGTCCTTCCCCCGAGAACCGAGCCCTCCCCCGAGGGCCCCGACGACGCTGGCGGCCCGACCCCCGAACGGGGGCCATGCCCCATCCCACCGCGCGCGTCGGGGCGCGCGCAAGCATTCCCAGCGAACGCTCACCTGGGCGGTCGCGCGAGGGTCAGGCGGTAGCCGGCGAGCGTCTCGTCGGCGATCGTCGCCCAGCGGTAGGCGGAGAGGTCGGGTCCCGTCGCGCGCTCGGCGGCCGCCCAGTCGACGGCGGCGGCGAGCACCCCGGCATCCAGCTCGCCCGCGTAGGCGCGCACCCAGGAGGGGCCGAGGTCGGCCGCGAGTTCGGGCATCGCGCCGAGCGCGGGCACGAGCACCGGGCGATGGGCCGTGAGGGCCAGGAGCGCCGCGCCGGAGTTCAGGATGCGGCGGTAGGGCAGCGCGACGAGGTCGGCGGCGGCGAGCCACGCCGCGACCTCCTCGTCGTCGAGGTACCCGAGGTCGAGGCGGATGCGGGGGTCGCCCGCGGCGGCGCGCTCGAGGGCGTCGGCGGTCGCCGGGCCGTCGGGTGCTCCCGCCACGACGACGCGCAGGTCGGGATCGTCCGAGGCCCGGGCGACCTCGATGAGGCGCTCCAGGTTCTTGTAGGGCCGCACCTGCCCGACCGCGACGACGAGCCGCGCGTGCGCGTCGACCCCGAGCTCCGCCCGCGCGCCCGCCCGGTCGTCACGGAACGGGTAGGCGCCCGCGTAGTCGCCGTGCCGCGTACGGAAGACCGGCACCTCGGGTCCGAGTCGGGCGCGCGCCGCATCGTCGCCGGCGGCGCTGAGACTGAACACCGCGTCGACGTGGCGCGCGAGCATCCGGTCGAGGGCCGCGCGCGCGCCGGGCGTCGAGCGCTCCTCGTGCGCGCCGTCGTTGTGCACCGTCCAGACGAGCCGGGTGCCGCGGGCCCGGGCCCGCCGCAGGAGCCGCGCGAACGTCGCGATGCGCGCCCGCGCCTGCCAGGGGCGGTGGGTCGAGAGGAACAGCAGTTCCGGCCAGTGCACGTGCACGATGTCGGGCCGTGCACCTACGAGGTCGCCCACCGCGAACTCCCGCACCTCGGCGCCCGCCCCGGCGAGCGCGTCGGCGAGGAGTGCGTTGTAGGGGTTGGCGTGGCGCGTCGCGTAGGCGGGCGCGGCGGCGACGATCACGAGCCCACGCGGGCCGACCCCGCCCGCAGCGCGACGTCGAGGATGCGGTCGTGCCGACTGCGCCAGGAGTTGTCGGCGACGAACGCGAGCCGGGCGTCCTCGTCGGCGGGGCCGAGACCGAGCGCCTCGTCGAGCCGGTCGGCGAACTGCGCCGTGTCGTCGGTGAGCAGCACCCGCTCGTCGATGCCGCGCACGGGCGGCAGGTCGATCGACAGCACCGGGGCGCCGCCCGCGAGGTACTCGTAGAGCTTGAGCGGGCTCATCGCCTCGGTGAGCGCGGTGCGCGCGTGCGGCACGAGGCACACGTCGACGTTCCGCACGGCGGCGACGAGCCCCGCACGATCGGTCGGCGGCAGCACGTGGATGGTGGGCACCCCGCGCAGCGGCGCGATCGCCTCCTCGTCGCCGACGACGCCGAGCAGCACGACGTGCAGGTGGGGCCGTCGCGACGTGAGCTCGATCAGCCCCGGCACGTCGAGCCGCGAGTCGAGGGTGCCGACGTAGAGCGCGCGCGGCGACGGGATGCCCGCGAGCCACGCGGGCTCCTCGGGACGCGGGCCGATCCACTCGGCCGGCTCGACGCCGTTCGGCACGACGACGGCCTCGCCGGTCGGCTCGATGCGCTCGAGGATCGTCTGGGACACCGCCACGACGGGGCGCCCCGACGCCCGCAGCCGCGCGTAGGCCTCGCGGAGGGCGGGCCACCACGGCCGCCGGGCGGGCAACTCCGTCCAGTCGTCGCGCGCGTAGTACGTGGCTCCGGCCGCCCAGTCGAACGCCGAGTAGCCCGCCGCGAAGGGGCTCGCCGTGATGACCGCGGCGTCGCGCAGCCCGTGGTGGCGCGCGGCCCGGGCGAGGGCGGCGTCGTAGGTGCGGCCCTGACGCTCGAGCCCCGCGACCTCGACCGGGTCGATGCGCGACCAGGTGAGCGGCGTGACGTGCACGTGGTCGTCGTCGCCGGGGAACGGCGGCTCACCGCGCCCGAGCAGGCGCTTCGCGAGTCGGCGCCCGGCGTGGCGTGGCGGGTCGGCGACGACGAGGCGGCGCACGTCGGGATGCCGCAGCAGCGTGAGCGCGAGCCGGTCCGGCGGGCGGGCCATCCCGCGCGCGACCGCGTCGGCCCACGTCTCGAACGTGAACGTGAAGACGACGTCGCGGGGGGTCACGCGGGGGCTCCGAAGATGAGCTCGCGCGCCGCCGGGTAGCCGGGCCGCCACTCGGCGCGATGCTCCCAGGCGTGCGACCACATCCGGTCGCCGCGTCGGGTGACCGCTTCGAGCGCCGCCCGCAACCGCACGCCGGCGGTGAGCATCCCGATGCCGAGGCGGGCGCGGGCGGGCGACCAGGCCGCGTGCAACAGCGTCACCTTGCCCGCGAGGACCATCGTCATCTTGCGGCCGCGCGCGCCGGTCGAGGCGCCGACGGCGTGCACGATCGCCGCGTCGGGCACGACGACGGGGCGCATCCCGGCGCGCGCCGCGCGGAGCGAGAACTCGGCGTCCTCGCCGTAGAGGAAGAACCGCTCGTCGAGCCCGCCCAGCCGCGCGAAGTCGTCGCGCCGCACGAGCAGGAGGCACCCCGTGACGACGGGAACCTCGCGCACGGTGTCGCGACGCCACGAGCCGAGCGACTCGGGGTCGAACACGGCGCTCCCGGCGAACGCCGTCGAGAGTCCCGTCGCGAAGCACGCGAGCGACCACAGCGTCGGCTTGCCCCAGCACGACGACGGGTCGAGCTCGCCGTCCTCGCGGAACGTGCGGCCACCGTAGACCCCGTGCTCCGGATGCGCGCGCGCGAACTCCAGGAGCGCCGACAGGGCGCCCGGGCGCACGACCGTGTCGGGGTTGAGCAGGAGCAGGTACTCGGCGGTCGCCGCCGCGGCGCCGAGGTTGACGGCGCGCGCGAAGCCGAGGTTCGACCCGGCGCGCACGACGGTCACGTCGGGGAACTCCCGCTCGAGGGCCTCCGCCGACCCGTCGGCCGACGCGTTGTCGACGACGACGATCTCCGCGGGCGCCCCCGGTGGATGCTCGCGCACCGAGCGCACGCAGGCGAGCGTGCGCTCCCGCGTGTTGAAACTCACGATCACGACCGCGACCTCGCTCACGGCATCCCCCCGTCCGCCTCCGCCAACACCCGGTCCGCCGGCTCCGGCCGCGTGCCGATCACGCGCGCCGGCACCCCGCCCGCGATGCAGTCGGGCGGCACGTCGCGCGTCACGACGGCTCCCGCGCCGACGACGGCGCCCGCGCCGATCGTGACGCCCGCCGTGACGACGACGTTCGCGCCGAGCCACACGCCGTCGCCGACGACGATGTCGCGCTCGACCTTGGGCTGGTCCATGACGGGGGTGCCGCGCTCGATCCCGTAGTTCGACGCCGTGATGACGACCCCGGGCGCGAGCAGGCATTTCTCGCCGAGAGTGATGCGCCCGGTCGTGTTGCCGGCCCAGATGACGGAGTGCTCGCCGAGGTGCGAGCCCGCCCCGATCGCGATGCGCTCCGCGTTGCGGAACGAGACGTTGGGGGCGAAGGTGACGCCGGGCCCGAGCGTCAGCCGGCGGCGCTGCGCGGCGTGCGAGTACGCGGCGAAGTGCAGCAGCCGCGCCTGCTGCAGCCACGTCCTCGGATCGAGGACGGAGGACAAAGCTCTCCTGAGCGACCCCATACCGGACCCCCATCGATGCGTGTCGAACTTCCCGGTCGTCGCCATCAGCGTGACCCGTTCGGGGGACATCGCGCACCCCCTCCCGGCGCGATATCCAGCAAGTTCCCAGTTGACAGCGCGGGTCGGGCCCTGCCTACCGTGGGGCACGGCTGACCCCTGTCCGGGGGACACGGGGACGGTCGAGGCAACGGTGCCGATTCGTGCAGTGAGCGGGACGCGGGGGCGTCCGGAATCGACGACCGGGGGGTTGCGCAATGAATCTCACCAACATGTTCCGAGTGATCCGCCGGCATCGGCTGTTGCTCGTCGTCGGGATCGCGGTGGCGCTCGTCGCCGCGCTGTTCACGGCGTTCAAACTGGAGACGGGCTCGTTCGAGCCGCGCACCCAGGTCGAGTACCGGGCGTCGACGCACATCCTCGTGAGCGACCCCGTCTCGGTGTTCTCGTCGCGCAACGCCGCCCAGGTCGTGCCCGACGGCACGACCGCCGCGTCGGCCCGCGACCTCGCCTCGCTCACCGTCGTCTACGCCTACCTCGCCTCGAGCCGCGACCTGCGCGCCCAGGTCGAGGGTCAGATCGGCGAGTTCGGCCCCGACGAGTCGCTCTCCGCGGCGCAGCGCACGACGCAGCCGACGAGCCAGACCAACACCGGCACCTACCGCCTGCCGATCCTCGACATCATGGGGACCTCGCCCGACCCGGCCCGCGCGCAGGAGATCTCGCGCACCGCGGCCACGCTCTTCCAGGCGTTCGCGACGGCGCAGCAGGATGCCGCAGGCGTGCCGCCGGAGACGCGCGTGCAACTGCCGGTCATCGACGAGCGCCGTGCGGAGGCCCTCGACGGCACCAACCCCGCGCTGCCCGTCGTCGCGGTCGCGCTCGGCGTCCTGCTCGCGTTCCTCGCCCTCATCTTCGCGGTCGACAACGCGCAGGCCGGCCGTCGCGCGGCGCCCGCGGTGTCGCCAGCCCGCG
>Ga0065721_10004494_pt1 | contig 26857 bp, 23 predicted proteins | sample Mesricmetagenome_FD_59108 | JGI IMG/M metagenome (GOLD analysis project Ga0065721, IMG submission 59108) | Mesophilic microbial community from rice straw/compost enrichment Sample: eDNA_1 v2 (version 2) | ecosystem: Engineered > Solid waste > Grass > Composting > Bioreactor | place: USA: Davis... | reverse complement strand
GCCGAGCGGGGTTTCGACGGTTTCGTAGCCGAGCGCGTAGATGGTGAGTTGGTAGATGTCGTCTTCGAAGACGACGTCGGCGTCCTGTTTCTCGCCGGGCTGGAGGTCCCACGTGCGCGTGTGAATGAGCGTGGTGATGAGATCCTTGGGGTAGCCGGGCGGTGGGATGGGGACGGTGGTGCTTTTGTGCGTTTCGACGAAGTCGCTGTAGCGGGCGGTCATGGCGTCGTAGTCGAAGACGAGAGCCATGTTGGTGCGCTTCTTGCCACTGGCGCTGGCCTCGGTGTGGACGTCGAGGCGGCCGGTGTTGCGGTTGAAGATGGATTCGGCGCGGGCGTTGAACGGGAAGAGGCGTTTGAGCACGCCGGTGGTGGTGGTGCTCGTGGTGACGACGGTTTGCGGGACGCCGTCGTTGGTTTCGGCGGCGGTGGTGATTTTGATTTCGCCGGCTTTCTGGAAAAGGCCCCAGCTCACGCGGTAGGTGAGCGCTTCGCCCTCGCGCAGTCCGAGCTGTTCGGCCGCGGCGGCGGGGAGCACGCAGAGCGCGGCCAGAAGGAGGGAGCGGAGGGTGTTCATGGACGAAAGGGTTCTTTTTGGTGAAGCCCGGGTGACACTGTAAAGATTCGTTTCGTGCCGAGACCGTAGAGGATTTCGTCGGGAAATTCCGGATGCCAAGGCGTGCCGGCGGCCCAGGGAGAGAAAGCGGGTAAGATGAAACGGCGCGGGGAAGCAACGAGGGCGGGGAGTTTCAGGCGGGTGCCGGCGCCGTCGGAAAGGGTGAGCGCGGGGTGAAAGTGACCGATGATTTCGATGTGGTTGGGCGGGATGGTGTGGGCGGCGGGGCGGTCGCCGTGGTGGAAGTAGTAGGGCGGGCGGATGAGGGATGTGCGGTTTTGGGCGTGCGACCAACGGGCGTCGTGATTGCCACCGAGGATGGTGACGGGGAGTTGCGTCGAGCGGAGAAAATCGTCGGCGGCGCGCCGACCATCGAGCGAGTGAAGGGAGTCGCCGAGCCAGATCATTTCGGCGGGCTGATAGTCGGAGATGAGCGAGTTGAGGCGGCGGGCGATGTCGGCGTCGCCCCACGCGGGAAGAAGATTGCCGCGGGCGCGGTGGGTTTCGACGTAGCCCCAGTGAAGGTCGGCGACGACGAGGAGGCGCGGGGTGGCGAGCCAGAGGGCGAGGCGGGCGTCGATCCAGTGGTGAGGGAGGAATTCGAGACGGGCGGACACAGGAGAAGCTCCAAGGACCAAGATCCAAGCTCCAGAGAAGGTTCAAATTTCAAACAGGCTGCGAAGCGGTCTTCACGGGAGAGGGCTCGCCATACATGGCGTGGTAGAGGCGTTCGATGGTGGTTTCGGGGTCTTCGAGGGTCATGGTCTCTTTGATTTTGCTCACGTAGATGCCGAAGGAAAACGGGCTGACGCGATCGATCTCGCGGATGTCCCAGGGCTGCGTGTGGACCTCGTCGAGGAAGGCGAGCGCGCGCGGGAGATCGAGGAAGCGGAGCGTGGCTTCGGCGTAGGCTTCGACGAGCAGCGGGTGGTCGGGTTCGTGTTTGCGGAGCACTTCGAAGAGGATTTCGGAGCTCCATTGGAGCATGCGGACGCCGCGTTCGGCGCCGCGAACGCGGCGGGGGACCATGAGGCCGGTTTGGGCGACGCCGCGAAACTGCCATTTGACGAGAGAAGCGTCGGCGAGCGCGGCGCGGAGATCGGCCTCGGCGGCCTCGCGGCGGAAGAGCGCGCGAAGGTCGTCGGACGACATGAATTGAAACGAGCGAAGGCTGAGGAGGAAGCCGTAGTCGTCGATGGTGACGAGGGCGTTGCCGCCTTTGGTTTGTTGGACGCGTTGGGCGACGATGCGGGAGAGAGCGTCGTTGGCGGAGCGGCCGATCAGAGAGTGGAAGAAGTAATGGAGGTAGTCGTTTTCTCGATACAGCTCGACGAGGAAGATGCCGGCGGTGGGGATGACGGAGATTTGGGCTTGGAGGACGAAGTGCTCGACGAGGGCGCGGGCGTTGGCGGAGGAGAGGTTGTAGGTGGTGGTGAGGAGGTGGAGGGCGGGGGAGAAGTCGGGAGAGGTGGGCGGGGATGCAGGCGGAGACTTACTCGGAGACACACCCCGCCCTTCGGGCACCCCTCTCGAGAGGGGACTTCGGGTGCGGGTGGTTTTGGAGGAAAGAGCGAGGAGTTTTGCGAGGGCGGTGCGGAGGTTTACGACTTCGGCGGCGAGGCCGGAGGCGAGGGGCATTTTGTTGGCATACCAGCGCGGGACGGTGGGGAGGGAGCTGTCGGCGGCGACGACGTGCGCGGTGAGGAGGTGGGATTTGACGAGGCGGACGGTGCGGCCGTTGAGGACGAAGACATCGCCGACGCGGATGTTCTTCATGAAGGATTCCTCGATCTGACCGAGGTTGCGGCGGCCGAGGCGGACCTGGACCATCGACTCGGTGTTGATGGTGCCGATGTTTTGGTAGAAGTCGCGGGCGACGCGCGGGTGCGGGAGCGCGAGGTGTCCGGAGGAGTCGAGGCGGACCTTGCCGAAGACGTCTTCGTAGTTGCGTTCCAAGGACACGCCGCCGCCGCGGAGATAGCGGAGAACGCGATCGAATTGGGCGCGCTCGAGGTGGTGGAAGGAATAGCTGCGTCGGACGAGGGCGAAGGCTTCGTCGGGGGTGACGGATTCGAAGACGGCGAGACCGACGAGGGTTTGGGCGAGGACGTCGAAGGGGTTTTCGTGAATCTTGACGGGCTCGAGCTCGCGTCGGGCCATCATGCGCGCGGTGACGGCGCACTCGGCGAGATCGTTGATGTTGCTCGCGACGAGGAGACCTTGGGAGATGCGGCCCATGGAGTGGCCGGAGCGACCGATGCGTTGAAGGGCGCGGGCGACGCCTTTCGGGGCGGAGACCATGACGACGAGATCGATCGAACCGATGTCGATGCCCATCTCGAGCGACGTGGAGCAGACGACGGCGCGGAGCTCGCCGCGCTTGAGGCGGTCTTCGATGTCGAGGCGGACGCCGCGGTCGAGCGAGGCGTGGTGAACCTCGATGAGGTCGGTGGTATTCGGGGAGAAGTTGCTTGAGGCGGAGGCCGATCGATTCGGCGCCGCTGCGCGTGTTGGTGAAGATGAGCGTGGTTTCGTGGCGAAGGAGGAGCGCGCCAAGCTCCTTGAGCACGCGGGTGGCGGTGTAACCGGCGGGTGGATACGCGCGCTCGCGGAGCGGGGAGAAGACCTCGATGCGGGCGGGTTTGGATTGGGTGATCTCGGCGATGTGGCAGGGGCGGCCGGGACCGACGAGGAAGGCGGCGACCGTTTCGAGCGGGGCGACGGTGGCGGAGAGGCCGATGCGGATGAGGCGGCGGATTTTCGAATGTGGATTTTCGATTTTCGATTGCTGGGGGGCGGGTGGCGGGGAAATCGAAAATCGAGAATCGAAATTCGAAATTTCTTCGAGGCGTTCGGCGGCGACGGTGAGCATGGCGCCGCGCTTGTTTTCGGCGAGGGCGTGGAGCTCGTCGGCGATGAGGAAGCGGGCGGTGCGGAGGGCGGGGATCCAATTGGGCTGGCTGAGGAGGAGCGTGAGCGACTCGGGCGTGGTGACGAGAATGTGGGGCGGTTTGCGGCGTTGTTGGGCGCGTTCTTTCGGGGTGGTGTCGCCGGTGCGCGCGCCAATGCGAAGCCAGGACCAACCGAGCTCTTCGGCGGGTTGCTGGAGGTTTTTGCGGAGATCGTAGGCGAGGGCGCGGAGGGGTGAGACGTAGACGGCGACGATGCCGTGGGGAAGGTCGCGGGCATCGTGGGCCGCGTGCCAGGAAATCGAATACGGAGAGGAATGCGGCGAGGGTTTTGCCGCTGCCGGTGGGCGAGGTGAGGAGGAGCGAGTGGCCGGCGAGGATTTCGGGAACGGCGTGGAGTTGAGCGGGCGAGAAATGGGTGAAGCGGGCGCGGAACCAGGCGGAAAGCGCGGGATGGAGCGCGGCGTAGAGTTGCGGCTCGGTGAGGGCGGGCGACGTGACGCGGGTGAACATGGACTCAAGGACCCGCGCTACGACGCGAAGGAGGCGGAAGCGAGGCGGCGGCAGGTTTCGAGGGTGTCGATTTCGGCGGGCGTCTTGTCGGTGCGGATACGCGCGATGCGCGGGAAACGAAGGGCGAAGCCGCTNTGGTGGCGTTTGCTCGGTTGGATGATGTCGAACGCGACTTCGAGCACGGTGTCGGGGACGACGGCGCGATAACGGCCGTGGACCTCGAGCGTGTGGGCGAGGAAGTGTTCGGTGAGCTGGGCGATCTCGACGTCGGTCAGGCCGGAATAGGCTTTGCCGACGGTGAGCAGGCGGTTGTCGTTTTCCTCGTCGCGGATGGCGAAGGTGTAGTCGCTGAGGACGTCGCGACGTTTGCCGTGGCCGTATTCAACTCCCACCACGACGACGTCGAGTGTGGCGTAGGCCTTCTTGAGTTTAAGCCAGGCGAGGCCGCGGCGGCCGGGCGTGGTAGAGGCTGTTGGGATCCTTGGCGATGAGGCCTTCGTTGCCGCGTTGCCGGGCGGCGAGGAAGGCGGTTTCGACGTCGTCGGCGGTGTGGGCGGTGCGGACGGGGGCGAGGGCGAAGGGAGTTGAGAGTTGAGGGTTGGCAGGAGTTGAGAGTTGAGGGTTGAGAGTTGAGAGGAGGGATTCGAGGAGATGGCGGCGGGTGCGGAGAGGTTCTTTGAGGAGGGGGCGGCCGTTGAGCCAGAGGAGGTCGTAGAAGGTGATCGAGACGGGGATTTCGGCGCCGAGGAAGAAATCGTCGCCGCCTTTGCGGCCGAGGCGTTTTTGGAGTTCGGCGAACGGGAGGGCTCGGCCGTCGCGCCAAGCGAGGAGTTCGCCGTCGGCGATGAGATCGGCGGGGAGGTCGCGGGCGGCGCGGACGAGGTCGGGAAATTGTTCGGTGATGCGGTTGAGGTCGCGCGAGTAGAGTTCGATGCGATCGCCGGATTTGTGGAGCTGGCAGCGGATGCCGTCGTATTTTTCTTCGAGCCAGATGGTGGGCGAGGGCGGATCNCGCGGTGGGGGCACCTCGCCTCCATCGGGAGGTGTGTCGGATTGGAGTTCGGCGAAGCGGGCGACGATGGCTTCGGCGGTGGGCTCGGGGCTCGCGAGCATGAACTGGAGCGGATTGAAGACGGTGAGTTCGATCGTATCCAAATTTCCATTGCGGGCGGCGCGGGTGACGGCGGCGATGTCGCCGCTGAGCATGTTGCCTTCGCGGATGGCTTCGAGCGGCTGGGCGGCCGAGGCGGCGATGGATTCTTCGACGAGACCTTCTTTCAGGCCGATGCGGAGATCGCCGGTGATGATTTTGATCAGGTAACGGGCTTCGTCGGGCGAGAGCGTGGAGAGGAGTTCGCGGAGGAGATCGAGTTTGGGGGCGGGGCCGCGGGCGGCGGCGATGCGATCGAAGAAGGAGGCTATGTCGGAAAGTTGAGGGTTGAGAGAGGGGAGTTGAGAGAGGTGAGTGGCGAGGAGGGCGCCGGCGGCGTCGCCGGCGTCGGCGTAGCGGTGATAGGCGGCGCGGAAGTCGGCTTCGGAGGCGCGGGCGATTTCGAGGACGGCGCGTTTGATGAGGGCCCAGCCGAGTTGGAGGTTGCGTTCGTCGCGTTGCGGAAAAGCGCGGCCGGTGAGGAAGGTGGCGGCGAGAGCGGCGTCGTCGGGGGTGAGCTCGGCGAGGTAGGCGCGGAGGATTTCGATTTTCTCGAGTTTTTTCGGGGTGGCTTTGACGGCGTCGGCGGTGAGGCCGAATCGGGCGAAGGAGGAGGGAGTTGGGGGAGTTGGAGGAGTTGAGAGTTGAGGGTTGAGAGTTGAGAGAGGGGATGCGGGAGGTAGGTCGCGGCGAAGAGCCGCTCCCACGATGGGGGAGAGTTCGAGTTGGTTGTCCTGGCCGAGGGCCCAAGCCTCGATGCCGCGGTCGCGGAGCGTGCGGGCGAAGTCGGTGGTGAAACCGTGGACGGTGAGGACGCGCTTGGGGTTAACGGCTTCGACGAAGCGGAGGAGGTCGGGGAAGTCGGCGTGATCGGAGAGCGGGAAGGCGGCGTCGGTTTGGTAGCGGTAGATCGCGCCGGGATCGATGGCCCAGCCGGTGATGACGGCGGTGCGGCGGCGGGGGATGTTGCGGACGAAATGAGAGTCGCGGGTTTGCGGCGGGCAGATGACGACGTGGCCGGCGAGTTCGGCGTGGTTGAAATCTCGATACGGGGGGAAGGTGTGGCCGAGTTCCTCGTAGATGCGGGTGAGCTTCAACGTTTGCGGGTGAAGCATCACGGGAAGATTCGCGGCGGCGAGACCGGTGAGGAGCTCCTGGCTTTTGCCGAGGCTGTAGCCGAAGAGGACGGGTGTGCCGCCGTCGGAGAGGGTTTCGTGGCAGAAGTGCGCGATGTCCTGGAGGACTTTTTCGGTAGGTGGGAAGACGTAGTGCGGACGGCCGAAGGTGGTCTCCATGATCAACGTATCGGCGTGCGGCGTGGCGCAGGGCTCGGCGGAGAGGCCGGGGCGGAGTTTGAAATCGCCGGTGTAGAGGAGTGTGCCGCGGGCGGGGTGATCGAGGAGGATTTGGGCGGAGCCGAAGATGTGGCCGGCGGGGTGGAGCGTGACGGTGGTGTCGGCGGTGAATTGTTCGGTTTGGCCGAACGGAAGGATGTGCTCGATGCGTTCGCCGGGGAGGCGGGCGTGCATCAGGCGGGCGGTGCCGGCGGAGCAGAGAATTTCGCGATGGAGCGCGGTGTGGTCGGAGTGCGCGTGGGAGACGAAGGAGCGTTCAACGGGGAGGTGGGCGTCGAGCCACCAGTCGAGCTGAGGAAGGTAGAGGCCGTTGTTGAATTTGATTTCCCAGGACATGCGTCGCGCGGGCGCAAAGGACCCGAAGGCCGCGGGAAGGCAAATGGGCGGGTGGGCGCGCTCCCGGCACGCGACGGCGAACCCGGCGCGTTGGGGACAACGCGCCCTACCTAAGGCCGAGGAAGGTGAGGCCGATGAAAAGGAGCAGGGCGACGCCGACGCACCACCAATACCACGGGAGGCCGTTGACGCGGCGGTCGAGGACGCGCGGAGCGGTCGCGGACGATTCGGAGTCGTCGGGCAGGTCGACGCCGTCGTAGATCGACGCTTCGCGCCAGCCGGTGCGTTCGTCGGCGCCGCATTCGGGGCAGGCGCGGGCGGTGGGCGGGATGTCGGCGCCGCACTGGGCGCATTCGGACGGTGGCGGGAGGCGGCGGGCCATCGGTCAAGTTACGACGGTGACGGGACGCGCAAAGTATTTCCGCCGGATGAGACGCCACGCGGTGACGAAGAACGCGGTCAGCGGGATGGCGAAGAGCATGCCGAGGACGCCGTCGAAAGCGGTGCCCCAGAAGAAAACGGCGACGATGATGGCGACGGGGTGGAGGCCGGTGTGGAAGCCCATGATTTTCGGCGTGAGGAACCAGCCTTCGATCGCTTGCACGATGACGACGACGAGAAGGATCAGCGCGATCAGTTGCCAGCCGCCGTCGGGTTGGAAGAAGGCGATGGGGAGCGTAACGGCGAGGCCGACGATGGTGCCAAGGTAAGGGACGATGTTGAGCAGGCCGAGGATGAGGCCGATGAAGAGGCCGAACTTCAGGCCGATGATCGTGAAACCGAGCGCGAGCAGCGCGCCCATGATGAGCCCGATGACGAGTTGGCCGCGGAAGAAGGCTTCGACGATAGCGATGAATTCGCGCGTGAGGAAAACGAGGTCCTCGCGCAGGACAGGGTTGACGAAGGGCAGGTGCTTGGGGAGTTCGGCGGCGGAGTCGCGTCGGCCGAGGAGGAAAAAAAACAGATAGATCGGGATGATGAAGAGGTTCGTGAAGAACACGAAGATGCCGAGGATGCTGCCGGTCGCGGACTCGAGGGACGGCATCGCGGTTTTGAAGAGCTCCTGAGTCTGGGTGACGACGGCCTCGCTGATCTGGCGGATCGTGGGGTTGTCGAGCTGGCGTTGCACGAGGACGATCCACTGCGGGTAGTGCTCGCGGACGTAGGTGTAGACGCTGTCCCAGAGGGCGGGCAGGTAGAGGACGAAGTTGATCGTCTGATCGATCAGCGGCGGGAGGACGAGGACGAGCAGGCCGGAAACGGCGAGGGAAAACAGGCCGTAGAGCAGAATGACGGCGGCGAGACGGCGCAGGCGGAGTTTGCGTTGGATCCAGAAAACCAGCGGACGAAGCACGAGGGCGAGCACGCCGGCGGCGGCGAGGGGCCAGAGGACGTTGGAGAAGTAGCTGATCGACTGGCCGATGACGACGAGCGCGCCGACGAAAAGCGCGACGGTGGTGAAGACGGCGAGGAAGGTGATGGCGAAGCCGACGATCTGGCGTTGGCCGGGCGAGAGCAGGGGAGCGGGGGCGACCACGACAGGCTCTTCGGAGGAGGCGCGGACAACGGGCTCTTCGGACATGGCGGAAAAGGAGCGCAAAGCTCGGGCTGGCGCCAGTCTGCAATTTTGAGGGAGAAACGCGTGCGAGCACGCCGCTTACCTGGAGCGAAGGAGCGGTGGGGGGCGCGTGCCTTCAGGGATGGAACGCTGGGGCTTACACGAAGACGGCGTGGCGCGGGGCGAGGGCGCGGATCTTTTCGCGCAGGGCGTCGGGTTTGTAGGGTTTCACGACGTAGTGGTTGATCGCGAGGCGGGCGGCGCGGGCGACGGTGTCGCGATCGTTGATCCCGGTGCAGAGAATGATGGGAAGGTGGCGCAGCGTGGCGGTTTGGCGGACGCGCTCGATGAATTGCAGGCCGTCGACGATCGGCATGCGGAGGTCGCAGATGGCGAGGTCGTAGCGATCGCCGGGCGTGGTGAGTTTCCACCAGGCTTCGGCGCCGTCGCAGGCTGCCGCGATTTGCACGGACGGCTGATCGACGAACATGTCGATGATCAATTTGCGGGAGGCGTCCTCGTCGTCCGCGACCAGAATATTCATGAAGCCGGAAGGGTTCGGGCAACGAATCGGCACGAATGCGCACCGCTTGATTGGTTTTTGGGCAAACTGATTTCACGCTGGCCAAAGCGCGTGCGCTGCCGGATAACCGCCGGCCCTTATGAACCCTGTTCTGAAGCTATTGACGGAAGGCGGCAGCCTCACGACCAGCCAGATGGCGAAGGTCGCGGGGATGACTGAAGCCGAAGTGCAACAGCACCTGGAACAGTTGAAGAAAGATAAAATCTTCCTCGGCTGGCGTCCGGTGCTCGATCTTTCGCACGAGGCCGCCGCCGCCGCCGCGGTTCGCGCGGTGATCGAAGTGAAGATCACGCCGGAGCGTGGGGGAGGGTTCAACCGTTTTGCGGAACGGATCGCGCGGTTCGACGAAGTGGAGTCGTGCTACCTGATGTCGGGTGGCTATGATCTGCTCGTTTTCGTCAGAGGCGCGTCGCTGCAGAAAGTGGCGAATTTCGTGTCGGAAAAGCTGTCGACGATCGAGGGCGTGCTCTCGACCTCGACGCACTTCATGCTGCGTTGCTACAAGGAGCAGGGTTTCCTGCTGAATGTCGACGAAGCGCAAACTTCACGGCTCAACGTCGCGCCGTAACGGGCGGTCATTCCAACCATGAGCAACGACCCGAAACGTTGGGTGGCGGGACACGTGTCTGCGCTGCCGAAGAGCGGTATTCGCGATTTCTTCGAACTGGTGGCCAAGATGAAGGGCCAGGACGTGATTTCGCTGGGCGTGGGCGAGCCGGATTTCGTCACGCCGTGGCACATTCGCGAGGCCGCGATTTACGCGCTGGAGAAAGGGAAAACGTATTACACGTCGAATCTCGGGCTGCTGGAATTGCGGCGCGCGATCTCGGTGTATGTCGAGGAGCACTTCAATGTGTCCTACCGGCCGGAAGATCAGGTGATCGTGACGGTGGGCGTGAGCGAGGCGCTGGATCTGGCGTGTCGCGCGTTCATCAATCCCGGCGACAAGGTGATGTTTCACCAGCCGTGTTACGTGAGCTATCATCCGAGCATCACGCTGACGCANGGCGTGGGCATCGCGGTGCCGACGTATGCAAAAGATGGATTCGCGCTGACGGCCGAGGCGCTGCGCGCGGCGTGGCAGCCGGGTGCGAAGATGCTGATGCTGAATCTGCCGTGCAATCCGACCGGCGGCACGTGCACGCGACAGCAGTTGGAAGAGATCGCGGCGTTTTGTCGCGAGAAGGACCTGCTGGTGTTGTCGGACGAAATCTATTCCGAGCTGACGTTCGACGGCACGCACACGAGCATCGCGAGCCTGCCGGGCATGGCGGAGCGGACGATTTTCCTGCACGGCTTCTCGAAGGCGTTCGCGATGACGGGCTGGCGCATCGGCTATGCGTGCGGGCCGGCGACGCTGATCGATGCGATGATGAAGGTGCACCAGTATTCGATGCTGTGTGCGTCGATCGTCGCGCAGGAAGCGGCGCTCGAGGCGTTGCAGCGCGGCTGGGACAGCGTGGTGAAAATGCGCGAGCAGTATCACCGGCGACGCGACCTGATCGTGCGGCGGTTCAACGAGGTCGGGCTGAAGTGTCATTCGCCGCGCGGCAGCTTCTACGCGTTTCCCGATGTGACGCCCACCGGGCTGAACGAGAAGGAATTCGCGGTCGGTTTGCTGCAGGAGCAGAAAGTCGCCGTGGTGCCGGGAACGGCCTTTGGCGAAAACGGCACCGGTCACGTGCGCGCGTGTTTCGCGACGAGCTACGAGCAGATCGTGGACGCGTGCGACCGGGTGGAGCGGTTTGTGAACGCGAAGAAGAGCTAAATTGTCTCGCGAAGGAAGGGAAGGAAACGAAGGTGTTTCCTTCGCGACCTTCGCGAGAACTTCCATCGTATGAACCGCACCGTTGCCATCGTGGGCCGACCGAATGTCGGCAAGAGCCGGCTCTTCAACCGGCTGGCGCGGAAGCGCATTTCGATCGTGCACGATCAGCCCGGGGTGACGCGCGACGTGATCTCGACGGAGATCGCGGACGGCGGCTACACGCTGCTCGACACCGGCGGGCTCGGGCTGAAAGGCGGCGACACGCCGGCGATGCTCGTGAAGGCGTCGGAGACGCAGGTGGATTTTGCGATTTCCGCGGCGGGATTGATTCTCTTCGTGATCGACGGGCTGGAGGGTGTGACAGCGCTCGATGAGCGGATCGCGGAGATGTTGCGCAAGAGCCGGAAGCCGGTGCGGTTGGTGATCAACAAGGCGGATTTCAGCGACGACAAGATCGAGCTGGCGGAGGCGTATCGCTTGGGGCTCGGCGAGCCGTTGCGTGTATCCGCGGAACATGGACGCGGGGAGGACGAGTTGCGCGCGGCGATCCTGGAGATTCTCGGACCGGCGGAGGATACGGAGGCGACGGGCGGGGCGACGAAGACGGCGGACGATCCGTTGTGCGTGTGTTTCGTGGGCCGGCCGAATGTCGGGAAGTCGTCGTTGAGCAACCGGCTGTTGAAGAGCGACCGGCTGATCGTGAGCGATGTGCCGGGCACGACGCGCGATGCCATCGAGCTGCCGTTCAAGTTCAAGGGGAGGAACGGAAAACTGTATCCGTTTCGTTTGATCGACACGGCGGGGATCAAGGCGGCGACGAAGCTGGCGTCGCCGGTGGAGTATTTTTCGCGGCTGCGTTCGCTCGATGCGATCAAGCAGACGGACGTGGTGTTCCTGGTGCTCGACGCGATGGACGGCGTGACGCAGCAGGACAAGGCGATCGCGGGCGAGGCGGTGAAGGAGCACAAGCCGATCGTGATCGTCGTGAACAAGTGGGACCTCGTGAAGGAGGCGTTCAAGGCGAAGGGCGGCTTCGAACCTTACGAAAGCGAGCGGGATTATCGGGAAAAATACGAGAAGGCGTTGTTCGACCGGCTTTATTTCACGCCGGGATCGCCGGTGATTTTTGTGTCCGCCCTGAGTGGATACGAGATCGACCGGATGTTGAACGCGGCGGTGAAGCTGAACCGGCAGCTCGATGCGAAGCTGCCGACGGCGAAGCTGAATCAAGTGCTGCAGTATCTGACCGAGCGGACGCCGCCGCCGGCGGTGGGAGGAAAGCGGTTTCGGGCGTATTACGCGACGCAGACGGGGAATCGTCCGTTCCGGATCAAGATCTTCTGCAATCGCGAGGAGAAGCTGACGGAGCAGTATCGGCGTTATCTCGAGGCGGGGATCGTGGACGCGTTCGATCTGGCGGGTTGTCCGGTTTATTTCGATCTCGTTGGAAAAGAAAAACACGAGCCCGGCACGCCGTATTCGGGCAAGGCGGCGCGCGGCGAGGCGGTGCGTCCGAAGTGGAAGACGCGCGAAGAAACAGAACAGGAAGATTCTCATGAAACCCTCGAAGACTGAATTCCGTGGCGGCGACGCGCTCCTGCTGGCGACGCGTGCGTTTGAACTGGTGGTGACGACGGCGGTGGGCCCGCGCGTGGTGTCGTTTCGTTCGAAGGCGGGAAAGAAGAAGAATGTGTTTCTCGAGCTGCCGGCGGACGAGAAGCGCGATCACGGCTATATGTTTCGCGGCGGCCATCGGCTGTGGCATTCGCCGGAGGACATCGTGCGGACGTATCAGCCGGACGATTCGCCGCTCGACGTGAAGATGCTGCCCAAAGGCGTGGCGCTCACGCAGCCGGTGGAAGAGCGGACCGGGATCGAGAAAGGGATGACGATCGAAGTCTTTGGCGAGCGGACGGTGAAGGTGACGCACACGCTCACGAATCGCGGGTTGTGGGACGTGGAGTGCGCGCCGTGGGCGCTGACGATTTTGCGCGGCGGCGGTTATGGTGTGCTGCCTTTGTTGCCGAAAGGCAGTCACGCGGCAGGGGACCTGCTGCCGACGTATTCACTCGTGCCATGGAGCTACACCGATCTTTCGATGCCGGTTTGGGATCTGCACCGCGACTACATCGGCATCGATGTGGCGAAGGCGCCGGAGGCGCAGAAGCTCGGCATCACGAATTATCCCGGCTGGTCGGCGTATTGGGTGGACGGCACGACGTTTGTGAAAGCGGCGCGGGTGGAGGAGAACGCGACGTATCCGGATCTCGGAAGCGCGTTCGAGACGTTCACGAACGGAAAAATCATCGAACTCGAGACGCTTGGCGTGTTGGGGAAAATCGCGCCCAACGGCACGGCGACGCATGTCGAGTGGTGGACGTTGTTCGACGGATTGCCGCGGCCGGACACGGATGCGGCGTTTGCGAAACTCGCCGCGGGGGTGAAGGGCTGGATGAAGAAAATCCAGTAGCCGGCGGAAACGGGAGGCGTCACATCGCCCGAGATCTTGCTTTCAAGGCATGAGTGCGCCGCTGCGTCTAGTATTTCTGGGTTCGGATCCGATTGCGTTGCCGTTGCTCGACTGGCTGACGGGCGAGGGGCGGGCGCTGGCGGAGGTGATCGCGGTGTTCACGCAACCCGATCGGGAAACGGGGCGGGGGCAGAAAGTGGTGCCGAACGCGATCAAGACCTGGGCGCGCGAGCGGGACATCATGGTGTATCAGCCGGAGAAGCTGACGGATGACGTGCGTGTTCACTATGCGATACTCGGGGCGGATGTGGCGCTGGTGATGGCGTATGGGCACATCTTGAAGGATCCGTTCATCGAGACGCCGCGGCTGGGGACGTTTAATTTGCATGCGTCGATCTTGCCGCGCTATCGCGGCGCGTCGCCGATCCAGAGCGCGATCGCGAGCGGCGAACGCGAGACGGGCGTGGCATTCATGCGCATGGTGCGGCGGCTCGATGCGGGGCCGGTGGCGGACGTCGAGCGTGTGGCGGTCGGGCCGCGCGACACGGCGGCTGACGTGGAGGCGAAGCTGGCGGCGGCGTGCGTGCCGTTGATGGAACGCATGCTGCCGGGCGTGGCCGAGGGGACGTTGGTGTTCGAGCCGCAGGAGGACACGCAGGCGACGTATTGCCGAAAGCTGACGAAGGAGGATGGCTCGCTGGATTTCGCGGCGTCGGCGACCGAACTTGCGGCGAGAATCAATGGATTGTTTCCGTGGCCGGGTTGCTCGGTCGAAATCGGCGGGCAGAACGTGAAAGTTGGACAGGCGGATGTGGCCGGGGAGGAGAGTCAGGCGACGGGCGAAACTCCGGCGGCGGCGGGGACGGTGTTGGGGAGCGATGCGGAGGGATTGTTGGTGGCGACGGGGGGCGGGGTGTTGCGGATCTTGAAAATGCAGCGGCCGGGCGGACGGATGTTGGCGGCGGCGGAATTTTTGCGCGGGTTTCCGGTGGCGGCGGGAACGGTGCTGCCGTCGAAGCCGATGCCGGTGCTGGTGGCGACGCAGCCGTTCAAGAAAGCGTGAGAAGGCGCGCGGCGGCGGAGCTCATGCTTGTTTTCGCGGGCGCATTCCCCAAGCTGGCGCGCATGTTGAAATGTTTGTGGTGGGCATGCGTGTTGACCGCGACGGCGGCGGCGCAAACCACGTCGATGCAGGTCGAGCTGGCGAATTTGCGTGAGGACGTGCGCGGACTGACGCAGCGCGTGGGTTCGTTGTCGTTGCGGGTGGAGCAGCTGGAGCGGGAGAATGCGGAATTGCGCGGGCGCGCGGGCGAGGCGGAGCGGTCGTATGTGACGCTGACGCAGCTCAACGAGGCGATCGCGTCGTTGAACCAGAGCATCCGTTCGGCGGCGGCGAGCGCGAAGTCGGAGACGTTGCAGCAAGTCAGCGGGCAGATCGAGCAGCTCGCGAAGCAGACGAATGCGGCGATCGATTCGCTGGCGAGAGGCGTGGCGGCGCGCGGGCCGGTGCAGACGAGTTTTTCGGACGATTATCCGAAGGAAGGCGTCAGTTACACGGTGCAAAAAGGCGATACGCTCGCGGTGATCGCGCGCAAGACAGGCGCGAAACTGCAGGACATCGTGAACGCCAATCGAATTTCCGATCCCGGCCGCATTCAGGTCGGGCAAGTTCTCTTCATTCCTGGAGGAAAATAATCCATGTCCGCAGCTCCCAAATCACGCCTCGGTCGAGGTCTCGGCGGGTTGATCGCCAGCGCCGTTCCCGCGGCGTCCAAGCCGGCGCCGACGGCCCCGACGGCCGACGCCGCTCCCGCGGCCGCCCCGGCGCCGACGGGCGCTCCGGGTTATCAGGAAATCGGCGTGCATCTGGTCGAGCCGAGTCCGTATCAGGCGCGGCGCGACATTCCGCCGGAGCAGTTGAACGAGCTGGCGGAGAGCATTCGTTCGGAAGGGTTGCTGCAGCCGATCGTGGTGCGGAAGGTGGGAGAGAAATATCAACTGATCGCGGGCGAGCGACGCTGGCGGGCGTTTCAGCAGCTGAAGATCAAGACGATCCCGGCGCGCGTGGTCGATGCGAGCAATGCGTCGTCGGCCGCGCTCGGCTTGATCGAGAATTTGCAGCGCGAGGGGTTGAACCCGATCGAAGAGGCGCACGGCTATGCGAGCCTGATTCGCGATTTCGATCTCACGCAGGAAACGGCGGCCGATCGCGTGGGCAAGGCGCGCGCGACGGTGGCGAACTCGCTGCGGCTGCTCGCGCTCGACGGCGAGATTCAGGGATTCATTGCCCGCAATCTGTTGAGCGTCGGGCATGCGAAAGTGCTGCTCGGAATCAGCGATCCGGCGCAGCGCACGGTGCTTGCGCGGCGCGTGATCGAGGAAGGCCTGAGCGTGCGCGCGACCGAGAAGCTCGTGCTCGAGCGGAAAACCGCGGCGCCGGCTCCGGGAGCGGGGGCGCGGGCGAAGACGCGCGCGCTGCCGGCGAAAGACGCGGAAGCGGTGGCGGGCATCGAGAAAAAACTCACGTCGCACCTGGGCGCGCGCGTGGCGTTGCTGCATACGCCGAAGAAAGGGCGGATCGTGATCGAGTATCGCGGGAACGAGGATTTGCAGCGCGTTTTGGAGAAGCTCGGAATTTCGCTGTAAGCCCGCGGCGTCGGCGCGGCGCGGTGGAGAGCGATCGTTCGAGAGAGCGCGAACGGCCCGTGGTGTTGCGCGGTGGAGTGTCGCCGTGAAGAGACACTGACTGGCGAATAACGCGGGGAACTGTTTACACAAACTTAGCAGAGGGCTCTTGCCTTTGTGATTAGCTCCCTAATTATCTGCCGCCTTATTTCATGTCGCTGCTCGTGCCGAAAGATCTGCCGCGTTACGAATGCCTCCGGGAGGCGGCCCGGGAGTTTCCGGAATTGGATCCGTCGGCGACCGAGGCCTTTCTTCATCTGCTGCGCACGGGAGACGAGGCTTTTCGCTTGGTGGAGACGCACTTGGGTGAGCACGAGATCACGCAAGGTCGCTTCAGCGTGTTGATGTCGTTGTGGGGAAAATGCCGTAACGAAGGGCGCGACGCGTCGTTGAGTCCCGCCGAGCTGGCGGACCGATTGGGCGTGACGCGGGCGACGGTGACCGGGCTGGTCGACACGCTCGAGCGCTCTGGTTTGGTGACGCGCACGCCGAGCGCCGACGATCGCCGCATGTTGCTCGTGACGCTGACGAGCCGCGGCGAAAAGCTTCTCAATCGGATATTGCCCGCGCACTTTCGGCAGATGGCGTGGTTGATGCAACCGCTCGACGAAAACGAGCGGAAGACATTCGTGGCGTTGCTGACCAAAGTGCTCGCGCGCGCGGCCGAACGGCCGGCGGTTTCGCGCGAGCTCACGCCGGCGGCGCGCGCCGGCTGAAGGTTTAATGTCCGTCAGACTCCTGCTGATACGTCATCGCTATAGAACATCTCTTCCGCACACACATGAACCCGCTCGTCCAATTCGTCCGTTTTGTCGGATTTCTACTGCTCGCGATCGTGTTGATCGCCGGGCCCCTCGCCTTGGTGAAAATCGCCGAGTTCAAAAAGATGATGGAATTCGGCCAGGCCGCCGCCGCGGCGATGCCTCCGACCACGGTGACCGCGACTGAAGCACGCCAGGAGAGCTGGAACAACAGCCTCTCGGCCACCGGATCGCTGCTTGCGGTGCAAGGCGTGACGGTCGGCGCTGAAGTGCCCGGCAAGGTCGTGAAGATCAACTTCGAAGCCGGCGCCGCGGTGAAAGCCGGCGACCTGCTGGTGCAGCTCGACACGACCACCGAGCAGGCGCAGCTGCGCGCGGCGGAAGCCTCGGCGGCGCTCGCGAAGGCGAATCTCGAACGCGCCCGCGAATTGCGGGAGAACAACACCAACTCGCTCGCCGAGCTCGACGCCGCCGACGCGCGTGCGAAAGAGGCGGATGCGCAGGTGGAGGCGATCAAGGCGGTCATCGCGAAGAAGACGATCCGCGCGCCGTTCGATGGCCGACTCGGACTGCGCTTGGTGAATCTCGGGCAGATCCTCCGCGAAGGAGATCCGATCAGCACGTTGCAGACGCTCGATCCGATTTACGTGAACTTCTCGCTGCCGCAGCAGCGGGTTTCGCAGATCGCGCCGGGCGCGGTCGTGCACGTGACGAGCGATGCGGCGCCGGGCGAGAGTTTCGAGGGGAAGATCACCGCGATCAGCCCTGAAGTCGACATGGCGACGCGCAACATCCGCGTGCAAGCGACCATCGCGAATCGCAACGAGATGCTGCGGCCGGGGATGTTCGCGAATGTCGAAGTGATGCTCCCGACCAAAACCGAAGCGCTGGCGATTCCGGTGACCGCGGTGCTTTACGCTCCGTATGGCGACTCGGTGTTCGTCATCGACGAGAAGAAGGACGAGGAGTCCGGAAAGGTTCAGCAAGTCCTGCGACAGCAGTTTGTCCGGCTCGGCGGCGCGCGGGGCGACTTCGTCAACGTTATCGATGGCCTCAAACCCGGCGAGCAGGTCGTCACCGCGGGCGTGTTCAAGCTCCGCGGCGGCATTCCGGTCGTGGTCGACAACACCCTTGCGCCTCCGGCCGAACTGGCGCCGAAACCGAAGGACGCGTGACGCACCGCCGCAGGCCCGCGCCGTGAGCCCGCTCGCGTGCCGCCTGCGGTGTTCTTGGACAAACCGCACCCACACCCATGAAATCTTCTTCCTTTACCGATCTCTTTATCCGCAGACCGGTTGTCGCGCTGGTGGTGAATTTGCTCATCATCATCGCCGGCATCCAATCCTGGCGCACACTCTCGGTGCGCCAGTATCCGCGCAGCGAAAACGCGACCGTGTCGATCAACACCGTCTATATCGGTGCGAACGCCGAGCTCGTGCGCGGCTTCATCACCACGCCGCTGGAGCGCGCGATCGCGTCGGCGGACGGCATTGAATACATCGAGTCGAAGAGCCTGCAGGGTTTTTCGAGCATCGCGGCGCGCCTGAAGCTGAATTACGACACGACGAAGGCGCTCGCGGACATCACCTCGAAGGTGAACCAAGTCCGCAACGAGCTTCCGCCCGAGGCGGAGATTCCGTCGATCAGCCTGGAGTCGGCCGACTCGCAGGTGGCGGCGGCGTATCTCGGGTTCAGTTCGACCATCCTCTCGCAGAGCGAGATCACGGACTACCTCGTGCGCGTGGTGCAGCCGCGGCTCGCGGCCGTGCAAGGCGTGCAGCGGGCCGAGATTTTCGGCGCGCGCACGTTCGCGATGCGCGTCTGGCTGAAGCCGGACAAGATGGCCGCGCTGCACGTCAGCCCCGCGCAGGTGCGCCAGGCGTTGCAGGCGAACAACTATCTCGCCGCGGTCGGCACGACCAAGGGCGCGCTCGTGCAGGTGAATCTGACGGCGAACACCGATCTTCACACGGTGGACGAGTTCAAGCGGCTCGTGATCTTCCAGGAAAACGACACCGTCGTGCGCCTCGAAGACATCGCCGAGGTCGAACTCGGGGCCGAGGACTACGACACGGAGGTGCGTCAGACCGGCCAGACGGCGGTGTTCATGGCGATTTTCCCGCTGCCGAATGCCAACACGATCGAAGTCATCCAGCGCGTCCGCGCCGAGCTCGAAGGCGTGAAAGCCGACCTGCCGACGGGCATGGAGGCGACGATCGGGTATGACGCGTCCGAATACATCAGCAACGCCATCAGCGAAGTGACGCACACGCTGATCGACACGCTGCTGATCGTGATGGTCGTGATTTTCCTCTTCCTCGGTTCGTGGCGCTCGGTGCTCGTGCCGATCATGGCGATTCCGGTTTCATTGATCGGCGGCGTGTTCCTGATGCAGGTGTTCGGTTTTACGCTGAACCTGCTGACGCTGCTCGCGATCGTGTTGTCCGTCGGTCTCGTGGTCGACGACGCGATCGTGATGGTGGAGAACGTCGAACGCCATCTGCGCGAAGGCCGCACGCCGTTCGACGCGGCGCTGCTNGGCGCGCGNGAACTGGCNGGGCCGGTGGTCGCGATGACGGTGACGCTCGCCGCGGTTTACACGCCGATCGCGTTGCAAGGCGGTTTGACCGGCGCGCTCTTCCGCGAGTTTGCGCTCACGCTCGCGGGCGCGGTGACGATCTCGGGCATCGTGGCGCTGACGCTCTCGCCGATGATGTCGGCGCGGCTGTTGCGCGGCGCGGAAGAGGAGGAACGCGGTTTCACCGGCTGGGTGAACCACCGTTTCGACAAACTTCGCCAGGCCTATGGCCGGATGCTCGGTCGGGCGTTGAACATGCGGCCGGCGATTTACGCGACGTGGATCGTCGTCGCGCTCTGCACGGTGCCGATGTATATGTTCTCGCCGAAGGAGCTCGCGCCGCCGGAGGACCAGAGCGTGATCTTCTCCGCGATCACGGCGCCGGCGAATGCGACGACGGACCAGAAGAGCTTTTACGCGAAGGCGCTGGAGCAGGCGTTTCTCGAAACGCCGGAGCGCGACCTCACGTTCCAGATCATCTTCCCGCCGGCGGTCGGAGCGGCGTTTGGCGCCGACGGTTTCGGCGGCATGGTCGTGAAACCGTGGGAGCAGCGCGATCGCTCGGTGTTCGAGATCCTGCCGGAAACACAGATGAAGCTTTCCGCGATTCCGGGCCTCGAAGTGTTTGCGTTGACGCCGGCGGCGCTGCCGGGCGGCAGCAACTTCCCCGTGGAATTCGTCATCGCCGGTTCCGCCGAGGCGCCGCAGATGCTCGAGTTCGCGCAGCAGATCGTGAACAAGACGATGACCGATCCGGCGGCGCAGGGATTGTTCTACTTCCCGCCGATGATCGACCTGAAGATCGACCAGCCGCAATCGGAGGTCGTCATCGATCGCGAGAAGGTGGCGGCGCTCGGGCTCAATCTGGCGCAGGTTGGCGCGGATCTCGCGTCCGCGCTCGGCGGCAACTACGTCAACCGCTTCAACATCGCCGGCCGCAGCTACAAGGTCATCCCGCAGATCGAACGCAGCGAGCGGCTCAATCCGGAACAGTTGACGGACATCTATATCAGCGGACCGCAAGGGCAGCTGATTCCGGTGAGCTCGATCGCGCGGATCGAAAACAAGACGGTGCCGCGTTCGCTCAACCGGTTCCAGCAGTTGAACGCCGTGAAGATCTCCGGCGCCACGGGCCAGCTCGACCAGGCGCTGGCCTATCTGGAGAACGCCGCGCGCGAGATCCTGCCGCCCGGCTACACGATCGATTACACGGGCGAGTCGCGTCAGTTCAAACACGAGGGCGGCAAGTTCCTGCCGGCGCTGTTGCTGGCGATCGTGATGATCTTCCTCGCGCTCGCGGTGCAGTTCAATTCGTTCCGCGATCCGGTGGTGATCCTGTTCGGCTCGGTGCCGCTCGCGATGTTCGGCGCGCTGGTGTTCACGTTCCTGCGTATCCCGGACCCGAATACGCCCTTCTTCACGACGTCCTGGACGACCACGCTCAACATCTACGCGCAGGTCGGTCTGGTGACGCTCGTCGGCCTGATCGCCAAGAACGGCATCCTCGTCGTCGAGTTCGCCAACAAGCTTCAGGAACAGGGGCTGTCGAAATTCGATGCCGTCAAGGAAGCGTCGATGACGCGTCTGCGTCCGGTGCTGATGACGAGTGTCGCGACGATCGCGGGTCACTTCCCGCTCACGCTCGTCGACGGACCGGGCGCGGCGGCGCGTAACTCCATCGGGCTCGTGCTCGTCGGAGGCATGGCGATCGGAACGGTGTTCACGTTGTTTGTGCTCCCGGGAATCTACATCCTCATTGCCAAAGATCACCGTGCACAGGCTCAACCGGCGGCTCCCGCTCACGACCTTGCCGCGGCTCCCACGTATGCCAAATAGTCTATCACTATGAAGTTTGCTCCATTTCCGCTCCGGCCGGCGTGCTTGCTGGCTGCAGTCTCATTGACGGCGACGTCGCTCTGGGCGGCGCCTGCGTCGCAACCGCCCCCGCCCGAGCCGGAGGTCATCGACCTGCAGACGGCGATCGGCTACGCGATCGAGAACAACTTCTCGATCCGCCAGGCGCGCGAACGCATCCGCCAGCAGGAAGGCGTGGTCGTCGAGGTGACGGCGCAGGCGATTCCGAATGTCGGCGCGTCCGCCGGCTTTCAGCTCAACGAACGCGAGATCTCGCAATTCAACCCGCCGAGCGATCGCGCGTGGTCGATGAGCATCACCGCGAGCCAGGTGTTGTTCGCCGGCGGCGGCGTTCGCTCGTCGATTCGCAGCGCGCAACTCGCGCGGGAAGCGGCGGTGCTCGATCTGCAGGCGGTGATCAACGAGTCGCTGCTGCAGGTGCGCACCAATTATTATCAGGTGCTGCTCGCGCGCGATCGGATCACCGTGCAGGAGGAAAATCTCCGCCTGCTCGAGCAGCAGTTGAAAACGGCGACGGACCGCTTCGAGGCGGGCACCGTGTCGGGCTTCGAGCGTTTGCGCGCGGAAGTCGCGGTCGCCAACGCCCGCACGCCGCTGATCACGGCCCGGAATGATTACCGTCTCGCGATCGAGGCGCTGCGGCAGTCGCTCGGGCTTTCGCCGCGGCGGCCGGATGCGATCGATCAGGCGCCGGAAGTCGTGGGCGAGCTCGGGTTTGAGCCGACGGAATTCGATCTGCAGAGCGCGACGGAATCGGCGCGCGCGAACCGGCCGGACGTGCAGCGCCTGGCGAAGCTCGCCGAAGCGAGCGAACAGGGCGTGATTGCGGCGCGTTCGGGGTATTTTCCCTCGGTCGGGCTCGTGGCGGGGTATCAGCTCAGCAATCGTCGCACGGATCCGTTCGAGAACGCGCGCGATGGAGCGTATATCGGATTGCAGGGGAACTGGGATATTTTCGACGGGCGGGCGACCGCGGGCCGCGTGGCTCAGGCGCGTTCGATCGTGGAACAGACCCGGTTGAGCCTGGTGGAATTCGAACTCGCGGCGGACGTGCAGGTGCGCCGCGCGTATTCGTCGTGGCAGGAGGCGCTGGAACTGGTCGAAGCGTCGCGTCGCGTGGTCGAGCAGGCGGAAGAGGCGGTGCGGCTGGCGAATGCCCGCTACAGCGCCGGCACCGGCACGCAGCTCGATGTGTTGCAGGCGCAGGTCGAACTCACGACGGCGCGCAGCAATCAGGTTCAAGCCTATTACAATTACAACGTCGCGGTCGCCGCGCTGCGGCAGGCGATGGGGCTGCCGGACTCGCTCGTGCGGCAGTGAGACTTGGCCAAAACGCCGGCATCCGCGGAAGCGGGTGCCGGCGTTTTTTTTGGCTAAAGAATGGCGGAGAGTCCGAAGGGGAGGGGAAGTTCGCCGCGGGAAGAGGGCGTGCTACTTGTCCTTGGGAATCTCGTTGTCGGTCTTGAGGATAATGACGGGGGACTTCGTTTTCACCCAGACCTCGGTTTCCTTGAAGTGTTTGGCGGGAATGTTTTCGAGCGCTTCGCCGACGGTTTTGGCCGGATACAGGCGGCCCTTGCGCGTGGCGTTGTAGTCGTAGGCGGCACGGAAGATGCGCTCCTGCACGGTCGCAGGGCTCTCGTCCTCGGGAAGTTGCAGGACCCAGCCGGCGAAATCGGCTTTCGGGAACCGGTTCTCCGGATCGGAGACCAGAACCACGAACTGTTTCTTGACCGGCGGCGGCTTGTCTTCTTCCGCGGGGTCGGGTTGGACGACGAGGTTGAGCTCTTCGATGACGCGGCGGAGGACGGCGGGATCGATTTCGTTTTTCTTCAGGATCTCAGCGACCTTGCTGACGTCGATTTTGGGCATACGATGAAGCGATTAAAAACTCACGAATGGACGCGATGAACGGTGAAGTAAAGGCGGCGCATGGGGAAGAGTGGTTCGATGTGGTGAACGAACGCGACGAGCCGATCGGGCGGGCGTTGCGGGCGGACGTGCATGCGCGCGGGCTGCTGCATCGAGCGGTGCACGTGCTGGTGTTCGACGAGCATGGACGGGTGTTTNTGCAAAAGCGATCGATGAAGAAGGATTCGTCACCGGGGCTGTGGAACACGTCGTGTTCGGGGCACGTGGACGCCGGCGAGGAGTATGACGTGGCGGCGGTGCGGGAGTTGAAGGAGGAACTCGGGCTCGACGTGAACGAACCGCCCGAGCGGTGGTTCCGGGTGGGGCCGTGCGAGGAGACGGCGCAGGAGTTTTGCTGGATTTATCGGGTGAAATCAGGCGGGCCGTTTGTGCTCGATCCGGAGGAAATCGACGGCGGCGAGTGGCTGGAGCCGGAGGAACTCACGCGTCGGATCGCGGAAAAGCCGGAGGCGTATGCACCGGCATTTCGGTTTATCTGGGCGCTGGGGCAGCAGCAGCCGTCCCGGCGGGATTGAGGAGACGGATTTTCAGGAGGCCTGGCGTTCGACGTTCCACGGCAGCGCGTGGGTGGTGATCCGATCGCGGTAGGTCACCTGCACCTGGTCGTCGCCCTGCGGGGCAAACACGACGCCGTCGAGAAAATCGAGCCAGCCGACGTCTTCGTGGCGGATGGCGCAGAACAGTTCGCGCAAGATCAGGATGTTCCAGTCGTGCGAAACGTGGAGGTCGAGGCGGCGTCCGCGCGGGCACGGTTCGCGGAGGCGCTCGAGAATATAGTCGAGTTTGATGTTCGCGAGGTCCACGGCGCTGCGCAGCACATGGGAGGGAAACTCGCCGGAGAGCCAAAGCCGGACGAAATTGTCTCGGTGCTGAACGGCGAGCCGCCCGATTTCGGCGAGATCGAAGATGTATCCCGCGCCGAGCGTGTCCTCCGGCCCCGCGATTTCGCCGGAGAGGCCGATTTTCGTCGCGCCGCGCAGGATGGCTTCGGCCGTTTGCTGGCAGCGCTTGATCGGGCTGTGAAAGAGTCGGATGCAGTCGAAGCCCTGGATACGCGTGCCGAACGCTTCGGCGTCGGCGATGCCTTGCGGCGTGAGTTCGGCGAGGTGGGACTCCGCCTGGTCCGTGATCGGGAAACGCGCTGCATGCCGCAGAATGACGGCGGCCGGAGTGCCGGCGGGAACGGCGCGTAATGTTTCGAGCAACTCGAGTCCGTGCATGCAGATGAAAGAGACAGCGTTTGAAAGTGCAGCAAGCTTGGGAATCGCGGTGCAATCGGTGTAACGGCGACGCGTGATGCGGAGAGATTTCGCCGGCACTGTGCGCGGAGTGGCGAGATGGAGCTTCCGGAACGAGGCGAGGGGCGCGAAGGTGGCGGGATGAAGCCGGAGATGTCGCTCGAGGAGATCGTTGCAACGGTGCGGAGCCGCGCGCCCGAGGCGCTGGCGGACGACGAGGCGTTTTGGACGCGGGTGGCGGGAGCGTATGAGCGCGACGAGAGTTTTGTGCAGTTGAACTATGGATACTATCATCCCGCGGCGCGCGCGGTGCTGGAGGTGGAACTGCGAACGGCGCGCGAACTCAACCGGCGTGGAGCGCACTTCAAGTTGAACGACTCCGCGCCGTTGCTGGAAGCGGCGCGAGCGGATCTGGGGCGGGTGGGCGGAGTGGAGGCGGGCGAGGTCGTGATCACGCGGAATGCAACGGAGGCGTTGAACATCGTCATCCAGGGATTTCCGCTGGCGGGGGGGGACGAGGTGGTGGCGTCGGATCAGGATTACGACAGCATGACGGAAACGTGGGATCAGCGGGCGGCGCTCGACGGCGTGCGGGTGCGTCGGGCGAAGGTGCCGCTGCATCCGGTGGACGACGACGAAGTGGTGCGGGCGTTCGAGGCGGAGATCACGGTGCGCACGCGGTTGCTGCACGTGACTCATGTGATTCACGCGACCGGGCACGTGCTGCCGGTGGCGAAGCTGTGTGAGTTGGGACGGCGGCGGGGGATTCCGGTGCTGGTCGATGCGGCGCATGCGTTTGGGCAGATCGACTTCTCGATCCGGGAACTTGGCTGCGAGTTTCTGGGAACGAGTTTGCACAAGTGGCTGGGGGCCCCGCTCGGGACGGGAATGCTGTTTGTGCGGAAAGATTGGATACACGCGCTTCGCCCGCTTTTCGGGAGTTCGCGGGCGGCGGCGGACGACATTCGCCGACTGGAGCATTTCGGCAACCGGCCGGATTCGTTGCTCGCGGGGTTGCGCGAAGCGGTGCGCTGGCACGAGACGCTGACGACGCCGGTGAAGCACGCGCGATTGCACCGGTTGCAGCGGCGCTGGACCGAGGTGGTGCGCGCGTGGCCGCGGTTTCGGGTGCTGACGCCGGAGGATCCGCGACGGCACGGAGCGATCGGGGCGTTGCGGATGGAGGGGGTGGAGGCGAAGTTGTTGTTCGAGTATTTATTTGAGCGATACGGGCTCTACACGTCGCTGCAGCGAATCGGGGGCGAAGGCGCGGTGCGGATCACGCCGGGGCTGCCGACGACGAGCGATCACATCGACCGTCTGCTGGAAGGATTGGAGGCGGCGGCGAAGGTGTTGTGAGCGATTGTTGGAGGCGAGTAGGCGCGGGGCGGAACGGGTTCACCTTGGGCTCCGTTGCGGTGCTGCGGGCGGCGGAATCGTTTCGCGGCCATGAGTCTCCTAGTCCGTGCCCCCGGAACGGTGTTGTTGCTCGGTTTGATGTTGGCAGATATCGCTGGGGCGGCGGATTCGACGGCGCCGCAATCGTGGCGGGCCGCCTCGCCGGACGGGCGGCAGGAGGTGATCGTTGAACTCGCGGAAGGCCGGCTGACGTATCGGCTGGAGCGGCGCGACGGCGATGCGGTGAAGCCGGTGCTGGCGGCGTCGCCGTTGGGGTTGAATACGGATGCGGGGCGATTCAGCGAGGAGTTGAAAGCGGTGTCGGCGACGAAGCCGAATGTCGTGGAGGAAAACTACACGATGCTGACGGGGAAGCAGGTGGAGTTGCGCGACCGGCACACGGCGATGGCGGTGACGGTGGCGAATGCGAAGAACGCGCAGATGACGGTGGAGCTTCGGGTGTATGACGACGGGCTGGCGTTTCGGTATGCGCTGAAGGAGCTGCCGAAAAAGGACGTGCGCGTGGTGGGCGAGGCGACGGGGTTCAAGTTTGCGAGCGGAGGAAAAGTTTGGATGCAGCCGTATTCGCAGATCGCGGCGTGGTCGCCGGCGTATGAGGANTATTTCACGAATGGCGCGCCGCTCGGAGAGCACGCGCCGTGGCGGGAAGGTTGGGCGCTGCCGGGATTGTTCGAGACGGACGNCGGTTGGGTGTTGTTGACGGAGGCGGATTTGGANGGGCGCTANGCGGGCTCNCATCTCGACGCGACGGTGAAGGATCGCACGTATACGCTGCGCTTCGATTTGGAAGAGACGGCGAACGGANTCGGNGTGGCGGAGCCGACGATCGGTTTGCCGTGGNCGGGACCGTGGCGCGTGGTGATTTCAGGGATTTCGCCGGNAGCGGTGTTGGAATCGAATCTNGTGCATCACGTGAGCCGCGCGCCGGCGAAGCGCGACTGGTCGTGGGTTAANCCGGGGCGGGCGACNTGGAGCTGGTGGTCGGATCATTCGAGTCCGCGGGATTTCAACAAAATCACGCCCTTCATCGATCTCGCGGCGAAGTGGGGCTGGGAGTATTCGCTCGTCGACGCCAACTGGAACAAGATGGCGAACGGCGATATCGAGAAGCT
>Ga0065721_10049815_pt1 | contig 26858 bp, 26 predicted proteins | sample Mesricmetagenome_FD_59108 | JGI IMG/M metagenome (GOLD analysis project Ga0065721, IMG submission 59108) | Mesophilic microbial community from rice straw/compost enrichment Sample: eDNA_1 v2 (version 2) | ecosystem: Engineered > Solid waste > Grass > Composting > Bioreactor | place: USA: Davis... | reverse complement strand
GGGTGGGGCCGACCGGCACTGTGGTGCTGGCGGACATAAACCAAGCCATGCTGCAGGTGGGGCGCGACAAGCTGCTGGATCGGGGCTTGGCGCAGAACCTGATGTTCGCCCAGGCGGACGCCCAGCATCTGCCGTTTCCCGACAATACCTTCGATTGCATCACCATCGCCTTCGGACTGCGCAATGTCACAGACAAAAGTCTGGCCCTGCGCTCCATGCAGCGGGTGCTCAAACCCGGCGGCCGCCTGCTGGTGTTGGAATTTTCCAAGCCGGTTTCCGGGCTGCTGGAGCGCGTCTACGACACCTACTCCTTCCGCGTGCTGCCGCTGATGGGACGATGGGTGGCCGGCGATGCGGACAGCTATCGCTATCTCGCGGAGAGCATCCGCATGCACCCGGACCAGGAAACCCTCAAGCAGATGATGGTGGATGCGGGCTTCAGCCAATGCGTCTATCACAATATGACCGGTGGCATAGTGGCCCTGCACAAGGGGATCAAACCCTGATGGATCCCGCTTTTCGCACGGCCTGCGCCAAGAGTCTGGAGTTCGCGCTCCGTAAGGCCCTGGACTATGATCCGGGCAGTCGCGCGGCCCTGGCAGATCTTGCCGGCAGGACCCTGGCGCTCGACATCACTTCTCCCGTCATCGATCTTTATCTGACGTTCACTTCGGAGGGGATCTCTGTATCCGCCTACGGGGAATCCGCCGACTGTACCCTCTCCGGCTCTCTGCCTGCGGTAATGGGGCTGCTCTGGCGCGAGCACCATTCCCTGGCGGGCACAGGTGTGACCTTATCCGGTGATCCTGGGCTGCTGCAAAAGCTGCAGCGCATACTCGGCGCGGCGGAGTTCGATTGGGAGCAGGCTTTGATCGATCCTCTGTCCCGTTTCACCGGTGCATCCAATGCCGGCCTTCTGCTGCATCCTTTTGCGCAACTGTTGCGCGGCGCCCAGGACTGGTCCCGGCGGCAGGCGCAGGTTGCCCCCGACTGGGTGCGGGATTATGTGATCGAGGAACTGCACCTGTTGCCGTCGCCCCAGGAGCTGGAGGTGTTTTACCAGGGTGTGGATGAAGTGCGCGCGCAGACGGAGCGTCTGGAAGCCAGAGTGCGCAAACTGCAGCATGCCTTAGGTCAGCAGCCGCTCCCGTGAAACGATTCCTGCGTCTACTCATTATTCTGGCCACATTGGCGCGCTATAGCATCGATGAACTGCTGCCAGAGCGCACCCGTCCCCGGTTGCTCACTTGGTTGTGTCGCCCCCTGAGGGGCCGGCATCAGGATCTTTCTCGCGGTGAACGGCTGCGCCGGGCGCTGGAGGACCTGGGACCTATCTTCATCAAGTTCGGTCAGTTGCTCTCCACCCGCCCGGATCTGCTGCCGGCGGATATGGTGTTGGAGCTGAACAAGCTCCAGGATCGGGTGGCGCCCTTTCCCGGAGACCAGTTCCGGTTGCTGGTGGAGCAGGCACTGGGACGGCCGGTGAATGCATTGTTTGCCGAATTCAGTGCCTCGCCCCTGGCTTCGGCGTCCATTGCCCAGGTGCATACGGCGGTGCTGCCCAATGGCGCCCAGGTGGTGGTCAAGGCGGTGCGGCCGGGCATAGAAAAAGTAATCGAGCAGGACGTGGATCTGATGGCCTGGTTTGCCCGGATGATCGAGCGTTTCACGCCTGACGGCAAACGCCTGCGCCCGGTGCAGGTGGTGGAAGAGTACCGGCAGACGGTGTTCGATGAATTAGACCTGATGCGCGAAGCCGCCAATGCCACTCAATTGCGCCGCAATTTCGAAAACTCCCCGCTGCTGTATGTGCCGAAAGTCCATTGGGAATACTGCCGTCGCAATGTGATGGTCATGGAACGCATCTACGGTGCCCAGGTGACCGATCTGGCGACTCTGCGGGAGCATGGGGTCGATATAAGACTGCTGGCGGAGCGCGGGGTGGAGATCTTTTTCACCCAGGTGTTCGAGCATAATTTTTTTCACGCGGACATGCATCCGGGGAATGTGTATGTGTCCCTGGATAACCCTCGGGATCCAGGTTACATCGCTCTGGACATGGCGATCATCGGCTCTCTGTCGCGGGAGGATCAGTTTTATCTGGCGCGCAATCTGCTCGCCATGTTCCGCCGGGACTACCGCCAGGTGGCGGAGCTGCATGTCTTGTCCGGCTGGGTGCCCAAAGATACCTCCATAGGTGCCTTCGAGGCGGCCATACGCACCGTATGCGAACCCATTTTCGCCAAGCCCATCAAGGACATCTCCTTTGGCGATGCCCTGATCACCCTATTCCAGACGGCGCGCCGCTTCGACATGCCGGTGCAGCCGCAACTGGTGCTGCTGCAAAAGACGCTGGTGAATATCGAAGGGCTGGGGCGGCAGCTCTATCCGGAGTTGGACCTGTGGCAGACCGCCCATCCTTTCCTGGAGCGCTGGTTGAAGCGGAGATTTCACCCCCTGACCTTGTACCGGGAATTGCGGCGCGAAGCTCCCGAGTGGATGGAGAAATTCCCCCAGGTGCCGCACCTGGTGTTTGACACTTTGAGCCGCTTGCGCGACCTGGGTGAAACCGCCCCGCTGCTGCAGCGGGTGGGGGAGGATCTGCAGCAGCAATCCCGCAAGGAGCGCCGCCGCGGGCGCCGTCGGTTGATCGCGGCCCTGGCGTTCGCCGGCGCGGCCTACTGGGCGTGGCCGCATCTGCAGCAGATGCCGGTGCAGGCGCTCTTGTTGGGGGCGCTGGGTCTGCTGGCCGTCTTATCCAGTTGAATGCATAAAACGGTTGCCGTAGTGCGTCCCTTGTTGTGAAATGCGCGTCTTTGCGTAGACCAGGGCGAAGTTTCATTGACCTATGAAAGTGCTATTGCAGCGGGTGCGACGCGCCAGCGTCGAGGTGGAAGGCAAGACCGTAGGTGAGATCGGCCAGGGGCTGTTGCTGCTGGTGGGAATGGAAAAGCACGATACCGAGGAGCTCGCGGCGCGCATGGTGGATCGATTGCTTGCGTATCGGGTTTTTGCCGATGCCCAGGGCAAAATGAACCTGAGCGTGCGCGAGGTCGGCGGCGGTGTATTGGCCGTGTCCCAGTTCACTCTGGCGGCGGACACACGCAAAGGGTTGCGCCCCGGTTTTTCCCGAGCGGCCGAGCCCGCCAAAGCTGCATCGCTGTTTGCCACTTTCGTGGAATTGCTGCGCCGCCAGCACCAGCCGGTGGCCACCGGCATATTCGCTGCGGATATGCAGGTAAATCTGGTCAATGATGGACCTGTAACTTTTTTGTTGGAGTTGTAACGGGTTTATTGGGGCTGTAACCGGATAGCCTATTTGAAATGATTCAGACGTTTGTTTGGGTCGCAGATTTAATATTTAACTTGTGAGGACTTTTTTATGGATCCCATATCTGCCGCGCTTGTGACTTTTGGTGTTTTGCTGCTGCTGATCAGTTGGATTTACCTGATGTTTATTTCGTTCGAGGCGGATTTCAGTTGGGGCTTATGCACCGTGTTTGTGCCACCGCTTTCTTATATCTACGCCTGTTTTACCTGGAGCAAAACCAAGGCGGCGCTCTGGATGGCTATTCTCGGTTGGGTGCTGATTATCATCGGCTGGTAAGGCTGCATCCCTGTGGTGCGGCACAGATCCGCACCACATCCTCTCCCTCCTTCCATCGTTTTTCACTCTTCCGAAATATTAATTTTTTTCCCCGCGCTTTTCCGTCTACACTGGACTTACGGGCAGCGCACAGCTGACATGCGCCCTCCGCCCTTGCTAATCACAAAAATAACGAATTTCCCTAAGCAAAGACTGCTGTTATTTAAAACGCTTATAAGCTGTAGCGACTTTTCAATATGTCGTGGTGGAAATTCTTGGCCTTTGAAAATGGGATGATTTCATGGCATTAGAAGAAAAGCCGGCAGACGAAGATTATTTTCGCGATCAACTCACAGAACTGCTGCGCGCGAAAATGCAGCGGGAAAATCCCACCCTCATGCGCAGGGACGCGCATCCCAAGCAACATGGTCTGGTGAAAGCCAGTTTCATTGTCGAAGCGGATCTGCCGCAGAATCTGCAGCACGGAATTTTCGTACCCGGTAAACGCTATGATGCCTGGGTGCGCTTTTCCAGCCAGAATGCACCGCCGCAGCCGGACAACCGCAAGGACATCCGCGGAGCTGCCATCAAGTTGATGAATGTTCCGGGAGAAAAATTGGCAGTCCCGGATGGCAATTGCACCAGCCAGGATTTTGTCACCATCTCCACGCCTGTATTTGTCAGCCATGATGTGAAGGAATTTTTTTATCTGATCCGGGCGCTGGTCAAAGGAAAAATTGCCTTGATTCTGCATTTTCTCCGCTATCCGCGCTCCGCCTGGAATCTGATCCAGTCCAATAAAAATTATGCCAGTCCCCTGCAAACCCGCTACTGGAGCACCACACCCTATCAATTGGGGCCGGACCAGGTGGTGAAATATTCCCTGATTCCCCAGTCTGGCGTGAGCCATGAGGTGGCGCCGGATGCGCACCCGGATTATCTGCGGCATACCATGGCCGCGCAGTTGCAGAAGGCGGATTACGCGTTTGATTTCTGCGTGCAGCTGCGCAAGGACCCGAAACGCATGCCGGTGGAGGATCCGGGAAAGCTCTGGCGCGAGTCGGATTCCCCCTTTATCAAAGTGGCGACAGTGAATATTTCACAGCAGATTTTCGACACGCTGGCGCAGAATGCCTACGGTTTGAGCCTGTCATTCAATCCCTGGCATTCTCTGCCGGCACATCGCCCCCTGGGCGGCATCAATCGTGTCCGCCAGGTGATATACAACACCTTGTCGGAATTTCGCCACCATAAAAATCATTGGCGCCGCTTCGAGCCGACGGATTACGTCATCCCGGAGGAGTTCAGCAAGCAAGAGGAGTGAGTATGTCCAACATCGCAGGAAAGTCATATGCCATGAATGTGATCACGCCCGTCAGCCGCTGGTGGGTGTGGTGGAATCTACTGATATTCTGGTTGGTGAAAACGCCCTTCATGGCCAAGCGTCTGAATGGTCTCAGAACGCTTTCGTTGATCCACTATGCGCGTTGGGTGGTGCTGCGGCCGCATCAGTTTCCTCATCTGTCGGACGATCAGCCGAAAGAGCGGTTGAAATATTCCTATATGCTGTTTTTCAGCAATTTCAACGGCAGCTGGACGCAGTATGTGGACAGCTTTCATATGGCGATTCCCGGCGGATTGAATCTCATCTGGAATAAAAATATTCGCTACCCGAAATCCGTGCCCCTGCAGCCATTTCATCGTTACATTGTGTTCAATCAGATATGGACTGATCACTATTACAATGCTTATCCACTGGCTTCTTCCAACGACATCAAAAGCGCTATGGCACTGCGCAGCGCTCTGTTGGAGTTTTCTGGATCCATAGAAAAATTATCGGATGCGGAATTTTACAAAGCCTATAAACGCTTTTTATTCGAGAACCAAGCGTATCTCGGCAAAATGGCGAGTTCCCCTGTGGTGAGCCTTGCCGATGAGGCGGAGAACGAAACCCGACGTCTCAATGAACTTTACGGTCGCCTCGACAGCCAATCAGGAGGTTAAAAGCATGTTTGGTAACAGCCCGCAACCCACACCCCTGACTTTGTTGAGCCCCATCAAAAATGGCTGTTCGGGTGATCAAAGTTATGTCTCTCTGACTCGCGCCTATTTGCAGAGTCTGAACAAGCTGCCCTTAAGTCCCATGGCCGCTGTCCCCAATACCTTTCTCTGCCGGTTCTATATTCTCAACGATGTGTTTTTTGAAGGATCGCCAGCGCGGGAGGATCATCTGCAATCAAAATATCTGGTGTTCTGCAGCAATTTCCACGGTGATCTCGAGACCTATCTTCGCGGATTCTGGCAGCACGCCAATGAGCATATCCGCAGCGCTTGGCGATATTGTGTCGGCTTTGATGCGGTGAACGATGTTACGGATTTCATCGCCTACATCAAAAAGTGCATGGTCAAAACCACGTTCTATTTCAATGGATCCACAGGGGCGCCCCTCAAAGAGCAGCTCAAGGCGCTCTATTTGAAGCAGGAATTGTCGGCGTTTGTCAGCAGGCATCAGGGGGATAGTCCCGAAAAACTGCGAGCGGAATTTATGCGGTTTTTGGCGTGCGCGCAGCCGGATAATCTGGACGGCCCCAGTTGGGCGCCGGGATTGTCGAAGTTGGGAGAACAGCAAACAACCAATTCGGAGGTGGACGCGTGAATACGGATTATATTGATCTGGACGATATCCAGGGAAACATAGTCAAAGCCTACGGCCGGTTCGGTTATCCGGTGGCGCGCTATCTGTTTTTCCAGTTTCACGAGCTCGACGAGGGACGTCAGTTCGTCGAATCTTTGCTGCCTTTGCTGACTACCAGCCGCCCGTGGTTCAGCGAAACAGGATTGCCGCCCGCCACTACCAATATCGCTTTCAGCTATCAGGGATTGAAGCATCTGGGTCTGCCGACGAAATGTCTGCACAGTTTTCCGGAAGAATTCAGTATGGGAATGAAAGCGCGCGCGAAGATACTGGGCGATGATCTCAAGAGTGCGCCAGAGCATTGGGATCCGGTCTGGCAGAACGACAAACGTATTCATATGTTCATGTCGATCAACGCCCAGACGCAGGAGGCGCTGGAACAGCGTTATGACACGATTCTGACACTGCTCAGCAGGCACGGTGATGCGGTTGAACTCCTGCGCGGTCATCGCGGCTCAGAGGGTGACGAAATGCCTTATCAGGAGGCCAGGGCCATATATAAACATGGCGTGCCGACATCCAAAGAACATTTTGGCTATAGCGATGGTATTTCCGATCCCTTTTTCAAAGGCAGTGGCGGCAATCCTGCCAATCTGCTCGGCGGCGGCAAACCCACCAGGGGCAATCCGGCAACGGAGGAGGGGTGGGAACCTCTGGAAACCGGCGAATTCATTCTCGGATATCGCGATGAGGCCCAGGAGCTGCCAATGGCACCCGTGCCCCATCTGTTGTCCATGAATGGCACTTTCATGGTGTTTCGCAAACTCCACGAAAATGTCGGCAGCTTCAACCGCTATATACAGGAGGTGGGCAAGGATTTCCCCGGGGGCAGCGAAGCGCTGGCAGCCAAGATGGCGGGCCGCTGGCGCAATGGCGCGCCCATGGCTTTATTTCCCACGGAGGCAGAGGCAAATGCATTTGCCAGTGAATTGGAGACGGCGCGCGTCAAAGCCAAAGCCGCTGCCACAGAGCTGGAGCGGCAGCGGGCGCAGGAATACTATTTGACCTTGCGCAAGAAGCTGACGGGTTTCAATTACGATTCCGATATCGGCGGGCAGAAATGTCCCATGGGATCCCATATCCGCCGCGCCAATCCCAGGGGGTGTCTGGAATATGGCGTCAAGGATGCATTTGCCACACCCGGTGCGCTGGATAATCGCCGCCGGATTCTGCGGCGCGGTCTGCCCTACGGAACCGTGACGGATCCCACTTCGGACGAGGGTGAACACGGTATTATTTTCATGGCGATCAACGCCAGTATCGAGCGCCAGTTTGAATTCGTGCAACAGCAGTGGATCAACTATGGCAATGATTTCAAATTGGCGAACGAGAAGGACCCATTATTGGGCAATCATCATGGAAATGAAGATTTCATCATCCAGGGCAGCGGTCCGGATAATCCGCCTTTTTTCTGTCGTAATATTCCGCGATTCGTGACCACTCGGGGCGGGGAATATTTTTTTGTACCCAGCCTCACCGCCATTCGCATGATTGCGTGCGGTTTGGTGGATCCTACCTGAAAGACAAAATTGATGCGGCGCAAAATGCGCCGCCGTCTGCGGATATGATGCGGGACTGGATCGAAAGATCAGTGGCGCCGTTTGCGGTTATCCGTTTCTATGCGAATGGCTTTGCGCTGCATATTCGGCGGCGTCTGGCTGAACAAAAAGCTGCCGATGATGAGAGCGACTCCTATCAGAAGAAGGGCGTTGACCATAGATACCTCACAGCGCTGGCTTTATATGTCCCGGTTTCTGCGTCAGCATGGAAACCCTGGCCTTGTGTAAATACTCCACAAGTTCATTTAAGGTTGGCTGCTTCCGGTCAACATTGCAAGCTGCGGCAATTCACATTGCCGCAGTGTTCACAAAGTGACGACGGTTATATGGCGTTAGCCGCCCAGTTTGGTGTTTTTGGCACGCTTGCGTTCGTTTTCCGTCAGCAATTTCTTGCGCAGACGTATGTGATGCGGCGTTACTTCCACCAATTCATCGTCCTCGATGAACTCCAGTGCCTGTTCCAGGGAATGGCGTATGGGCGGTGTCAGTATCAGCGCTTCGTCGGTGCCTGCAGCGCGTATGTTGGTGAGCTGCTTGGCTTTGGTGGGGTTGACTACCAGGTCGTTGTCGCGGGAGTGAATGCCGACGATCTGGCCTTCATAGACCTCTTCCCCGTGGCCGAGGAACAGGCGTCCACGGTCCTGGAGACTATATAAGGCATAAGCCAGAGTCTTGCCTTTCACCATGGAGACCAGTACACCGTTTTTGCGGCCGGCCATATCCCCGCCTTTCACGGGGCCGTAATGATCGAAGATGCTGGTCATGATGCCGGAGCCGGAAGTGAGGGTCATGAACTGGCCGCGAAAGCCGATCAGGCCGCGCGACGGCACCACAAATTCCAACTTCACCCGGCCTTTGCCATCCGGCTCCATATTGGTCATTTCGGCGCGACGCAGGCCGAGCTCTTCCATGATCGAGCCCTGGTGCTGCTCTTCCACATCGATCACCAGGTGTTCGTAAGGTTCGTGGATTTCTCCATTGACCTCTTTCTGAATCACTTCGGGACGGGAGACGCCCAACTCGAAGCCTTCGCGGCGCATGTTTTCAATCAATACCGACAGGTGAAGTTCTCCGCGACCGGAGACGATGAATTTGTCTGGGCTGTCACCCTGGCGCACTCGCAGAGCCACGTTGTGAATCAATTCCTGTTCCAGACGCTCTTTGATATTGCGTGAGGTGACGTACTTGCCGTCCTGGCCGGCAAAAGGGGAGTCGTTGACCTGGAAGGTCATGCTGACGGTGGGTTCGTCCACGGTCAGCGGCGGCAGGGCTTCCACTTTCTCCGGTGCGCAGAGGGTATCGGAGATGCTGAGCTTGTCGATGCCGGTAATACAGATAATGTCGCCAGCGGAGGCTTTTGGGGTGTCTATGCGCTCCAATCCGTGGAATCCCATCACCTGCAGCACCTTGCCGCGGCGCTGTTTGCCCTCGCGATCGAGCACTACGACTGTCTGGTTGGGACTGACGCTGCCCCGGGCAATGCGGCCTATACCTATGACGCCCACATAACTGCTGTAATCCAGAGCGGAGATCTGCATCTGGAAAGGGCCGTCCAGATCCACTTTGGGCGGATGCACCTTGTTGACGATCATTTCGAACAGGGGGGTCATGTCCGACGCCATTTTGCTGGGATCCAGGCCGGCGATGCCATTGAGGGCGGAGGTGTAGACAATGGGGAAATCCAGTTGCTCGTCAGTGGCACCGAGGCGGTCGAAGAGGTCGAATACCTGGTCCACCACCCAATCGGGACGGGCGCCGGGTCGATCGATTTTATTGATGACCACAATGGGATTGAGGCCGCGTTCGAAGGCCTTGCTGGTTACAAAGCGCGTCTGCGGCATGGGGCCGTCCACGGCATCCACCAGCAGACAGACGCTGTCCACCATGGAGAGCACGCGCTCCACTTCACCGCCGAAATCCGCGTGCCCGGGTGTGTCCACTATGTTGATGCGGTAGTTGTTCCATTTGATGGCGGTGTTCTTGGCCAGAATGGTGATGCCGCGTTCGCGCTCCTGGTCATTGGAATCCATGATGCGCTCTGCGCCCTGGTCCTTTCTGTCCAAAGTGCCGGACTGCTGCAACAGCTTGTCCACGAGGGTGGTTTTGCCATGGTCAACGTGGGCAATAATGGCAATATTGCGCAGGTGTTCTATCACTGGGGGAACCTCTAAAGATGGGAGGGGAGCGGCCGGCGCGCATTATAGCGGCGCGGATTTGCGGGCGATAGCGGCAGGAGGTGCTACAGTTATCAATAAATGGGGAAGACGATTGACTTGGTTTGACTTTCCTGGCAATTCGCAGAATACTTGCTGCGGCTTCCGACGACGCCAATTCGTCGATTTTTGCAACACAATCACCGATTATCTGCTAAACAATAACAATGCTTAGGCCGCTGAATCCCCCTGGAGACCCTCTGGTATGAAAAAGCTACTGCTTTTAGGTTTGTCCTCTCTCGCCCTGACTGCCCATGCTTGGCAACCTACACTTTATGTCGGCGGTGGCGCATCTTCCTGGCAGTTTCATCCGCACCAGTTTGGGTACAACTACACCATCGGAACTCTGGAAGGCATTGCCGGCGTTGAATTGTCTCCTTATACCTCAGTTGAGGCCCGTCTGGGCGCCGGACTGAATTCCGCCCGTGAAGCGGGTGTGGAAATGGAAGCTAACTACTTTGGCAGCCTGTATTTCAAACCCCAGTTGCGCAATGAAAAAGCCAGTCTCTATGGGTTGCTGGGTGTCACTTCGGTGGATATGGATGTGAGTGCTGGTTTGGGTTCAGATACCTACACCGACATGTCCTACGGCATAGGTGTGAGCTTCGTGATCAACCCTAATGTGGATTTCATCGCGGAGTGGCGCAAGCTGATCAATGCGGACGAGTTTGATGCCCGCGGCGGCACCATTGGTTTCAACTACCGTTTCTAGTTCCACCCGCTTTTAATACCGCCATTTGTCCTGTAACAGCTCCCGGCATTCCAGTAATATTCATCCACTGCGAGTGCCTGGGCTGTTCCTATGCAACACGACCTCTTCGAATTTCTCGATATCCTCAAAATCCTGATCCGTCACCCCAGTGTGGTCAGCGCGGAACATTCATTTTTCCGCGTATTGCAGCGTGAGCTGGAGGAAATCGGGGTAAAGGCCACCTGGTATGAAGGACTGTTGGTGGCCCAGGGCAGCAAGCCTGGCAGTCGCTACATGTCCGCCCATATAGACCGGCACGGTCTTATCTGCACAGGGCCGGATGAATTCCAATATGCCGCCTTTATCGCCAGTAACCGCGGAGATCTGATCGGCGATTCGGTTTCCGAGCAAACCTTCACCAAAATCTCCGAGCGTTATACGGGTGCGGCGGTCAATGCCTATGAACCCTGGTCCGGCGTTTATCGCGGCAAAGGGACCATTGATCGCGCTTATCTGTGCCCGCATAGGGGCAATATGGTGTTTGAAATCAGCGGACTGGAGCATGTGGTGGCCGGTACGCCCGTGGCGTTCCAGGATAAATTGAAAATTGCCAATCAGCGTATCAGCGCGCAATTGGACAATGTGTTTTCAGCTGCGGTCATTCTTTATCTGTTCCGCAAGGGTTATCAGGGCACTGCTTTCTTTACCGCTCAGGAAGAGGCCGGACGCAGTTGGCGTTTTCTGTTGGAATGGTTCCAGCGGTTTGCCAATACCACCACCCAATTGATCGTGCTGGATACCAGCCCCTACGCCACCACGGAAGAGGCGGAGGCGCAACATCTGGTGCTGCGCAATCGCGATTCCAACGCGGCTTTTCATCCGCAGATGATCCGCGAGCTGGAAAATGCCTGTCAGATATTGGGTATTCGATATGCTTTCAAAGATGAATATATCCAAGAGAAAAACAAACTGCGCAAAGCGCAGGGCAAGGAACCTTTTTCCCTGGGAAGTACCGAACTCGGACGTATCATCAACGCATCGAAGGGCATGATTCAGGGAGCAACACTGCAGGTGCCCACCACGGGGTATCACACCACGGAGGAAACCTGCTCCCTGGTGTCCGCTGGTGCCATGATCGAGTTGTTGAAGTATTACACCATCGATATCAATCCCTGAGTCATTTCATTGTGTGCACCAAGATCTGACGGAGGTTCGAGTATGAAATTGTTTCGTGTGCTGGCTTTTTTATTTGTATGGGTATGGGTTCCATCGGCAATTGCAGCAGCGGATTGCCCCGAGTATCTCAACACTGAACTGCGCCGCCTGCACAGTCAGGAAAAAGTAAACCTGTGCAGTTATTTTCAGACGGGAAAACCCCTGGTTATCGTCAATACCGCCAGCCATTGTGGCTTCACCAAACAATTTGGCGGACTCGAGGCGCTATATCAAAAATATCGCGAGCAGGGATTGGTGATCATGGGATTCCCCTCCAACAGTTTCAATCAGGAGGAATCCTCCGAAGAGGGTACGGCGCGGGTCTGTTTCAAAAACTTCGGTGTGACCTTTCCCATGTTCGAGCATGTGGATGTCAAAGGTAAGCATGCACATCCTTTGTTCCAATATCTCGCCAAGGCATCCGAAGCGCCCTCTTGGAATTTCAACAAATATCTGATCGTCGATGATCAGATCACACATTACGGATCCCGTACAGCGCCTGAGAAATCGAAATTGGAGCGGGATATAGTCCGTGCGCTGGATGCAGGCAAATAACATCAGGGCCAGCCGAATAGTCCCTTGCCGGAAGATGGAGTGCCGGATCCGTTGTCCTGGGAGATTTTTATTTCCGTGGCCTTGCCGCTTTGGGCATCGACCTGACAGCTGATGTGCAGCGTTTCCGTGGTAGATGCCCGCGCGGATTTGGCAAATTCAGCGTTGAAAAACACCCGGTAGAGATTGGCTTTGTTGTCGAAACGACTGGATAGATCATCCAGCGTGAGATTCTTCAGCCCCTCTTTATATTGGGCCCGGATAGCAACCTGACATTGTAAAACTGCGTCAGTAAGCGTGATGTTTTGATGGCCGGTTTTGATCCCCTCTGCGCGGAAGAAAAAACCTTTCATCCATAAAGTCACCAGCACCGACAGAAAGATGATCACAACCGCTATGGCTACGATCCAGACTTCCTGATGCGGTGAATTCGGTCTTCTGGCCATGGAAATGGCGCTCCGCTTCAACTTGTCGGCGCGGGCTCCGGCCGAAAGACGCCGACATTGTCATGACCCGCATCGCAAAGATGAGCGGCATGCAGCTGGCTCATCACTCCCTTGGCGCAATACAGCAGGTAGTGCCTGGAGGGATCCAGACGCGGGAATTCATTATTCAAACTATAGAAGGGAATCTTCAGCAGCGCGACAGAGTCACCGGACAACTGCAGCGGCTGCAGGTCGCGCTCCTGGGGGTGGCGTATATCGATCACCGTATCCTTGTCGCCCACGGCGCTTTGTATCCGCACCTGGGCCAGACTGCGACCGGTTTCCGCCATGACTTCATCTATGGATTCAATGCGCGCGCGTTCCAGGGCGCGATCGAGAACCTTTGAATCCATCCGGGTTTCCTCGGCCTCCACCTTATCCAGGCGCAGGTGCGCGGAGGGGCGCACGGAAATCACACCGCAGTATTCAGGGATCTGTGCGGCAAAGTGTTCTGCACCTATGGCGCGGCACTGGCTGATGATGGCTCCCTTGTCCATGAAAGCCAAAGGTCTCAGCACCAGCTTGCTGCTGGCGCGGTCGATGATGGCGAGGTTAGGCAGCGTCTGGCTGGACACTTGAGCCACGGCTTCTCCCGTAATCAGAGCGTCCAATCCGGCGCGTTCCGCCACTTGGCAGGCGGCGCGCAGCATCAGGCGCTTGAGCACCACGCCCATGCAGGATGGATCGACCTTTTCGAGGATTTCGGCCACTACCCCTTCAAAGGGGACAGTGACGAATTTGACCCTGTGGGAGGAGCCGAAGCGGTTCCAGAGATAGAAGGCGATTTCCTTCACGCCCACCTCATGGGCCTTGCCGCCCAGGTTGAAGAACAGGAAATGGGTTTTCACACCTCTTTTGATGCTCTGATAGCTGGCTACTGTGGAGTCGAAGCCGCCGGAGATCAGGGCCAGGGCCGCCTCCTGGGTGCCTATGGGGAAACCGCCCAGGCCGGCATAGGCCTGTTCCACCACATAAAGCTGTTCTTGGTGGATTTCGAGCTTGACCGTGATATCCGGCTGGTGCAAGTCCACACCCCTGGCCGCACTGTTGTGCAGCAGGCCACCGCCGACATAGCGCTCCACCTCAGTGGAGGTAAATGGGTGGGTTCCATTACGTTTGACGCGGACGCAAAAGGTTTTCCCGGCCAGAGCTTCCGCCCATGCCGCATGGGTGCGCTGGAATATGTCTTCCAGGTCTCCCAGCGGGTGCACCTGGACCCGGGCGAAGTTGGCGACACCCGGCACGCAGGCCAAGAGGTCTGTGACCGCCTGCACCTGTTCAGGCTCCTCGCCCGGCACAAAAACCTCCAGTTTGTCCCAGAGCTGAGTGACCTTTGCGCCTTTGTCGAAACGCCGCAATAGTATGCGCAGGTTCTCCGTCAACTGGCGGCTCATGCGTTTGCGCACTGGGTCACTCTTGATCGTGATCTCGGGAAAGTATTTAAGAATAAATTTCATAGGCGTCGGAGCGGCTCTGGAAGTTGGCCAGGAAATACGATTGATCTATATTGGTGCAACCTGAGTGCTATCGCACCAAAATAAATCACCTTTTTGGTGCGTTATTTAGGCGCCACAAACCCCCAAGTCCGCGACCGCCCTGGCCCGGCGCGGCTTGCCGATTATGGCATATTATTTGCCCTCCTTTAGCGCACCGGTTGTCCTTGCACATGGGCGGAGAAACTCTTAGGCTGTGCCGCCGATGAAAGATCGACAACCATTCCTTCCCCGTTCAACCACTAAGTAACTATTTGGCTAGGGCCATAGTTGGAGGCACCCTCATGTCAGAGAAGACTCTGAAATTGATAAAAGACAATGATGTGCGCTGGATTGACCTGCGTTTTACCGATACCAAAGGTAAAGAGCAGCACGTGACCTATCCTGCCAGCATCGTCAACGAGAATTTTTTCACGGAAGGAAAAATGTTTGATGGTTCTTCCATCGCAGGCTGGAAAGGCATTAATGAGTCCGACATGATCCTCATGCCCGACGATTCCACCGCTGTGCTGGATCCTTTCTATGAGGAACCCACAGTGATCGTGCGTTGCGACATTGTTGAGCCCGCCACCATGCAGGGTTACGACCGCGACCCACGCTCCATCGGCAAACGCGCCGAGCAGTATTTGAAGGCCACTGGCCTGGGCGATGTGGCCTTGTTTGGTCCCGAGCCGGAATTCTTCATCTTCGACAGCGTACATTACCACTCCGGAATGGGCGGTGCCTTCTACAAGATCAAGTCTGAAGAAGCCGCTTGGCAGTCAGGCGAAGACGCTGAAGGCAAACACGGCCATGCTCCGCGCGTAAAAGGCGGCTACTTCCCGGTTGCCCCCATCGACTCCCTGCATGACATACGCGCAGCCATGTGTAACGCCATGGAAGCCATGGGTCTGGAAATCGAAATTCACCACCACGAAGTGGCCAACGCCGGTCAGTGCGAAATCGGTGTAGGCGCCAACACTCTGGTCAAGAAAGCGGACGAAGTTCAGATCCTCAAATATTGCGTCCACAACGTTGCTCACCAATACGGCAAAACCGCTACCTTCATGCCCAAGCCGCTGATCGGTGACAACGGTTCCGGTATGCACGTTCACCAGTCTTTCTCCAAAGGCGGTGTAAACCAGTTCGCTGGTGATGCCTATGCTGGTCTGAGCGAAACCGCGCTGTATTACATCGGCGGTATCATCAAACACGCTAAGGCGTTGAATGCTTTCTGTAACGCATCCACCAACTCCTATAAGCGTCTGGTTCCCGGTTTCGAAGCGCCTGTAATGCTGGCTTACTCTTCACGTAACCGCTCGGCTTCCATCCGTATTCCGTTCGTGATGAGCGCCAAGGCCAAGCGAATCGAAACTCGCTTCCCTGACCCGACCGCCAACCCCTACTTGGCGTTTGCCGCTCTGCTGATGGCAGGTATCGACGGCGTGCAGAACAAGATCCACCCGGGCGAGCCCGCTCATAAAGACTTGTACGATCTGGAGCCGGAAGAAGAAGCTGAAATTCCAAAGGTTTGCTCCTCTTTGGAAGAAGCGCTGCAATCTCTGGAAGCGGACCACGAGTTCCTTACCCGCGGCGGCGTGTTCAGCAAAGACTTCATCGACTCTTACATCGAGTTGAAGCGCGCTGACATCCAGCGCGTGAATATGACACCCCACCCGGTGGAGTTCGAGCTGTACTACTCCGTATAAGCGGCCGCACGATCGGACTGCTTTCAAAACCCCGCTTATGCGGGGTTTTTTTATTTTTATCTCCCTTAAGTCCGTTGCATTCTTGATGCACCAATATGAATCCTGCCGGTGTTATTTTTTGGTGCATAATCAACTGTCTGAAGGATTCTCATCACATACTCCCAATTGCTCTGATCCAAGAGGCTCTATTCCCTTGAGATTTTTATGGGGTCTGCTGTTGCGAATGAAGGTGTAAAAGCCCTGATTTCAGGCGTTTAGGTTCCGTAATTCGGGCATGACCTCCTGTGCACGCCCGCACGAGCATGAGATTGCAACCAGGATCGCAGTCGCGGCCGGCGGTTGGTTTACTTTTTGCTTTGGCCACTTCACCAATTAGGACGTGCTTTATGCCCACCCACTATAAGCAGATTCTGGACAATCTTCTTACCGCCGCCATTGTGGTGGATGAGAATCTGCAGCTGACCTTCTTGAACAGCGCTGGAGAGATGCTGCTCGGCGTCAGCAGCGAGCAGGTGTTGGGTAAACCCATCGAAAATTGCTTCGTGGATATGGATGCGACGCCCGAGGCGTTGCGCGCAGCCCTGGAAGACAACCGCCATTTCACCATGCGCCGGGCGCGCTGGCGGCTTCACGGGAACACGGAGATCACGGTGGACTATTCCGTCATCCCCAATCCGGAGCTGGGCATGGTAGTCATCGAAGCCCAGGCGCTGGATCGGCTGCTGCGCATCAATCGCGAAGAGGCGATGCTCTCCACCCAGGAGACCTCGCGCAATCTCATTCGCAGTCTGGCGCACGAGATAAAAAATCCGCTCGGCGGCATTCGCGGTGCGGCACAGCTGCTGGCGCGAGAGCTCAGCAACAACCATGTCGATGACTTTGATGAGTACACCCGCATCATCATCGACGAGACGGACCGACTGCGGAATCTGGTGGATCGCATGCTCGGGCCCCACCGCCCGGCCAATCGCAAGCCCACGAATGTGCATGAGGTTCTGGAGCATGTCATGAGTGTGCTGCGGGCGGAGACCAACAATCGTCTGCAACTGGTGAGGGACTATGATCCCAGCATTCCCGAAGTGCCGGGCGATCGGGAACTGCTGATCCAGGCGATTCTGAATATCGCCCGCAATGCCGTGCAGGTATTGCTGGAGAATGACCGGGAAAGCGACGGATGCATCACCTTTCGCACCCGTATTCAGCGGCGCTACACCATAGGCCGCAAACAACATCCGCTGGTGGCGCGCCTGTCGATCATCGACAACGGTCCCGGCATACCGCCCGATCTGATCGAGGATATTTTTTTTCCCATGATCACAGGGCGCGCGGAAGGTACAGGCCTGGGACTGGCCATCGCGCAGAATCTGATCAGCCAGCACGACGGCCTGATCGAGTGTGACAGTGAACCTGGATTAACCGAGTTTTCCATTTATCTACCCTTGGAAGAACACTATGCAGAAGCCTAATCTCGTCTGGATCATTGACGATGACCGCTCCATTCGCTGGGTCTTGGAAAAAGCCCTGCAGCAGTCGGGCATAGAGACAGACTGCTTTGACTCGGGGGACAAGGCGCTGGCGCAGCTGCCCCACAAAAAACCGGATGCCATCATCAGTGATATCCGCATGCCCGGCACCAACGGTCTGTCGCTTCTGGCAAACCTGCACAAGGAATACCCGAACATGCCGTTTATCATCATGACGGCCCATTCGGATCTGGAGAGCGCGGTTTCCGCTTATCAAGGCGGCGCGTTCGAATATCTGCCCAAACCCTTTGACGTGGACGAGGCGGTGGCGGTGACCCAGCGCGCCCTGGCCCATTGCCGCGAACAGAAGCAGGACGTGGCCGCAGCACCGCCGGAAATGACGGCGGACATCATAGGTGAGGCGCCGGCCATGCAGGAGGTATTCCGCGCGATTGGCCGCCTTTCACAGTCGAATATCACTGTATTGATCAACGGAGAATCCGGTACAGGCAAAGAACTGGTGGCGCGCGCCCTGCACCGCCACAGCCCGCGTCGCGAGGGCCCTTTCATCGCGTTGAATATGGCGGCGATACCCCGGGATTTGATCGAGTCCGAACTGTTCGGCCACGAGAAAGGCGCCTTTACTGGAGCTGCATCCCTGCGGCAGGGGCGCTTCCAGCAGGCGGATGGCGGGACCCTGTTTCTCGACGAAATCGGTGATATGCCGGCGGAAACCCAGACCCGTTTGCTGAGGGTACTGGCGGATGGGGAATTCTATAGGGTCGGCGGACATACGCCGATCAAGGTGGATGTGCGCATCATCGCCGCCACTCACCAGAATCTGGAACATCTGGTGGAGGAGAACCGTTTCCGTGAGGACCTGTTCCATCGCCTCAATGTGATTCGTATCCATCTGCCCAAGCTGGCGGACCGGCGCGAAGACATTCCCAAGCTGGCACAGCACTTCTTCCACAAAGCCGCCGCTGAGTTGAATGTGGAGCCGAAGGTCCTCACACCGGAGGCGGAGGTCTATCTCAGCAGTCTCTCCTGGCCGGGCAATGTGCGCCAGCTGGAGAACACCTGCCGCTGGATCACCGTCATGGCCAGCGGGCGCGAAGTGCATGTGCAGGATCTGCCGCCCGAACTCATGAACCGCAAGGACGCCCAGGCGCCCTCGGGCGATTGGGAAAAAGCCCTGCGCCATTGGGTGGACCAATGTCTGGCCGCGGGGCAGCACGACATACTCTCCCAGGCGGTGCCCACCTTCGAGCGCGCCCTGATCGAAACCGCGCTCAAACACACGGCGGGTCGCAAGCGCGACGCCGCCAATCTGCTGGGCTGGGGCCGCAACACCTTGACGCGCAAATTGAAAGAACTGGGGATGGCCGACAGCGACGACGGCAGCGACTGACCGCCGTTGTTCAGGCGGCTTCCGGATCGGGAGCCGCACTCACCGGCGCAAGGCTGGGTTCGAGGGGCAGCCAGACGAGAAAGCGTGTGCCCCTGCCCTGTGTGCTTTGCACCCGTATATCTCCGCCGTGCATATGCACCAGTTTGGCAGTGAGTGCCAGGGTCAGAGCGGAAATCGGCAGGTCCCGGTTGCTGTTGAGCACCAGTTGGTAATGAGTCTCGAACAGCCCATCGAGCTGTTCCTCGGGAATGCCTGAGCTGGTGTCAGAAATACTGATCTGTACGCCGCTTCTCTGGTTCAACATCTGGCGGGTGACCGTCAACTCCACCTGTCCCTCCAGTGTCTGGCGAATGGCGAAGTAAAGCAGGTTGCACACTATCTGGTGTAAGCACTTGCGGTCCGCCTGCAGCGACACCCGGTCGATGCATTTATAGACTAGCTTGAGCCCGAAGCTCCGAGCCACAGGTTCGGCGAGATCCACACACTCCTGCAGCAGTCCGTCCACGGAAAACGCCTGAGAGCTGTACTGCAGATTGCGGCTTTCAATACTGGACAGTTCCAGCAGCTCGTTGACCAGATACAACAGCCCCCTGCCGTTGCGGTACACACAGTCTATGGCGTCCGCGTCCTTGGGATCGGTGAAGCAGTTTCTTTTGATCAGCCGCGATGAGAAACCGATGATGCTGTTGAGCGGCGTGCGGATTTCATGGCTCATATTGGCGAGAAAGCGGGTTTTGGCGCGATTGGCGGCCAGGGCCTCCGCCTCTGCGCGCCGCCGCTGGTCGATCTCCCGTAGAAGATCGGTCATCTGCCGCATCAGTTGTGCCTCGTAGCGCTGGTTCATATCCACAAAGGACAGAACCACAGAGCTGACCACAGCTATCTGGGCGATCAGGTGCATGCGCAAGTGCAGGGGTTTGTCCTCCTCCACGGCCAGGGGGGTCAGATCCACCGCGAGAAGATCCAGCAGCCAAATGCTGGCCAGGGTGGCGCCGCTGATATACAGCCACACCAGACAGTGCCGCTTGCCACCCAGCAATCCGGCGAAGCCCACCAGGATTGCAAACCAAGTCATGGGCAGTGTCTCGGTTCCGCCGGTGGTCAGGATCGCCAGCAGTATGCACAGCCAGAAAACGGAGAACAGCAGCACCAGCGCAACACCCGAGGCACCCTGACGGTTGTAATAGACCGCCAGGGCCAGACAGAGAATGGAAAACAGCAGTACCAGGGTGCGCAGGGCGGAGCCGAGCACCGCGCCCTTGATGCCGAAGATCAACAGGACCACCAGCAGAATCATCAGCGTGTTGCTCAGTATGCGGGTGCGGCGGACAAGAATGGATTGACGTATGTCCTCGACGGTGAGATCGGCCATGCTGCGCTTCTAATTATGAGGGTGGCAAATAGCGGGCAAACCGCCGGGCGACCGGTTTCCGCCCATCTGAATGGAACGCGTTAAGTATAGGATCGATTTGGGGGCAGGGAGGAAGCCGCCCCGAAGGGCGGCGGGAATTTAATTGGTGGTGGCCTGGGCCGCGTCTTTTTCTGCCTGGGCCGCCTGAGCTTGCTGAACGGCGCGGAAGAAAATGGCATCGAAGTTGATGGGCGGCAGCGCCAGAGCGGGAAAGGTCCCCTTGACGGCGCAGCTGTCGATGACCTCGCGGGCGTAGGGGAACAGGGTCTGCGGGCAGACGGTGTTGAACAGCAAGGTCATCTGCTTGGGATCCATCTGGCGAATCTGAAACAGGCCGGCCTGCTGGACTTCCACCAGAAATATGGTCTTGTCCTCGATCACGGCGCTCACGGTGAGTTTCAGCACCACTTCGTAGTGGTCGTTTTCCAGCTTGTTGACGCTGGTATTGAGGTCCTGGTTGATCTTGGGTTGCCAGGTGTGCCGGAAAGCCTCGGCGCCCAGGGGGGCCTCAAATGAAAGGTCTTTCAGATAGATGCGTTGCAGTACAAATACTGGACCTTCAGCGCCTTCGCCCTGGGGAGTAGTGGATTCAGCCATGAGAACGCCTTTTTGAATGGTGGTTGTTTATTGGATTGTTGATAAGCAGTGGCCTGACAGGCACGGCAGGTTTGCCAGATTTTGGGGCGCGGCGCGTAAAATCAAGCAGCTGCGGTCCGGCTCAGCCGCCATCCCCGTTCAGCAACGCCTCCAGCTTGCCAGCGCGGTACAGACTGTAGAGATCGTCGAATCCGCCCACATGCGTGTCGCCGATCCAGATTTGCGGTACCGTCCGGCGCCCGCTTTTCTCCATCATGAAGCGGGCAGCCTCCGGGTCGCCGTCGATGTTGATCTCGGTGTAGGGCACTTTCAGCTGGGTCAGCAGATGCTTCGCCTGGTTGCAATAGCCACAGAGTTTGCGAGTGTAAAGGGTCGTGGGAACCATAGACGTCGACCGGTTGGAAGATTGAATGGACTAGGCTTTGACAACCGGCAGGTTCTGTTGGGTCCATTCCATCATGCCGCCCTGGAGTCGCAGAACAGTGTAGCCCTTTTCCCGCAGAACGCGCCCCGCGGCACCGGCGTGCTGCCCCATTTTGTCGACCACGATCAGTTGCTTGCTCTTGTGTTTTTCCAGCTCATCCAGGCGGGTGTTGAGACTGGCGTAAGGGATATTGATGGCATCCACAATGTGGCCGGCCTTGTATTCCTTGCTGTCGCGCAGGTCGATCAGCACCGCTTTGCCATCATTGATCAGGCGTGTGGCCTGGTGATGGGTTACGGTAGTGCCACCGCGCCGGGATTCCAGAATCAAAAATGCCACCACTACGGCGGCCAGAAGAGAGCACAGCAGCCACTCCTCCATCACAAAATCCACCCAGGTCACCTTTACCTCACTTTGATATCGATTGATCGCGCCGCCCCGATCGGGGCCGAAGGCGGCCAAGTATACATGAAAGCGTCAGCCGCGCCGCGCCGCCGAAGTTCGGCAAAGCCTGTCAAATGTCGCTAGAATAGGACGGTCTGCAACCTGGGGTTCGCGCCCTTGTCCATCCCTCCCGAAGTTACGCCGCAAAGGTTCTTTATGTCTGACGCCAAAAAGCCCGTAGTCCTGATCATTCTCGATGGTTTCGGCTATTCGGAGACCAAGAAATACAACGCCATAGCCCACGCCAAAACGCCGGTTTGGACCCAGCTTTGGCAAAACAATCCCCGCACATTGATCGATACTTCGGGCATGTCCGTCGGCCTGCCGGAAGGGCAGATGGGCAACTCTGAGGTGGGTCATACGACCCTGGGCGCGGGCCGTGTGGTGTACCAGAATTTCACCCGCATCAATAAAGCCATCAGCGACGGTGACTTCTTCACCAATCCGGTTTATGTGAACGCCATAGACAAGGCGATCAGCAACGGCAAAGCCGTTCATGTGCTGGGTCTCCTGTCTTCGGGCGGCGTACACAGCCACGAAGATCACATACTCGCCATGCTGAAACTGGCGGCGGGCCGCGGCGCGAAGAAACTCTACCTGCACGCCATGCTGGACGGCCGGGACACGCCGCCGCGCAGCGCCGAGTCCTCCCTGCGTATGGCCCAGGATCTGATGGCAGAACTGGGTACAGGGCAGATAGCGTCTGTGGTCGGGCGCTTTTTTGCCATGGACCGCGACAAGCGCTGGGACCGGCTGCAGGCAGCCTATGAACTGATCGTGGATGGCACAGCGCAGTACACCGCCACCAGTGGCGTGGAAGCTCTGCTGGCCGCCTATGATCGCGGTGAGGACGACGAATTCGTCAAAGCCACCAGCGTAGTCCCCAGCGGCGGTTCGCCCGTGCGCATAGAAGACGGCGATACGGTGATCTTCATGAACTTCCGTCCCGACCGCGCCCGACAGCTCACCCATGCCTTCGTGACACCGAGTTTCAACGGCTTTGTCCGCAAGCGCATACCGCAACTGTCGGCCTTCGTCACCACCACCGAGTACGAGGCGGGTCTGAATGTGCTCTGCGCTTATCCGCCGGACGATCTGGCCAATACCTACGGCGAGGTGGTCGCCAAGCATCACAAGACCCAGCTGCGCATCGCCGAAACGGAGAAATACGCGCATGTCACCTTTTTCTTTAACGGCGGCCGCGAAGAGACCTTCCCGGGAGAAGACCGCATTCTGATTCCCTCGCCCAAGGTCACCACCTACGATCTGCAACCGGAAATGAGTGCGCCGGAAGTGACGGAAAAACTGGTGGAAGCCATATTGAGCCGCCGCTACGACACCATCATCTGCAACTACGCCAACTGCGATCAGGTGGGCCATACCGGCGTATTCGAAGCTGCGGTCAGGGCGGTGGAGGCCGTGGATGAGTGCCTGGGTCGGGTTCTGGCGGCCCTGGAAGAGGTGGGCGGCGAAGTGCTGGTCACCGCGGACCACGGCAACGTGGAGCAGATGTTTGATGAAAGCACCGGACAGGCACACACCCAGCACACCACGCTGCTGGTACCCCTCGTCTACAAAGGCGCGCGCAAATTGTCCCTGCGGGATGGCGGCAGTCTGGCGGACATAGCGCCCTCTCTGCTCTGTCTACTCGGCATACCCCAGCCGGCGGAAATGACCGGTCGCAATCTGCTTGATCTACACTGAAAAGGCTGAGCGCAGACTCAGTGCGCGGCTGTCATAGCCGCGCAACCACTCAAGGGGGATTCCTATGATCTTGTTTTCTAACCAGCGTCTCGGTGGATGTCTGGCGGCTCTGTTGCTCGCCTGCACCCTGAGCCAGTCCGTTATGGCCCTGTCTGAGGATGAGCGCCAGGCGCGTCTGCAGGAGCTGCGGGCCACCATCGAACAGCTCCAGCAGGAACTCAACACCGTCAAATCCAATCGCGACCAGTTGCTCAACAACCTGCAGGATTCCGAGACCAAAATCGGCGAATTGAATAAGAAGGTTCAAGAACTGCGCCAGCAGTTGGAAGCCAAACAAAGCCAGTTGCGTCAGTTGCACAGCGAGCAGGAGGCGCTGGTCTCCGCAAAAAAGCAGCAACAGGGCTCGGTCGGTCGGCAGCTTGACGCTGCCTACCGGCTGGGCCAGCAAAGTGGCTTGAAGCTGCTGCTCAACCAGCAGGATCCCGCCCGGCTGGAGCGCAATCTGCGCTACTACCGTTATGTGGCCTCTGCCCAGACCGAACAGCTTCAGGCCTATTCGGCGACTCTGGCGCGTTTGAATGCGCTGGAGCCCGCCATAGCGGCGGAAGCTGCTGCCATAGCGGAGGACCATCGCAATCTGCGGGAAAAGCGCGATCAATTGGTGAAGCAGCAGGCCGAACGCAAACATACCCTGGAGAAGCTGGAAAGCACCATCAGCAGTACAGATGCGCGCCTGAAAGCCAGCGAGGAGGACCGCCGCAATCTGGAGGCGGTGCTGGCCCGGGTGGCCAAGGCCCGCAGCTTGCAGCTGTCAGTACCGGACGGGGCATTTGCCGACCTCAAGGGCCGCTTGCCCTGGCCGACTCGGGGTCGGGTACTGCACAACTTCGGTTCATCCCGTGTGGCTGGGAAAATGCGCTGGCAGGGCATGCTGATAGAGGCGCCCGAGGGACACCCGGTGCACGCGGTCTATCAGGGGCGGGTGGTGTTTGCCGACTATCTGCGAGGCCAGGGATTATTGCTGATCCTCGATCACGGATCGGGCTTCATGAGTCTCTACGCCCACAATCAGGCGCTGTTCAAAAAGCTGGGTGATTGGGTCGACGCCGGTGAGCAGGTGGCAACAGTGGGTGCCAGCGGCGGTCAGAATAGCGCCAGCCTCTATTTCGAACTGCGCTACAAGGGGGAGCCCACGGATCCGCGCCCATGGTTGAAGAAATCGGCCTAACCCGCACAACTGCGCCAAAATTCGTCAATCTTGCATATATTCACCATAATCAGCGTTATCACCTTATTCCGGTTTCGGCCCAGGAGTTCTCTATATGTTGTTGCGCCTCATCCCGTCCATAGCTCTGGCGCTCTCATTCAGCGCGGCCATGGCCGCCCAGGAGCCCGCCACAGGGCCGGCGGAAAAGACCGTCAGCGTATTGCCGCTGGAGGATCTGAGGGTGTTCACCAAAGCCTACGAACATATTCGTTCTTCCTATATTCACGAGATCGACGACAAGAAGCTGCTGGAATACGCCATTCGCGGCATGCTCGATCAACTGGACCCCCATTCCAGCTATCTGGATGCCTCCTCCTTTGACGATCTGCAGGTGCATACCACGGGCGAGTTCGGCGGCCTGGGTATAGAGGTGGGCATGGAGGACGGCTTCGTCAAAGTCATCAGCCCTATAGACGACACGCCGGCCCAGCGGGCAGGCATAGAGGCGGGCGATTTCATTATCAAGATCGATGACACCACCTTGAAGGGGCTGAGCCTGAATGACGCAGTGGCGCGCATGCGCGGCCCCAAGGGCAGCAAGATCGTCCTCACCATAGTGCGTGAGGGGCGGGATCAGCCGTTCGATGTCACCCTGGTCCGGGATACCATCAAAGTGCGCAGTGTGCGCAGTGAGGTACTGGATAAGTCGTTCCTGTATCTGCGTATTGCGCAGTTTCAAATGAATACCGGCAGTGATGTCACCAAGGCCATTACCGATGCCATGAAGAAGCACACCTTGAAAGGCGTGATTCTCGATCTGCGCAACAACCCCGGCGGGGTGTTGCAGGCTTCTGTGGAAGTGGCGGACGCCTTCCTCGATGGCGGCAAGGTGGTCTATACCGAAGGCCGCATGCCTCACGCCAATCTCAACTACGAAGCCGAACCCGGCGATATCACCCAGGGGTTGCCTCTGGTGGTATTGATCAATGAAGGTTCGGCCTCGGCATCGGAAATCGTCGCTGGCGCCCTGCAGGATCATCGCCGCGCTTTGGTGATGGGCACCCGCAGCTTTGGCAAAGGATCTGTACAGACGGTGATTCCCATTACAGATGACAAGGCGGTAAAACTCACCACTGCGCTTTATTTCACCCCTGGCGGCCGCTCCATACAGGCCCAGGGGATTGAACCGGATATAGTGATCGAGCGCGCATCCCTCACCGCGCTCCAGGGGCGCACGCGCATCACCGAAGCTCAGCTCGCCGGCCATCTGAACAACGCCAATGGCGGCAAGGACATCAAATCCCAGGAGCGGGCGCAGGAGCGCGACTCCCAGACGGCAGATCTCCAGTCCCGGGACAATCAATTGTATGAGGCGCTTAACATGTTGAAGGGGTTGACTTTTTTCAAAGCGAGTGGCGCCGCCAATGCCGTGCCGCAGACCCCTTAGGGATCTTCATAGCCATAAAGAAATGCTATAACCGCCGCTTGGTGTTGTGAAAAATCTTCCCAAGCCAGGAGGATTCAACTGTGCTAAGGTTCAAAAACTTCGCCCCTTCCTGAGGGCGCACAAAGGGAATAATGAGGGCCTGTAGTGGCATTCCGCGCAAATCCCGGATGCCAACTCACAGGTTCAGAGTAGAGGGAACTTCATATGACAAGCTGACGAGAGGGTTTGACCATGAATAGAGCCGGTGAGCAAGGTGCGCTACCCGCGCGCAATTCACGATTCTATAAGCGGGACGGTTATTTTTATTACGCTACCCGCGAAGGATTTGACATTGGACCGTTTGATACATTGCAGGAAGCTCAGGCAGGTGCCAGTGCTTTTATCGACTTTGTCCTCCACGCCGAGCCCCACGAATTGCAGTGCCTGATCCGCTATTCCAGCGCTGCCTGATAATCCCCAATTGCTGATTTCCACTTCGACTGCCGGATAGAGCTTCTCCGGCAGTTTTTACAGCCTCACCTCGATTCCCCGCTCCCGCATATAAGCCTTGGCTTGCGGAACAGAGTATTCGCC
>Ga0065721_10049814_pt1 | contig 26862 bp, 16 predicted proteins | sample Mesricmetagenome_FD_59108 | JGI IMG/M metagenome (GOLD analysis project Ga0065721, IMG submission 59108) | Mesophilic microbial community from rice straw/compost enrichment Sample: eDNA_1 v2 (version 2) | ecosystem: Engineered > Solid waste > Grass > Composting > Bioreactor | place: USA: Davis... | reverse complement strand
GGGATTGGGCCATCCATAATCCGAACGGAGTTGCGGGAGGCTGGGGTTTCTCGGATTCCAACACCTTGAATCCGGACGTCGACGATACGACCGCGGCACTCCGGGCGATCAAGTCAATGTCCACTGAAGACACCTTGTATCGAGATGCATGGAATCGGGGCTTGAGCTGGCTGCTGTCCATGCAGAACGATGATGGGGGATGGCCCGCGTTCGAGAAAAATACGGATCGCCGAATGCTTGCGTCCATTCCGTTAGTAGAGGCGAAGTCGTCGGCGATCGACCCTTCGACGCCGGATTTGACGGGGAGAACGCTAGCCTTCCTCGGACCATTCGCCGGGCTTAACGTAAATTACGCGTTCGTGCGTAAAGGAGCAGACTGGCTGATGGCCAATCAGGAGAGCGACGGCTCCTGGTATGGACGCTGGGGCGTATGCTTCATCTATGGCACATGGGCGGCGCTTACCGGTTTAATAGATGTCGGAGTTTCCCCCGATCACCAGGCCGTAACCAAGGGAGCGAAATGGCTAACCGATATCCAGAACAATGACGGGGGATGGGGGGAATCTTGCCGTAGCGATGTAGCGATGCGTTACGTTCCACTGCACGCAAGCACTCCTTCTCAAACGGCTTGGGCGCTTGATGCGCTCATCGCTGTTCATGACACGCCTGCCGCCGTCATCGATAAAGGAATCGAACGTCTCATTCAGCTTTCGAAGGACAACGGCCGGGAGTCTTCCTATCCGACAGGAGCTGGACTGCCCGGCATTTTCTACTCCCGTTATCATAGCTACCGATTCATCTGGCCGCTGCTTACGCTTGCTCATTATAAGAATAAGTATTTGTGAGCTGCCGGAGAGATTCGTATTCCGACTCCTACCATCTGATATCTATACATTCATAGGTAGGAATCTATACCGGTCCTCTTATACAATGGAGAGTACGACTTCAAGGAGAGGACACCAGCCATGCCTGCGAAAACTACTAAAGATCATCCTTCACTAAACCAAACTCCCACATTGTTCGCCCTGACATGGCCGATTTTCATCGAATTAGCGCTTAATATGCTGATCGGCATCGTCGACACCTTCATGCTGGGGCGGTACGACGATAGAGCCGTTGCGGCCGTCGGTGTCGTCAATCAGCTCAACAATACGTTGAATTTGATATTCGCCGTCGTCGCCACGGGTACGACAATTCTGATCGCGCGTAAGATCGGAGCCGGCAACCGCGGAGAAGTACCCAAGTTCGCTGCAACGGCCATATCGATGAATCTCGTCTTCGGTATCATCATCAGTCTATCGATTCTCGCGGCGGGAGAGCCGATCCTGCGTATGATGGGCTTGCAAGACGAGCTGATGCCGTACGCGATGCAATACTTGAACATTACGGGCGGATTTATCTTCTTTCAAGCGCTCATGCTGACGGCATCTGCGGGATTGAAGAGCCACGGGTTAACCCGGCAAGTGATGCTCGTATCGGTCATCATGAACATCGTTCATATCGGGGGGAATTACGTTGCGTTGAACGGTTTGTTCGGCATTCCGTCCTACGGCGTTCCCGGAGTTGCCGTGTCGACCGTGTGCAGCAGAGCATTCGGCTTCGCCGTCATGCTCTACCTGTTAATGAAAGTGCTGGAGAAGAAGCCTGGCATCCGCGATTTCATACGGGTTCGCATCCAGCATGTCAAGGAGCTGCTCGGCATCGGCGTACCGGCAGCGGGCGAGCAGCTATCGTACAATATCTCTCAACTCGTCATTACGAGCTTCATCGCCATGCTGGGCGTAACCGCAATGATCACGCGCGTCTATACGTTCCAGATTATCTATCTCATCACGCTGTTCTCGCTCGCGATCGCGCAAGGGACGCAAATTCTCGTCGCGCGGATGATCGGAGCCAGAGACCATCAAGGCGCGTACCGGATCGGATTTCGCAGTCTCGCTTACGGGATCGGGATCAGTCTCGTTATCGCCGGATTTTACAACCTGATCGGCGGCTATATGCTGGAATTGCTTAGCGGAAACGAGGAAGTCGTCAAGCTAGGGCGGAAGCTGCTGCTGCTCGCCTTCTTGTTGGAGCCCGGCCGCGCGTTTAACCTTATTCTCATTAGCGCGTTGCGGGCAGCGGGAGACGTACGTTATCCGGTCTATGTAGGCATTTTGTTCATGTGGGGACTCGCGGTTCCGAGCTCATACCTGTTCGGCATTCACTTCGGAATGGGGCTGTTCGGCATCCTCACGGCGTTCGTCATGGACGAATGGATACGCGGTCTTATGATGGCATACAGATGGAAGAGCAGGCGTTGGGCTTCGTTGCGCGAGCAGCGGGTTTCGCCCAAAGCGGCGGAAGCTTAGGGAGAAGAGAATCTTGACCGGACATCGGTCAAGATTCTTTTTTTATTAATTCATAATAAAAATATACTTATTGATTTCTATTCTCAATCATATTATAACTTTAATTGTAGTAATTCTAATTTAGAATTTAATATAAACTGATGGGAGATGTTCTAATGGATTCAATGGCTACTGCGAATGCTGGAAAATGTCCGTTCTTGCATGGAAGCGCTACGACGCATAACCCGACGATCACATCGAACAAACACTGGTGGCCTAATCAACTGAACCTTAATATTCTCCATCAGCACGACCGCAAATCGAATCCGATGGGCGATGATTTCGATTACGCGGAGGAATTCAAGAAGCTAGACTATCAAGCGCTGAAGCAAGATCTTCGCGATCTGATGACGAACAGCCAAGACTGGTGGCCGGCAGATTATGGACATTACGGACCGTTGTTTATTCGTATGGCTTGGCACTCGGCAGGTACATATCGTACAGGCGACGGCCGCGGCGGCGCGAATACGGGAACGCAGCGGTTTGCTCCGCTGAACAGCTGGCCGGACAACGGCAACCTCGATAAAGCACGCAGGCTGTTATGGCCGATCAAGCAGAAATATGGTAATCGAATTTCTTGGGCTGACCTGTACATTCTAGCAGGGAACGTCGCGATCGAATCGATGGGCGGCAGAACGTTCGGCTTCGGCGGCGGACGGGCGGACGTCTGGCACCCGGAAGAGGATATCTACTGGGGCGCAGAGAAGGAATGGCTCGGAGACAACCGTTACACGGGCGACCGCGAGCTGAAGAATCCGCTGGCGGCCGTGCAGATGGGCCTCATCTATGTCAACCCGGAAGGACCGAACGGCAATCCGGACCCGCTTGCGAGCGGACGCGACATTCGCGAGACGTTCGCGCGGATGGGAATGAACGACGAAGAGACGGTTGCGCTCATCGCCGGCGGTCATACGTTCGGCAAGGCGCATGGCGCCGGCGATCCTGCGCACGTCGGTCCTGAACCGGAAGCGGCTCCGGTCGAAGCGATGGGCTTAGGCTGGCTAAGCACGCACAGTACCGGCAAAGGCCGCGATACGATCACCAGCGGAGTCGAAGGCGCATGGACCTCCAACCCGACGAAGTGGGACAACGGCTTCTTCGATAATCTGTTCGGCTATGAGTGGGAGCTTACGAAGAGTCCGGCGGGCGCGCATCAATGGGCGCCGGTGAATCCTAAAGAGGAGCACCTCGCGCCGGACGCTGAGGATTCGTCTATTCGCGTCAGCACGATGATGACGACCGCGGATATGGCTTTGCGCGTCGATCCGATCTATGAACCGATCGCTCGCCGTTATCACCAGAATCCGGAGGAGTTCGCCGAAGCGTTCGCACGCGCTTGGTTTAAGCTGACTCACCGCGACATGGGACCTCGCGCACGATATCTCGGACCGGAGGTTCCTTCCGAAGAATTGGTCTGGCAAGATCCGATTCCAACCGTTGATTACACGTTAACGAATGCGGACGTAGAAGACCTGAAGACGAAGATTCTCGAGTCCGGTCTGACGATCAGCGAGCTTGTTACGACGGCTTGGGCTTCCGCCAGCACGTTCCGCGGCTCCGATATGCGCGGCGGCGCGAACGGCGCCCGCATTCGTCTTGCTCCGCAGAAGGATTGGGAAGTCAATCAGCCTGCTCAGCTTACGAAAGTGCTGACGATTCTCGAAGGCATTCAAGAGGATTTCGGCAAGCGAGTCAGCCTGGCCGACCTGATCGTCCTGGGCGGCAGCGCCGCGGTAGAGAAAGCCGCTCGCGACGCAGGCTTTGACGTATCCGTACCGTTCGCGCCGGGACGCGGCGATGCGACGCAGGAGCAAACCGATCCGGACAGCTTCGCGGTACTGGAGCCTGTCGCGGACGGCTTCCGCAACTATCAGAAGAAGCAGTACAGCGTAAGCTCGGCTGAGCTGTTAGTAGATAAGGCTCAGCTGCTAGGCTTGAGCGCACCGGAATTGACCGTGCTGATCGGCGGCATGCGCGTGCTCGGCGCCAACTATGGCGGCACGAAGCACGGCGTATTCACCGATCGCGTCGGAACGCTCACCAACGACTTCTTCGTCAACCTGCTCGATATGGGCATTCAATGGCAGCCTGTAGGCGGAGACGTGTACGAAGGACGCAGCCGCAAGACGGGTGAAGTCGTTCGCACGGCGACTACGGTCGATCTCGTGTTCGGTTCGAACTCCGTCCTGCGGGCAGTAGCCGAGGTGTACGCGCAAGAGGATAACCAAGAGAAATTCGTACGCGACTTCGCGGCGGCATGGGTTAAGGTTATGAACGCCGACCGGTTCGACCTCAAGGCGTAACCGAAGAAGGGGAACCAGATGAGCAAAGTCGCTGTATTAGACCGAATGAAACAAGCCGGTTTACGCCATACGCCTCAGCGCTCTCATATTGTCGAGCTCTTATTGGAACTATCCCATCCGACGGCGGAGCAGATTTACGCCGCAATGTCTGAACGCTTTCCTTATGTCAGTCAAGCAACCGTATATAGCACGCTCAAGAAGCTGAAGGAGCTTGGCATCGTCAGCGAGCTCACGTATGGTGACAAGTCCAGTCACTTCGAGCTGTCCGACAACGATCATTGGCATTTTAATTGCAAGGTTTGCGGGGAAATCTACGACGTGGAAGCGAGCGAGGCCGAAGCTTTGATCGAGGTCGGTTCTAACAACGGCGTTTTTCAAGTCGAAGGTTATCGGGTTGAGTTTTACGGCATCTGTCCGAAATGCTAGTGAATACAACCTCAAGGGATATTCCCTTGAGGTTGTATTCATTTATTTCCAATATTTTATCTGCAGATAGGTGTGAACCTAGTATAATAGGACTAATCTATGCCCAACGACCTAAGCGGTAGGAGCGAAATTCGATGCCAGACATTCGCAACAGCCGAACGTTACGAACACGACTCGCTATATTTGCCGTCATCATCCTCTTCATAGCATTGATCGGACTCACGTATTCGCAATCCGATTCAGCGTCGCGCAAAGCGATTCCTGAAGCCGAGCAAGGGCAGCTGGATGCCAGCCAGTGGAGCTTTAGCGAGGACGGCATCCTTAAGCTGAATGGCGAATGGGCGTTCTATTGGGGGCAGCTTCTAGCTCCAGAAGCTTTCTCATCCGGTACCGCTCCACGGCCGAGCGGCTTCTTCGCCGCTCCGGATGTGTGGACCGATTATCGCATTGACGGTCAACGCATACATGGTCACGGCTATGCGACGTACCGTCTTATTGTAACAACCGACGGCACGCAAGAGGAGCTAGCCTTGAACATTCCGGCGATGGCGCCTTCCTATAAGGTGATCGTAGCAGGAAGGACCGTAGCTGCCAGCGGCACCGTCTCGCCCGATGAACAACACGCGAGAGCGGCTTATCGTCCAGGTATCGTCTCGTTCAAGGCACCGGCGAAAGAATTCGATGTTATCGTACAACTTTCGAACTATTTGTTCGCGCGAGGCGGCATGTGGTTCGGGCTGGAGCTCGGCACCGAACAACAGCTGTATGCGGCCCGAGAAGAGAAACTGATCATCGATATGATTGTTTTCGGCGGCGCCATCATGCTAGGCTTTTATCATTTACTCGTGTTTGCGCTGCGGCGTGCCGATCGGTCCTCGTTATATTTCGGCATCTGTTGCTTATTGGGAGCACTATGGCAGACGGTCGTAGGCGATTTGCATATTCTGCGCGTCTTCCCGGACGCCAGCGTTCAACTGATCAATGCTCTAGGATACATATCCTATTACGGAGGGGTCGGGGTTGGCGCCTTGTTCATGCGCGAGTTGTTCCCGCATGAATTTGCGTCGAAAGTCATTCGGAGCCTGGCAGGCATATGCATCGCATTCATGACATCGACCGTTGTCCTGCCAATCGAAATCTATACGCGCTGGATAAGCGTATTTCATGCCATAGCTATTGCCGCAGGAGTCTACTTCATCTGGGGCCTGGTCAAGGCCGTTATCCGGAATCGAAGCGGCGCCTTGCTGCAATTGGTCGGGTGGATGCTCTTCCTCATGACGGGCTTGCACGACATTCTTTACAACGCCAACATCTTCGTATGGGTAGACGGACAGCTGACGCTGTATGGTCTGTCCGTACTCGCGCTCATCGAGGCGGCGGAGCTTGCGCGCCGGTTCTCTCGCGCGTTCCAGACGATTCAATCGATGTCCAAGCAATTGCTGTCCATGAACCGATTAAAGGATGATTTTCTCGCCAATACGTCTCACGAGCTCAAGACTCCGTTACATGGCATCATTAATCTATCGGAGTCACTGCTAGACGGAGGAGCAGGCCAGGTGAACGACGTTCAGCGGGAACAGCTTGGCGTTGTCGTATCCGTCGCGCGCAGAATGTCTAATCTAATCAACGACATTCTCGACTTCTCGCGCTTGAAGCATAGCGATATCCCGCTCGTCCTGCAAAGCGTCGACCTTCGCGCCATCCTGACGGGGAACATGGAAATTTTCCGGCATTACATACGCGACAAGCAAGTGACGATCAAGCTCCAGCTGCCGGACAGGCTGCCTAACGTCCATGCGGACGAGAACAGATTGCTGCAGATTCTGTACAATTTGATCAGCAACGCGATCAAGTTCACCCCGCAAGGCGAGATTATCGTCTCGGCGAAGCAAGAAGACCGAAGGCTGAGAATAGAGGTAACCGATACAGGCATCGGGATTCCTGAACATAAACACGAAGTCATCTTCCAATCGTTCGAGCAGATCGGAACATCGGTCAACAGGGAATACGGGGGTACTGGACTTGGACTCGGCATCTCTAAGCAGCTGGTGGAGTTGCACGGCGGGGAATTGAGGGTAACCTCTAAGGTTGGCCAGGGCTCTACGTTCTCTTTTACACTCCCGATTAGCGACCGGTCGACTTCAGACGATACGCTGGTTGAAGCACGCAGTCAGATCGTCATCGATCTCGATTTGCAGCACCAGCAGACCGCCGCCGCTGTGGAACAGCATGTGCCAACGGATAACCAGTATACGATACTTGCCGTAGACGACGATCCAATTAACTTGAAGGTGCTGAAGGGCGCGCTAGCGAATGAAGCCTACTCGATTCAGACCGCGCTAAGCGGAGAAGTCGCGCTCGAAACGCTCGCAAGAGGTACCCCGATCGATCTCGTCATTCTTGACGTGATGATGCCTGGAATGTCCGGATACGAGACGTGCCGACACATTCGCAGACAGTATTCGGTGCTGGATTTGCCCGTCTTGCTTACGACCGTGAAGAACGAGCCGGAGGATCTGATTAACGGCTTCGATGCGGGAGCGAACGATTTTCTGACCAAGCCTTTTTATTCGCATGAGCTGCGAGCAAGGGTAAGGACGCTCCTCGAGATGAAGCGGTCGGCGGAGGAGGCGGTCCGCACGGAGATGGCGTTCCTGCAGGCGCAGATTAAACCGCATTTTCTGTTTAACACGCTGAATGCCATTATCGCGATGGCGCTGACCAAGCCGCAGATGACGCATGATATGCTGATGGAGTTAAGCAAATACTTGCGCAATAGCTTTGATTTCAGCAACAGGAACAAGAGCACGTCGCTATTCAAGGAATTGGAGCTTGCACAGGCTTATTTATTCATCGAACAAATCCGCTTCGGCGATCGGCTTCGCGTCGTATACGATCTCGAGGAAGGACTGGAAGGTGAGCTGCCGCCGCTTACGATCCAACCTCTCGTGGAGAATGCGGTTCGCCATGGCTTAACGAAACGCTGGTCCGGCGGAACTGTAACCGTCTTCGTTCGATCGTCGGAGCAAGGAATCGTCATCCGCGTTCAAGACGACGGTGTCGGTATTCCTGAAGAGAAGCTCGCTCACATCCTCGAATCTGGACAACAGACCGGCGGCGTCGGATTGCGCAATATCCAGCAGCGAATGCTTCGGATGTACGGGCACGGATTGGACATCGAGAGCGAGACGAATCGGGGAACGAAGGTGTCGGTGATCATCCCGCAAGTTCAACCTTCAAAACCTGCTGGCTGACGTATAATAGAGTTGTGATTCGACTATTAAGCTTCATGGCGGGGGGACTTTGGGGAAAATGGGAAACGAAAAGGTTCACACGATTAGCGGCTATCATCCCATTCTGAAAGCGGTTGCCGATCGAATCGTTCCGGCGGATGCGTGGCCTTCGGCGACCGAGGTCGGCGTTCTCTCTTACATCGAGCGATATGTCCACGGGAATGCCGCGATTTGGACTGAAGTATTAGAACCTGGATTAAGAGCCTTGCAAGCTTTAGCATTCGCTCGGCAAGGTCAAGCTTTCGAAGAGCTGTCGGCGGATCAACAAGACCGCCTATTGGAAGAGCTGGAGAGCAGCGATTCGATTCGAGATTGGCCAGGCTCGGCGCAACGGTTCGTCGAGACGGTGGCAAGCCTTGCGATCGAAGGCTACTACGGCAATCCGGAAGCAAGGGACAGCACGGATAACAGGCCGTGGGACATGCTCGGGTTTCGTCCGGGCACGCTCTCTAATGAGCATTCTGCTTCTCATGAGGTTGATCTTCAATTAACCCCATTAAATAAATTGAAAGATCGATATGATGTCATTATCGTCGGTGCGGGAGCAGGGGGCTCCGTCGCCGCGGCCGTATTGGCGGAAGCCGGACGCAGCGTGCTCGTCGTCGAGCGCGGCAGCTGGCTTCGATATGCCGAAGTCGGGAATGATCACTTGCGTAACCACCGGTTAAGCAAATACGGACATAATACGGGACCGAGCCTTGCCGGCAACCCCCGTACGATCGGGATAGATAACGGCGAAGAGCGAACCACGCTTCCTTATGAAGGAGACTATCACAACAATGCCATGACGGTCGGCGGCGGAACGCGGGTGTACGGCGCGCAGGCATGGCGATTCCATGCGGACGACTTTCGGATGGCGACACGCTACGGAATTCCGGACGGAAGCTCGCTTAGCGATTGGCCGATCAGCTTCGAGGAGCTTGAGCCGTACTATGAGAGAGCAGAATGGGAGGTCGGCGTATCCGGCGACAGCGAAGCTCATCCAAGCTACGGGCGTAGAGAGAGAGCTTATCCGATGCCTGCGCTTTCGAGAACAAGGGAGGCAGAGCTCTTAGCGCGAGGTGCGGCGAAATTAGGCTGGGAAGTCGGACCGGTGCCGCTGCTCATCAATTCGATAGAGCGCGACGGACGTCAAGCGTGCGGCCGGTGCGGCCAATGCGTTGGTTTCGCTTGTCCGACGAATAGCAAGAACGGCGGACATAATACGATGCTGGTGCGAGCGCTCGCGACCGGACATTGCGATTTGATCTGCGATACGATCGCGGAGAGAATTGTGACGGAGAACGGCAAGCACGCGGCGGGCGTTTCCCTTGCGCAAGAAGTTACTGGCAACATCGTCCGCAAGCAGGTGCGAGCCGGGCACGTCGTCGTAGCTGCCGGCGCGATTGAAAGCGCGCGGCTCCTGCTAAATTCGTCTAGCGATGCGGAGCCCGACGGAATCGGCAACCGTAACGGACTCGTCGGGCGGAACCTGCAAGGCCACGTCTATTCGGGCGCCTTCGGTCTGTACGACGAGCCGTTTCAGGATGGATTAGGACCGGGCGTGAGCATCGCCACCTTGCGGTTCGCGCACGGCAACGGAGGCGGAATCATCGGCGGAGGACTGCTGGCGAACGAGTTTACGCGGCTTCCGCTTATTCATTACTACCGCGCACTGGCACCGAACGCGCCTCGATGGGGAATCGCCGGCAAAGACGCGATGCGTACGAGTTACTTACGCACGAGTCAGCTCATGGGGCCAATTCAAGAGATTCCGAATCCCGAAGCTAGAGTAAGGTTGTCCAAGACCGTCAAGGATCGGTTCGGTATACCCGTTGCCATGCTCTCGGGCAGCGTTCATCCGGAAACGATACGCGCTTCACGGATGCTGGCGGACAAAGCGGAGGAATGGCAATGGGCTTCAGGCGCTAGACAAGTGTGGCGCGCTAACCCAGGTACGGGCCTGAGCGGCGGGCAGCATCAATCGGGCACGCTTCGCATGGGAGAAGATCCCGCGTCATCCGTCACGGATCCGTCTGGCCGCGTGCACGGCTACGACAATCTATGGGTGTGCGACGGCTCCGTTCATGTTACCAATGGAGGCGTGAACCCCGTGTTAACGATTATGGCTCTGGCGTTCCGAACGGCGGACAATCTCGTCAAGCAACCTTAATGGCTAGGTTGGTTGTTCTTAGACTTCCGACCGATGAACATTGCCGTAACCACCCCGCCAACCGCGAATACGGACGCCGCAACGACATATGCGGCAGGTTCGACTGTCGAGGAGCCTGCGATATCGGAAGGCGCGCTGCTTCCGTTCATCCACAAGCTAATAACGGCGACTCCCAACGCGGATCCAAGCTGTCGGATCGAGTTCAGAGCCCCGGAAGCAACCCCGGCTTGACCCGCAGGCGCCGCGCTAACGACCGACATGACAAGCGGCGGAATGATTAACGAAAGTCCATAACCGATAAGGAACAAGTCCATATAGATGAGCCAGTCATGTTTGCCGTCAGCTATCGTGAGCATCAACGTTCCGATCGAGGTGAGGATCGAGCCGCAGATCATCGGAAGCCGCGCGCCGACTCGGTTCACGATACGGCTGGTTACGATCGGATTCACCATCATCGGCAACGTCAGCGGCAGGAACGCGAGCCCGGTCAACCATGCAGCGTATCCGCGATCCTGCTGGAACAAGAACGTAAGCACGAACAACCCGCCCGAAAACCCGAAATTAACAGCAAGTCCCGTGAAGAGCCCCGCCGAAATTCCGCGCTGCCTAAGCAGTCGGAACGGCAGCATCGGAGAAGCAGAACGCGCCTCAACGATGACGAACAAGAGGAGGCCGACCGCGGCAGTAAGGACCGCTATAGTCACGTACGGGGAGTCCCAGCCCAACGATCCGCCTTCCACGAGCGCGAAAGTGAGAGCAAGGAAGAACACGATGGCGGTCGTTTGGCCAGGCAGATCAAGACCGCGTTCCCTATTGCGCTTCGTTTCGCTAACGCTACCCATCATGATGATTAAGCTAAGGATCGCGATCGGAACGTTCACGATGAAGATGCTGCGCCATCCGATCCAGTCGGCAAGCATTCCGCCCAATACGGGGCCGAGAGCCAGCGCGACGCCGGACACGGAAGCGAATACGCCAAGCGCCTTCGTCCTTTCCTTCGGCTCTTGGAAGACGGAAGCGATCAGCGCCAGAGACGCCGAAGTCATCGCTGCCCCGCCGACGCCTAGTACGCCGCGAAGCACGATCAATGGGTCCAAGTCTGTCACCATGGCCGATAACGCGGAAGCTGCCGCGAAGAGAACGAGTCCGCCAATGAATATACGTTTGGCGCCGAATCGGTCGGACAGGGCACCCATGCTGAGCAACAGACTAGCGAATAGTACCGTATAGGCGTTCACGACCCATTCCAGGGAAGACAATGTTCCTCCCATGTCGGCATGAATGGAAGGCAGCGCTACCGTCACGATCGTCGTATCAAGCAGCACCATGAAGTAACCGAGCGACAAGCCGAATAAGGCTAGCGATTTTCTTGAAATTTGATTAACCGATGTTTCCACTGAGATCCCCTCATTCCTTAAAGTTGCTCACTGATTGTATAATGGGATGACGAGGATAACGAGGTGACGGTTTGTCATAGGATTCTTACTCCTATCATGACGATCGTTCGGGTAGAAGGAGAGACGGAAGTGGAACAGACAACGGATGCGACCCGGTTGGAGCAGCTAGGCCAATTCCTTCGCACGAGAAGGGAGCGACTATCGCCGGAGGCCTCGGGCTTGAAGAGTGACGGCAGAAGGCGTACGCCAGGCCTGCGGCGCAGCGAAGTCGCCATGCTTGCGGGAGTTAGCGTCGATTGGTATACATGGCTAGAGCAGGGCAGGAACATCCAGGTTTCGGCTCAGGTGCTCGAAAGCATTGCCAGAGCGCTTCGATTGGAAGGGAGCGAAAGAAAACATCTGTATTTGCTGGCGACGCGTCAGCTGCCGGCGGACGTTCTGACGACGGAACGAACCGAGGTCAGCGAGAAGCTGCAGCACGTGTTGGACCGGCTCGAATACAGCCCGGCCATCGTATGCGACGGAAGATGGAACGTGATCGGATGGAATCTGTCCGCATGCGCCGTCGTCGGCGATTATCGGGTAATGCCGCTGGAGGAGCGGAACATGGTGTGGAGGGCGTTCACTTCGCCTTATTTGAAGCAGCTGCTCGGGAGCAAGTGGGAGGAGCATGCCCTCATGAGGCTGGCTCATTTTCGAGCGAGCTACGGAACGTATGCCGGAGACCCGTGGTGGGAAGCGTTCATCGTGCGTCTCTCGGAGGTTAGCGACCTGTTCCGTGAATGGTGGCCTAAGCACGAGGTGCTGGCCGTAACCGAAGGAAACAAGCGCTATAATCATCCGGAAGCCGGGGAGCTTATATTGGAGCATATCGTCTTTCAAGTAAGCGATGCTCCCGGGCTGCAAGTGATGGTCAATACGCCTATCGGCGACACGGAAGAGAAAATCAAACGGCTCGTGGAACGATTGAAACAAACCTGACTTAAATCACGCATTCATTGATCTAGCGGCTACAGGGGGATGTCCCTGTAGCCGCCATTTTGCGTTGAGCGGGTATGTATCAGTTTCCGGTGCCTGTTGCGATTGCGTCTTTATACGATTTTTCGTTCAGGGTCCGGGCTCGTACTAGCTCATGCGCGGATATGTACGTTTTTTCATACAGGGTCTCGGGTTCGTCGTATCTCATATGCGGCTTTGTGCGATTTTTCATACAGGTTCTCAGAACCGGAGTAACTCGTGTGCGAGTTGTGTGATTTTTCGTCCAGGTTTTTGTCCATTAGAGACATCCGCTTGTCGTATTTCGGGGACTGCTTAGAAACGCATACAGTTTTCGTGGAATCGCTGTCTCTATATTGGAGGTTGAACGCTGAGGAAGGGAGGGGAGTGCATCATTTTTCAGGTCGATAAAAGGAGAGTGATGGGACAGAATGGTTTTCGCTGCTGTGTAATCCGAATAAATGTAAACGCTTACATTAGTTAAGGACGTTAAATACCACCTAATCAATCCGCATAACGAGAGGGAGGCGACGAGTGATTCGTGTCTCCCTCTTTTTTGCAATACTACGACCCATATCGAATGCGGGAATTATTTATCTAAATCTGTTAAAAGATGTCGAACTTAGTTTCAACTAGCAAAAACATATTGACTGAATAAAAAGCTGTTGCTACACTGAAGCAGTAAAATTTGCTAGATATAGATTCGTGAGGTAATTCGCTAACTAAATAACAGAAATCCTGTATAGGAGCTGATGTTGGATGCCGCCCCGCACTTTAGAAGCAAGGGCGTTCGAACGACAAGCGATGTCGTTCTGGAGTTCGGCACTAACCGGGTGGGAGAACGAGCCCGTTCTGGAACCGGATCGAATCGGCGCCTTGAGAAGCATGCGAACGATCGAGATCCGAATACCCGAATCGATCACAAGCGCCATGGAACAAACCTGTAAGCAGCGCGACGATCTCAGGTTTATCTATTACGTCGCGGCGATGGGAGCCGTACTGCAAGCGTTCCTGCGAGAGCAACGCAAGCTAGCTGTAGCCGTGCCGGCGCCCCCTGGATCCGCGGCCGGTCCGATGATCCCGATCCTGTTCGGGAATCCGAAGGAAGAGAACGACTTTAAATCGTGGCTATCGCGAATGTTCGAGACATTCAAGCTCGCCTACCGATACGCGGATTACGCGTGGACGATTCCGGCGGAAGCACACGATAAGCAAGCTTTACAGCAGTTCCGATTATCTGATCAAACGTGGCAAGGGAGGGAATTCGCGAATACGTCCGGTGAGTCGGGCGACAATGAGATTTGGATACATTTCATCATGAACGAAGAAGGCGGCAGGGCTGCCATTGTCCGTTACGACGAAGGACGATATAGCGAGCCTCTAATTCGGAGTGTCATGGATAGCTTTCTAGCCGTACTGAAGCAGTCCGCGGACAATCCCGATATCGCGTTCACCGCCATTGACCTGCGTTCCTTGGAGGAGAAGTCGCGTCAACGGGCATGGAACGACACGACTGCTTACTTCGAGAAGGAACTCACGATTCATGAAAGATTCGCGCGTCTCGCCCGGTCGCAGCCGGAGCGTCTGGCTGTTATAGACGGTACTCGCAGCCTAACGTACGGATCGCTGCATGAAAGCTCGGATGAACTGGCGCGCCGTCTGCTGAGGGAAGGCATTCTGCCTGGAGACCGCGTAGCCGTCATGCTGGAACGGAATGCGGAATGGGCGGTGACTTTCCTAGCCGTACTGAAAGCCGGAGGCGTATATACGCCGATCGACCCTGCCTATCCGAGGGAACGAGTTGCCTATATGCTGAGTGACAGTCATGCCTCGGCGTTGATTACGTCAGGAGAGCTTGCACCGGCGCTAGAGTTCCGCGGACGGATCGTGAACGTTGCCGAAGCTTCTTCTAAGCCGCGACCAGATGACATCAGCCATTCACCCGAGCTGCCTCTTCGATCGGCCGACGATCTGGCCTACTTGCTGTACACGTCAGGATCGACCGGCGTACCGAAAGGGGTTATGGTCGAGCATCGCGGCGTCAGCAACCTGAGAAGCTTCTTCGAGGACCGTCTCGGCATCGGGCCGAGCGATCGCGTGCTACAATTCGCGAGTCTGTCATTCGACGCGTCCGTCTGGGAGCTGGCTATGGCGCTGTTGACCGGCGCGGAGCTTCATATCGCGGGTTCTGACACGATCGGCGACGTACCGCGATTCATGCGGTTTATGGAAGATCGGCGCGTGACGGTGTCGACGCTGCCGCCGACCTATGCCGTGCATTTGGACCCGGAACGGCTCTCCTCGCTGCGATTGCTCGTCACCGCAGGCTCGGAAGCCGGCAAGGAATTGCTCGAACGATGGCGCGAACGCGTTACTTATATCAATGCCTACGGACCTACGGAAACGACCGTATGCGCGACTTATTGGAACGGAAGCCAAGAACCGCTGCCGGCGTCCGCTCCCGTCCCGATCGGCATCCCGTTGCCGAACACGCAAGCTTGGATCGTGAACGCAAATCTCCAGCCCCTACCGACGAATGCGGCAGGCGAATTGGTTATCGCGGGCACAGGATTGGCCCGGGGTTACTGGAACAAGCCGGAGATGACGGAGGAGCGATTCGTCCAACTTCCTTCCGAAGGAATACGAGTATATCGTACGGGAGATTTGGCGAAGTGGACGCCGGAAGGAAAGCTTGTATTCTTAGGCAGGATCGACCGCCAAGTGAAAATCCGAGGGTACCGCATCGAGACGGAGGAGGTCCGGCATGCGCTGCTCGGTCATCGCGGCATCCGAGATGCCGTCGTCACCGTTAAACCGGATGCCCAAGGCGAACCCGCCTTAATCGCTTATTATGAAATCGATCAGATCGACGACGTACGCAGATCGGATCCCGATTCGCTTCGAGCGACGTTAGCCGATCGACTGCCGGGTTACATGATTCCTTCGTATTTCATCGAGCTTGCGGCTATTCCTTTAACGCCGAACGGGAAACCGGATTTGAAGCGTCTTCCGGCTCCTGTCGATGCGGCCTTGAACGAGGAGCGGACGGAGGGAGAGGCCCCCCTGGGAGAGACGGAGACGAAGCTGGCCGATATATGGATTGCGCTGCTGGGCTTGCGTCGCGTTCGCAGAGAAGACGATTTCTTTAAGCTCGGAGGCCACTCCATGAAGGCGGCCAAGATGGCTGCGCAAATCCATGAGACGTTCGGAGTCAACCTTCCGCTCGAGACGATGTTCCGCTACCCTACGCTAGCCGAGATGGCAGATCGGATCGATCGAGCGGGCGAAGAAGGAACGCGATTCGACCCGATCCTACCTGCTCCGGCACGGACCGGTTATCGATTGTCTCCGGCCCAAACGAGAATTTTCACGATCGAAAGCTCTCGTCCCGCAAGTACGCTGTATGTGCTTCCGTTCGCTTTTTGGCTTAACCCTGTTCCTTCGTTCGACCTACTTGAAACCGCTTTCAACAGACTGATCGATCGTCATGAGCCGCTTCGAACTTCGTTCGGCTGGGACAAGAACGAGCCCGTGCAGATCGTCCATCCGTCCGTTCCCTTCCGACTGCATCGAATCGAAGGGGACCCCGATCGGATCGACGACTTGACCGCAACGTTCGCGGAACCGTTCGACCTCTCCTGTCCGCCGCTCATCCGGGCAACGGCCGCGAGCTTCCGAGACGGACGTATGCTGCTGTTACTGCATCTTCATCACATTATCGCGGACGGTATATCGCTTAGCATCTTGATGAACGATCTCATGTCATTGCTCGCGGGCCGAGCGCTGACGCCGTTGTCCTTGCAATACAAAGACTATTGCGAATGGCTGCATGCACGGGACGTATCCGAGGATCGAGAAGCCTATTGGTTCAATCGATTCCAAGATTACTCATCGACTCCCGATTTACCGCTCGATAGGCCAAGAACGGCCGCAAGAAGATATGAAGGAGATACGATAGCGCTCCACTGGGACGAAGCAACCGCGGCTTCCGTCCGAGAGCTTGCCGCACGATGCGGCACGACTCTACACCTCACGATGTTAGCTGCTTATTACGTGCTCCTGTCAAAGCTGACGGGAACGGAGGAAAGCATCATCGGCTCGCTTCACGCCGGGAGAGACCATCCCGCTGCCTCCAATATGGTCGGAATGTTCGTTCACACGTTAGCCCATCGCATGAAAGTTAACCCGCAGCTTACCTTTGAAGCTTTCGCGCAAGAAGTCAAGCAACGCATTACCGAAGACTACGAGCATGCGGATTACCCGTTCGAGCGGCTCGTACGTCGATTAAAACTGCAACCAAGCTCTCGCAACCCTTTGTTCGACACGATGTTCGTGCTACAAAATTTGGAGCTGCCGGAGCCGGAAAACGGACATATCCGCGCCATACCGCACGTGCTCAAGGAAGCCTGGTCGCGCTTCGACCTCGTGTTCCAGGCATGGGAAAATCCGAACGGCTTGCTGCTATGGGTAACTTATTCGGTTGCGCTGTTCCGACGGGATACCGTGGTGAATTTGGCCGAAGAGTACAGGAAGCTTCTCGAGCAATTGGCCGGCCAGCCGGACATCGCGCTAAGCGAACTGACGATGACCGCGGATTACCGTCCGATCGCCGTTTCTCGCCACTCGCTGGATTTTCATTTTTAATACGAGGTTGAGATGAGGAGGGACTTGAATGGGAGCCCGAAAAGTACTGCCGATCGCCGAACCCGACATTACGTCCTACGCGCACTTCTCTTATTCGTTGTCTGTTATGCATACGGATGAGCTCTATCTGGATTGGGTGTACAGCAATTTCATTCAGCTCAACCTCCAGGATCGAACGAGTTACATCTTCCTGGACTATTTCAGCCCGACGATCACCGATTATCCGATTCCCGGTTTCTACGGCAAATCGCATTTGAACCGGAATATGATTCTCCGAAACTATGAGCGCTTCGGCGATTTTCTTCGGGAAAGCATCGATGACGGACGTTACATATCGACTTACGTAGACGATTATTACGTCCCGGGAACAGTCGCCTATCAGAACCGCAGCAATCCGCACGGCATCCTGGTATACGGTTACGACGACGATAATCGCCACTTTCTGATCACCGGCTATCTGGCCAATCAGACCTACGGGCATACGACCGTCGATTACGACAACATCGAATCCGCCTTTAAAGCGATCCAACTGACGGATGAATCGGACTATCATAATTTTACGCATGTATTCAAGCTGAATCCGAAGTACGGCTACGACTTTAATCTGCAATGGGTCATGGAGCAACTGGAGGACTACACGTACGGGAAATCATCGATGTGGCGCTGGGAAGGGATTCAGGGCAAGGATCATATGGAGCGCTCTTGGGGAATCGGGATTTACGACGAACTCGTTCGTAAAATCAAGGAGCAGATGGAGGGGGACTTCATTCTCGATCATCGTCCTATCTATGTCCTGTGGGAACACAAAAGGATGATGAACAAACGGATCGCTTATATGGAGAACCGCGGTTATTTCGTCTCTTCCCAGGAAGTGAAGGAAGGATACGCCCGTCTGGAGCGGATGGCGGCAACGAGCCGTCATCAGATCTTGAAATATTGGATGACGAAGGACAATCGGAGATTGGAAGAGCTGATCAAGCAATTGTATCAATTAAAAAGCGAAGAGACGTTAATCAACGAACGGCTGCTGCAGGAATACCGTAGCCAAGCGAATGGGTAAAAGCCGAGCCTTGGAGGAACCTAAGATGGCAACCCGCCGAATACTGCCGATCGCCGACCCCGAGCTCGTCTCCTACCCGCATCTGGCTTTTCCGCTGGCGATGCTGCAGACGGATCCCGAAGCGCATCGATGGGTGTATAGCAATTACGTTCAGTTGTACTTGAGCGATCGGACGGACGAGATGATGATGGATTTCTTCACGCCGAATCCGTTCGACTATTTCGTTCCTATTCTGTATGGCTCTCCGCGATTGAATCGGACAATGGTACGCAGGTCATATCCGAGCTTCGCCGATTTCGTCCGGGTCAGCATCGACGAGAGCTATTACTTATGGACGCACGTCGACGAATTCTATATTCCCGGAACGTCCTCGTACCAGAACAAGTCTTACCCGCACGGGATAATGATCCACGGATATGACGACGATCGAAGGGTGTTCCATGTTGTCGGGTTCCTGTCCAATCAACGATACGGTAGCGGTGAAGTCGGCTACGAAGAGATGGAGCAAGCTTACTTCGACTTTGAACCGCCGGAATGGAAGGCGTACACCGAGCATTCAATCCTGCTGAAGACGTATCCCGGCTTTCTCAAAGCCAATGCGTTCAACCTGCAGTGGGTGATGGATCAATTGAAGGATTACTTGCACGCCAAGCCGTCGGATCAGCGGATGCCGGCTTACGAATTGCAGCTTCCGAGTCCGCACGCGTGGGGGATGGAGGTGTACGACAGACTGCAGGAACGACTGCAGCGAACGATCGAGAATACGTACATCGTCGATCATCGACCCTTCCACGTGCTGTGGGAGCATAAGAAAATGATGAATCGCCGCATCGCCTATATGGCACGGGAAGGCTATTACGTCTGTTCAGCGGAGACGGCGGAAGGCTGGACCTATCTAGAGAAGCAAGCTTCCGTGAATCTGAACCTGATTCTTAAATATTGGATGACCCGGGACCCTAAGCATCTCGGACAGCTGATTGAGCGCTTAAGCAAGATGAAAGCGGACGAAGCGCAGCTCATCGAGCGAATGCTGCAACAATTCGAGATTTCTTCGATCGCGAAGGAGGAAATGTAATGAGTCTAGACGCATTGGAAATTCAGAAAATCATATCGAGCGGCAAGCTGGACAAGGAACGAGGCTTCTGGTCCGAGCTGCTCTCCGGCGACAAGGAGCTAACTCGTTTTCCAGAGGATCGCCAAGCGGGAAGCGACAGCGGAGCGGCTGTCATGAGAGAGTGGCGGACGGCTGTCGGTACCGAGCTGTCCGACCGAATCCGGTCGCTCTCCGGAGGCTCGGACATCGCCGCCTTCCTTGTCATGCTGTTCGGCGTACAACTGGTGGCGAGCAAGTACGCTTACGCTGCCGAGACGTTGCTCGTCACACCCGTCTTCGATTGGCCGGAGGACGGCGCAGCCGTCAACGAGCTGCTCGTCATTCCGTTCGAGCCGGATGCCAGCGCATCGTTCCGGGCGAACTTGAACGCGTTACGAACGAGGTTCGCTTCTATTCTCGAGCACCAGAATTATCCGTTCTCTCAGCTCGTGAAAGAGCGGGGCTGGGGAGACGAAGAAGGGGCGGGCAGCTTCCGTATTCCGATCGCAGTCGGCAGCAGCCGGCTTCATCCAGATCGGATGCGCGAAGCGATGGCGGCGGATTACCGCTTATGGTTCGAGGAGCAAGAGGGAGAGTGGTACCTCGATATCGGCTGCCATCCCGGACGTTTCTCGGATGATCTTGCATTAGCGATCGCATCCCATTACGTCAATGCTTTATCACAGCTATTGGACCAGCCGGACGCCCCGATCTCCGAGCTTACGCTGTTGCCCGATTCGGAATGGAATAGGGTCGTACAGAGATTCAACGATACGAAGGGGCCGTTCCCCGATAACAAGACGCTTCATGATCTATTTATCGAACAAGCGGCACGGACGCCTGACGCCGTCGCCGCGATGTTCAAGGATCGAACGATGACTTACAAGGAGCTGGACGAATCATCGAGCCGTCTGGCCGCGGCGTTACGCCAAGCGGGAGTAGGACCGGAAGTGCGGGTAGGTCTACTGTGCAGAAGATCGTTCGATATGCTTACCGGCGTACTTGGCATTCTGAAGGCGGGCGGTGCTTACGTGCCGATCGATACAGCTTGGCCGAAGCGCCGGGTGCAGACGGTGCTGGAGCAGATCGGCGCCAAGCATCTCGTCACCCAGCGCGAGGCGGTCGGTCCGTTCTCCGATCTGCTCTGGAGGAATGCGGAGCTTGAGCATATCGTGCTGCTGGACGAGAACGGAGATGAACCCGCGATCGTCCTGCCGGATCGCGAATCGATCGTCCGTATGTTCGACGACGTCGCGGTGAAAGCGGAGGATCGAGTGCAGGCAGGCGGGTTCTTCAGCTCCTACACGGGGCTGCCGTTCTCCGAAGAGGAAGTGAACGAATACCGCGACCGAGTCGCGGAGCTGGCCGATCCGTTCGCGGGCTCGGATGCGAAGGCACTGGAAATCGGTTGCGGCTCAGGTCTCATTCTGTTCGAGATGGCCGAACGATTCGGCCGGTATGTCGGGCTAGATGCGTCGCCGGTTACGCAGGAGCGCAACCGGATGCGCTTAGAGGAGTGCGGATTAACGGAGCGCGTGGAGCTAATTACCGGGTTTGCGGATGACATTAACGGGATGCCGGACAGCTCTTACGACGTCGTGCTGCTTCCGAGTACGATTCAATTTTTCCCTGATCATTTCTATCTAGAGAAGGTGATGAGGGAAGCCGTTCGATTGCTGCGTCCAGGAGGAGCTCTTATCATTGCGGACGTGCCCGACGAGGAAGCCAAGGAAGAATTCCGCTCGTCCTTGGAGGAATTCAAGCGGAATCACGGCACCTTCTATAAGTCGCGATCGAACCTGGATCAGCATCTGTACGTGCACGAGGACTTCTTCGACGGATTCACAAGGCAGTATCCGGGGATGAAGGCGGAAGTCCACAAACGGACGAACAACTTCAAGAACGAGCTTCGGTTCCGTTACGACGTTGTGCTGACGAAGCCGACGGATGTTCTGTTGACGAACGCTAAGAAGTTCTATACGCAGCGGCAATTGCAGGAGATGGACGTCCAATCGTTATCGGATTCGTCGAAGCCGTCCGACACGGCATATATCATCTTTACGTCGGGATCGACCGGCACGCCGAAAGGCGTCGTCGTCTCCCACCGGCCGGTCGTGAACGTGATCGATTGGGTGAACGGGACGTTCGGGGCGAACGAACGCGACAGGCTGTTCTTCCTGACCTCGTTATGCTTCGATCTGTCCGTCTATGACCTGTTCGGGATGTTCGCGGCGGGAGGGGCAGTCGACATCGTACCCGAGGAAGACGTTCGCAGGCCCGAAACCTGGCCGCAGCGGATGGCCGACAGCGGCATCACGATCTGGGATTCCGCGCCGGCGGCGCTCTCGCAGAGCATTCCGTTCTTCGAGAAATTCGAAGGAGAGCTGCCTCGCACGCGACTGTTCATGCTTAGCGGGGATTGGATTCCGCTGACGCTACCGGTTCAGCTGCAGCGCCTGTTCGAGGGCTGCAAAGTCGCCGCGCTCGGCGGTGCGACGGAGGCATGCATCTGGTCCAACTATTACGAGGTAGGAGCCGTCGATCCGCAATGGAAGAGCATCCCTTACGGCAAACCGATCCGGGGCGCTCGGTATTACATTCTGGACCGGGAGCTGAAGCCTTGCCCGGTCGGCGCGCGGGGAGAGCTGTTCATCGGCGGGCAATGCTTGGCTAACGGATACCATTCGGAAGCGTTAACGAAGGAACGGTTTATTCGCGATCCTTTCGTAGAAAATCCGAATGCCAGGATGTATCGGACCGGCGACCTGGCGAAGTGGATGCCGGACGGCAATATCGAATTTCTCGGGCGGATCGACCATCAAGTCAAGATCCGCGGGTTCCGCGTCGAGATGGGCGAAATTCAAGCCAAGCTATTGCGTCACCCCGATATCTCGAATTGCATCGTCATCGATTGCATGGACGGTTCCGGGCAGAAAGCGCTGTGCGCCTACTACGCATCGCCCGCGGAATTGCCTTTCAGGCAATTGCGAGAGTTTCTGGCGGGCGAACTTCCCGGTTATATGATTCCGAGCTATTTCGTTCGAATGGATGCGATTCCGGTGACGTCCAACGGCAAAGTCGACCGGACCGCACTGCCTGATCCGTTAACGCTCGTCAGGTCCGATGCCGTATACGAGCCGCCGGCGAACGAGATCGAAGCCGAGCTGGTCGAAATATGGAAGGAGCTTCTCGAGCTCGAAACGGTCGGCGTCAACGATAACTTCTTCGAGATTGGCGGCCATTCGCTGCTTGCGGTCAAGCTGGACATCGAGATGGAGCAGCGAGGACTGCAGATCGATCCGGAAGACTTCCAGCAATGTTATACGATCCGAGATTTAAGCCGGCATACGACCAAAGTATCCGTCGATGCGGACGCGGTCGGTTGATCGAACGCCGGCGCTGGGAGAGGGAACCTCGGCGCGTATGGAATCCAGGCTCGGTCTTTACGCAGTCGAAGTATCCCGTCCTCTGGCGCCCGATGTGCAGGAACGATTAACCGCTTTGTGCTCCCCGCGCCGCAGAGAGCGGATCGGACGGTTTCGACTTGCGGACGATGCCAAGCGTTCGCTGATGGCCGAGATGCTCGCCCGTGCGGCCATCGGCACGGAATGGCTGCCGGAGCTTGCGAACGGGGAGCTCGCGTTCGAGCAGGATCGGTATGGCAAGCCGTACTTGGCCAGTCATCCCGAGCTCCATTATAACCTTTCCCATTCCGGCCACTGGTGCGTATGCGCCGTGTCCACCGTTCCGGTCGGCGTCGACGTGGAACAGGCGAGGACGATGGATTTGGGGTGGACGGATAAGCTTCTGAGCGCGGAAGAACGAGAGGATTTAAGGGCTAGAGAAGGTGCGGATCGGCTATGGCGGTTTTACGAGCTTTGGACGCGCAAGGAGAGCTACGCCAAAGCGTTAGGACGCGGCTTGACGCCGGAGCTGCTGTCCGTATCCGTCACGGAAGACGACGCGGAAGAGCTGGCTCCATATCGCATCCGATCTAGCCGGTTAGATGAATCGCATCCCGCCGCGGTATGCGCCGCGATGCCGGAGCTCCGCGTAGATTGGACCGTATGGACGCAGGAGGAGATCGCAACTCGCGTATTGCGACGGTCTTTCATGAACGAGAGGGGTTAGATGATGAACGCCATGAATATTTGGATGATCGTCGTTAGCTTCGCGCTGTTGGCGGTCTGTGCCGCGAACGTCCGGACTTTCGCCTTGATCCGGTCCGGGAAGAGACGACGCATAGGATCGGGAGGGGGAATAGCCCGCTATTGGGCGGCAGCCGTACTGTTCTACGGCTGGCTCGGTTATTGCTTGTACGCCGTTGGCGGTCTCGTCGAGCAAGGCCGTTCCGCTTCTGCGTACTGGAGCGATGCCTCGGCATCATCCTACGTCTTGGCGGGGGAAGTCGCGTTGCTTGCAGTCTTATTCGGCGTCTATCTGGCGGCGACGAACGGGTATGTCAAACAACGGGAACGCCCTTACGGAACGTTGCTCACGCTGAGCGTCATCAGCGGGTTCAGCAACGCTTGCCTGATCTTCATCGTCAATGCGGCGATCGCCGAGGACGGAGACGCTAGGTTGCGGCTAGTTCCTTTGTTCCTCTTATGCATGCTGTTATTCGTGTTCGGCCAGAAGCTGCTCCGGTCCCGTCTCATTCGCATGACCAACAACATCGTGTACGAGAAGAGGATGGACGTACTCGATATCGTCCTTCATTCGCCTTACGAAAAAATGGAGGCGCTAGAGCGCGGAAAAATCGAAACGTGCCTGAACAACGACACGGAGACGGTCAGCTCCTTCGCCAACAAGCTGGTTAGCATCGGCACCTGGTCGGTGACGATCGTCGCCGGCTTCGTCTATCTCGCCGTTATCAGCTTGCCCGGATTCCTGCTGTCGCTCTGCGTCGTCTTGGCCGCGTCCGCTACCTTCTACGCGCTTTCGCGGTCCGTAAGCAGGCTGTGGGAGCAAACCCGAGACCTGCAGAACGTCTTCTTCAAATTCATTCAAGATTTGACCTTTGGCTTCAAGGAGCTGTACCTGCACCGGAATAAGGCGCTGGAGTTCCGCGAGGACATGGGGGACAGCTGCGCGGCCTACCGAGACAAGCGAATGTCGGCGGAGAACAAAATCGCGGGCGCGATCGTCGTAGGCGACCTTCTGTTCGCGGCTGTCATCGGAGTCGTCGTGTTCGCGTTTCCGTTGCTCTTCAGCGCAATGGACACGCAGGAGCTGCGGTCGTTCGTCTTCGTGTTCCTGTACATGGCGGGTCCGCTTACGGCGATCTTGAACGCGTTGCCTGAGCTGTTCCAAGCCCAAGTCAGCTGGAATCGTATTCGTACATTTTCCGAGGAACTGTCGGGCTATCGGGCAGCCGAAAGGGAGGCCGCCCGCATTCGCCAGGAGGATGGAATCGCGCTGCGACTGGAAGAGGCCACGTACGAATACGCGCGGACCGAAGAGAAGTCGTTCGCCGTCGGGCCGATTGATTTCGAATTCCGTTCGGGCGAGCTCGTCTTTATCGTCGGCGGCAACGGCAGCGGCAAGTCGACGCTGGCCAAGCTGATCACCGGGCTGTACGACCCTAGAAGCGGAAGCGTCTCCTTGAACGGGGAGCGAATGCAGGCTGGAGAGCTGGGCGAGCTAGTGTCGACCGTATTCAGCGACGCCTACTTGTTCGATCGCTTGTACGGAATCGATTTCGCCGACAAGGAAAGCGAGGCGCTCCACTATTTGCGTTTGTTGGGGCTTCAAGACAAGGTTAGCATCCAGGGCGGACGATTCAGCACGACGAGGCTGTCCTCCGGCCAACGCAAGCGGTTAGCGCTTCTGGTCAGCTACTTGGACGACAAGCCGATCTGCGTCTTCGACGAATGGGCAGCCGAGCAAGATCCGGAATACCGGGCTTTCTTCTATCAGGAGCTGCTGCCTGACCTGCGCTCAAGGGGCAAATGCGTTATCGTCATCACGCACGACGACCGCTATTTCGACCTTGCGGATCGGATCATCAAACTCGAAATGGGGAAAATCGCGTGAAGCTGTTCTGCCTCCCCTACGCAGGGGCATCAGCCGCTATCTATATGAAGTGGAAAAAATCGCTCGAGCCGGTCGCCGAATGCGTGCCGCTGGAGTTGGCAGGCCGAGGCGTTAGATCGAAGGAACCGTTCTACAAGGGGATGGAAGACGCGTCCGAGGACGTACTTGAGCAATTGTTGCGCCGCGTAGACGGAAAGCCGTACGCGGTATTCGGACATTCGATGGGCGGCATGATTCTGTACGAGGTCGCTCGGAAGATTAGGCAACGGAAGCTGCCGCCGCCTTCCGCATTATTCTTCTCGGGACGTCCGTCGCCTGACACGCCCAGGAAGGAGGCTCCGATCCATGAGCTGCCGGATGGCGAGTTTGCCGAGAAGATTATAGCCATGGGCGCTACCTCTAAGGAAATCTTCTCGATGCCCGCGCTCATGAACGTATTCGTTCCGGTGCTGCGAGCCGATTTCCTGCTGGTAGAGACGTACCGCTATGAAGAGGCCGAACCGCTGCCTTGGCGGCTGACGGCTATTGCCGGCACGGAGGAGCAATGGACGGACGACGAAGTGGAGGGCTGGAATCGCCATACGTCGGAGGGCTGCCGGATCGTTCGCCTGCCTGGCGGCCATTTCTATTGGCAGCACGACGCCGAGACGCTGCACGACGTGCTGAAAGACGTATTGCAGAATGCAATCCGAACGGAAACCTTCGCGCAAGGGGGATGGGAATGAGACGATTGATGAACTTGCCGGACGTGCTTGAACGCGCGTCTCTCAGCGATAAGGGTATCGTATTCATTCATAAAAAATCGGAGACGCGTCTTTCCTACGCCGAATTGCGCGAGCGGAGCACGATTGTAGCAGCTTGCATGCAGAGGAAAGGAGTGCGCGCGCGGGACGAGGTCATCGTACGGCTTGATGACCCGCAAGCATTCGCGACCGTGTTCTGGGCGTGCTTAATCGGGGGCTTCATCCCCGTACCGCTTGCCGCGGGAGGCAGCGAGGAGAACCAAGCCAAGCTGCGTCACGTATGGGGGCTGTTGAACCGTCCGTGGCTCGTAGCGGATACCGATGCCGGA